>Ga0315901_10006473_pt1 | contig 14024 bp, 14 predicted proteins | sample LakEriMetagenome_10_FD_203761 | JGI IMG/M metagenome (GOLD analysis project Ga0315901, IMG submission 203761) | Freshwater fungal communities from buoy surface, Lake Erie, Ohio, United States - Buoy 2 MA116 | ecosystem: Environmental > Aquatic > Freshwater > Lake | place: USA: Lake Erie, Ohio... | reverse complement strand
CGGTGAAAATGTGCCAATTGAGTTTCATCCTTTAATAAGAAGCGAAAGGGGTTGTTATGAAGCTACCATAAGAGCAATTGAAATAGCCAATAAGTATAAGACACGACTTCACATTCTTCACTTGACCACAGAAGCGGAAACACATCTATTTCGCAATGACATTCCTTTGCGGGAGAAGAACATAACAACTGAAGTATCGGTTCATCATTTGTGGTTTTCCGATACAGACTACAAACGTTTGGGAACTTTGATAAAATGGAACCCGGCAATAAAAACAGATAAAGATAAAAAAGGGCTCTTAAAAGCTTTAGTAGACGATAGAATAGACTTGGTAACTACAGACCACGCTCCCCACACATTAGGCGAAAAGCAAAAGCCTTATTTTGAATCAATGTCGGGTGCGCCAATCGTTCAGCACTCATTGAATATTATGCTTGAGTTTTATAAACAAGGGCTAATTTCATTAGAGAAAATTGCGGAAAAAATGTGCCATAATCCAGCGATACTTTACCGAATTGAAAAAAGAGGTTTTATACGTGAGGGCTACTTCGGAGATCTGACTATTGTTGATTTAAATTCAAGTTGGACGGTTAGTAAGGAAAATATTTTATCCAAATGTGGTTGGTCGCCATTAGAGGGAACGGTATTTCAAACAAAGGTGACCCATACTATTGTAAATGGCAACTTGATTTATGAAAAAGGAGAATTTAATGAAACGGTAAAAGGGGTAGCATTGGCAACAAAACAATAATTGAGTTTTAGTTCGATGTTTCAAAACAGGAAATTACTTATAGCAACAAAGCATCAAAAAGAAAATGTGATTGCCCCAATTCTTGAGAGGGAATTAGGCGTAAGCTGCTTTACAGATGAGGCCTTTGACACTGATACTTTAGGGACATTTACGGGTGAAGTAGAACGTGAACTTGACCCTGTTTCAACCGCCAGAGAAAAATGCCTGCGGGCAATGAAGCAAAATAATTGCGATTTGGGAGTGGCTAGTGAGGGTTCATTTGGGCCGCATCCAACTATGTTTTTTGTAAGTGCAGATGATGAATTTATGATCTTCATTGATACGCAAAACAATGTAGAGGTTTTAGTCAGAGAATTGAGTACTGTAACCAATTTTAATGGCAAAAAAATCAATAATGAAAAAGAGATGTTTGAATTTGCTGAACAAGTTGGATTCCCGGACCACGGATTGATTCTTCGAAAATCTAAAGAGGAGAGTACGGACATTTACAAAGGTATAGCCGACATTGAAACTTTGAAAAGAGTATTTGAGGATCTTTATTCGAAGTACAATTCCGTTTATGCTGAAACTGATATGAGGGCTATGTATAATCCAACACGTATGACTGTGATAGGAATGGCAACTGAGAAATTGGTGCAAAAAATTAAATCTACTTGTCCCAACTGTATGATGCCGGGTTTTGGAATAACCGATGCTAGAAGAGGGCTTGAATGTAGTTTATGCGGTTTGCCAACAAAGTCTACACGTAGTTATATTTATGTTTGCCAACATTGTCAATTTATAAAAGAAGAAATGTATCCTCATAATAAGACAACTGAGGAGCCAACCTTTTGCGACTATTGTAACCCATAAGAATACAATATAATTGACACTGATGATTGGTTAAAACAGCATGACAGGACACAGCCGCATCCGATAATTCGGATTTGGTAGAAATGTCCTTACAATTTTCTGCATTAATATTTGTGGTGAAGATGTCCGCCTTCGGCAAGCACTCATTGTTACGCACTAATATGAATCTATTTATCAAAGCTATAGATGACTGAAGCCGATGACTTACTACCTGCTTATTGTGATAAGTCCTTCATGCCTATAAAGAGATTTTATGTCCAAACTGTTTCCCATATTTAACTGATGACAGGTGTAAAGCTGCATTAGAGATGATCTATACCCTGATACCGAGGCATCCGTTATTAGAAAAATAGGGGTTTTGAACCCAATCTGGACTCAGCTTACTTATTGAAACGTTTTCCCGGTTTACCTGGAGTTTTAATTTCTTTGGCAAACAAGGAGAATATTTAATACATTTCTGTGGCAATGTTAGAATTGAGTTATTGCAAGATTAAGTACATCGTCCATCTACTAATCGGTTGACCATGAGGAATTGCAGTTTCGTTTTTCATTTTACAGTGGCTTGTGTTGCATTATTTAGCTCTTGCAGTACATTGGATAAGGTTGCTAAACATGGGTTTACCAGTGGATACTATAAAGTAGATCTCAAAAAAGAAGCGAAGGATGTTTATGTGGATGTATCAGACGAAGAGATCAGCGTGTACCCTCAAAGCGATAGAAAGGTTGATAAAGAGAAATACTTGTCTATTCCGTTGAAGACGGCTGACAGTGTACAAACGACACCATTAACGTTCAGGAAGAAAAGTCTTGACATTGATATTACTTCAGTTCTTTTGAAATATCGTCCGTCTGTTAATGGATTACCACAGCAGTTGACGGCGGACTTGAATATGGCTATGTATGCAGGGATGAGGTTTGACAGTTATAAAATAACCGACAGGGTTGATCCATTGGGCAAACATTCTCCTAAAATCACCAATCTGGGATATGATTTTGGCATTTTTGCGGGCCCCGGGATAAGTCCGATAAATCCGTTTACTACCAACAACAGAACCAACAATGATTACAGTGGGATGATTTTTCAAATGGGAGTTGCAGGTTTCCTTGAATCTAGTATAGCCAGCTTTGGAATTGCTGTCGGGTTCGATTATCTGTTGAATCGTGACAGAGCAATTTGGATCTACAACAAAAAACCATGGTTGGGATTTGTTGTGGGGATTGCATTGAATTAATCAAAATCTGTGTTATCATCCTTTACAACCCCATCAACCTCCCATTCAATACCCCCGCCTCTTTAAGGATATTCAGTTTGCTCTGCAAAAGGTTTTTCTGCAGCTGATCGATCTGGCTCTCGGTTTTCTGCAGTTCGGCTTCCTGGGTGTTGAGCTCGGCGAACATGTATTTGCCGACGGCGGCGCGCTCGCGGTAGATGTCGAGGTTTTCTTTCAATAAATCGCGGTTGGCGCGGACCAGGTTGATCTCTCGTTCAAGCTGCGCGGCTTCTACCAGGGCCTGCTGGTACTTGCGGGTTGTCTCGGCCTTCAGTTCATCGCGCTGGTGATCCAAATCCTTGGCTTGCACCTCCAACTGGTGACGGAGGTTGGACGACTTGGTGGGATCGAACAAAGGCAGGCGGACCGACAATCCTACATTGCTGTTGCCATACCATGAATTGGGCGCAAAAGGTTTGAACTGCTGGCTGAACTGGTTCGCACCCAGAAAGCCCGTGAAGCCAATACTCGGACTGAACCTGTTCTTATCCGTCACCATCTGCTGCTCGATCAATTTGGCCTGCAAGCCCAGCGACCGATAGTTGGTCAGCGAATCCCATACAATGTCTTTATCAAGAGAAGGCAGTTCCAGCAAAGAAGGGGGTAGGTCCGTAAACTCTGAACCCATGATCTGCTCAGGCGCTATGGAAGTCAGGTAGATCATGAAAATCTTCTCCGTCACCAACTCGGCATTGGCTTTCTGGTATTGCCGCAGGCTGCCATGGTGGTTGATGCTCGCATTGTTCAGCTCCGTCTTCAACGTCTTCCCTTCATCATAGGTGGCACGGATGATTCCCATGGATGAATAGGTGCGCTGCGTATCGGCCACCGTTTCCCGCAGCTTGGCCTGCAGGTTCAAAATGCGTATATACGTATCCGTTACCTGGAACCGGATCTCATCTTCTGCTCCCGCCAGATCCAGGGCCGCCAGCGATTCATTGATCTTGCTCTCCTTGACTCGGTTGCGCAGGGTGAAGTCGATCAAGGGCTGGTAGACCGTCAACCCGGCATTCTGCTGCCAGTTGGTACCGAACCGGATGGCGCGGGTTTCATCGGTGGCAATGGGGTTGAACTGGCCCACGGGCACGATCGACGTAGGTATGATGGGATTGTAGAGGTACTCATAGGCCAGGGTCAGTTGGGGCAGGTACTTCGACTTGGTGTCCATCGTCTTCAGACTGGCCAGCAGCAGGTCCGACTTCGCCGTCTTGATGCTCGCGCGATTGGCCAGCGCCTTGTCCAGGCATTCTTTCAGACTGACCTGGGCCATCAACGGTTGGTAAGCGATTATGGAGAGGATGAGAATGATCTTTTTCATGATTGATGTTTATTAGCCCCTGAATACGGAGGCAGGTTCAACACTGTTGATCTTACGAATGGCAAACAGGGAGCCACCAACAGAGATGGCAAACGTTATCAGGAATAGCCCGAGCAGTTCTACCGGCGAGAATTTCACGATCAGTCCTGCCGATTCCACGCCTTTGCTGAAGCCATAGATGAGCAGCAGGGCCAGCACGAATCCGATGATCGCAAACAGAAAACTCTGCAGAAGGATCAGCCTTCGTACATAACCGTTGGTGGCGCCAATGGCTTTCAACGTGCCATAATCTTTTATCCGGTCCAATGCAGAGGAGTAGAGCGTCAGCCCGATGATGAAGAAGCCGCTGATGAATGCGAAGATGACCAGAGAGCCTACGCTGGTGCCGATATTGGAAGAGATGGTGATGTATTTGATCGTGGTCTTCTGCAGCTCTTCGGCATTCCAGGCCTTGGCGCCATAGATGGTGGCGTTGATGCGGTCCACCACTTTGGCAATGTCTTCCCCGGGTTTGACCTGAACCGCGATGGCACTGACCTTGTTCTCCGGGAAACCACCGAAATACCTGGCCTTGCTTAATGTGGTATAGAAGAAGGAACCCGCGAAGCCCCGGGCGTTCTTGGTCTGCAATCGGATGAAGGCTTCCTTGCCATTGATCTCGATCCTTTGGCCGAGGTTGACGGAATTGTCGAACACAGATTCGTCGAAGAATTCAGCGGAGACCGCGCCATCTTCCACCAGATCTTTCAACTCACCCGCATTGATCTTGGCAGGGGATGGGCCCGCGACGAAAAGCGGGGGCTCACTTCCGATCAGCAACACGGGCGCTGTTTTACCATTGGCAAATTTCACCAGGCCGCTGGCGGTCACTACGCCGAAGGTGTTTTCCACGCCTTCGATGCTGCGGATCTCGCGCACGAAGCGCTCGTCCAGCCGCCCCAGTTCATTCGCGTTCTGCGTGATCTTGTCCACCACCCAGATCTGGCCCAGGTCCTTGCGGGAATTATCTACCAGGCCACCCATCAGTCCCGTCAGAAATCCGAGGATCCCGATCTGCTGGCCGATCAGGAAGATGCTGATCACGATGCCTACGATCACGCCAATGCTTTTGGCTTTGTCGTACTTCATGAATTTGACGGCGGTGTTGATCATGACCTGGTTTTTATATTACACTCCACTTTCGAGTTGATGATCAGGGTCTCGTTCTGGTCGACGGCGATCTTGATCTCCCTGACCCTGCGGTCTTCCTGGTCATCCGTTTTTTCAGAGAACATGGATTTCTTTTTCAGGAAAGGGGAGATGCTGATCAGCTTGCCCTTGGTGATCAGCTTTTCGCTGCCAAGGGTATTGATATCTGCTAACTGGCCCAGTGCAAGTTTCGACGCAAAGAGTTCATCCACTTCGGCCCTGACGATCAATGCCCCTGCAGGCGCGAAGCTGGCATAGCTGGCATACTGACTCACGGATTCGCCGAGGTCTGCCTTGTTCTCCAGCAGGATGCCTTTGGCCGGCGCGCGAAACTGTTTCTTGGCCAGTTCGTTTTCGGCCGATCTCAACTCGCTGGCCAATACGTTCAGCTGCCTTTCTTCCAGAACCACACCTGTTCTGCCTTTCTCCAGATTGGCTTCGAGTACCTCTACTTCGGTAACGAGGTCATCATAGGTCTGCCGGGTCTCGGCACCTTTGTCCACCAGTCTTTTTGTCTTCTCCAGCAGCGCTTTTTTGTTCGAGAGGTTGAGCGAGGTTTCGCGTATGCTTTTACGTTCGAGTTCTATTCTCGAACGCTGGGTTTCCATGCTGGCCCTGATCTCTTTCAGCCTGAGTTGCTCCATCTCATCATCGAGAGTGAGGATGATCTCATTCTTTTGCACACTATCGCCATTCCTCCGGTATACCCGGTGCACAATGCCCCCTATGGGCGCGGCCAGTTCCAGGATATCCAGTTCCGGTTCGATCTTCCCGATCGCTACGATCATGTCCGGATCCTGCGTGGCGGCAACGGGTGGCGCGGTTTGTTTTTTCGATTCCTGTTGCTGGCAGGCGGTAAGTCCGGCGATGAGCAGCAGCACGATGAACAGATACTTCATGGTTATGATTTATGGTTCGATGATTTAATGGATGGTATCGTTTTCGGGGGGTGGCGTTTCTGATGCAAAGCCATTGTTCACATAGATGATGCGGTCGGCAAACTGCTTCAGCCTGGGGTCATGGGTGACCACCGCTACGGCCTTGCCCGCGAGGGAAAGTCGCTTCAGTTCGTCCATCACGATGCCCACACTTTTGGTGTCCAGCGCGGCGGTGGGCTCATCGCAGAGGATGAGTGCCGGATCGGTGACCAGGGCACGGGCGATCGCCACACGCTGTTGCTGGCCGCCGCTGAGTTCTCTCGGCAGGTTCTTCATGCGGTCTTCCATATTCACTTTCTTCAGGGCTTCCACCGCTTTCTCCCGGGCCTGTTTTCTCGATATCTTCTGGAGCAGCAGGGGCTGCATCACATTTTCCAGCGCGTTGAGCGGGGCGAGCAGGTTGAAGCTCTGGAATACGAAACCGATATGGCGCGATCGGATGCCCGCCAGTTCTTTTTCACTGAGGCCGGTGACTTTCCTGCCGCAGACCTCTACGTCGCCCGAAGTGGGATAGATCACACAACCCAGCAGGGAGAGCAGGGTGGTTTTGCCAGATCCCGACGGCCCGATGATCAGGGTGAGTTCTTTTTCGCGGAACGCACAGGTGGTGGGCTCCAGGGCCGTGATAACGGTTTCCCCCGTTCGGTACTGTTTGGAGGCTTGGTGTATGCTGGCTACGATGTCCATGGATGTTGCTTATATGCAGAGTTAAATATAAAATACGTAGGACAATGATGATTTTCCTTTGATGGGTCAAAACAGCATATCGCTCGGAAACCTGCATGGAGTTTTGTATTTTAAAGGATTGATGAACATCAATCTTATCGTAACCAATAAAGACTATGCCATGAGAAAAGCTGTTTTGTTTTTTCTTCTGATCCTGTCATCCCTTCCTTTGTTCGCCCGGGGAGATTCGACGGGCAACATCTTTGTTCAGGGAGGTGTTGGTTTAGGAACCGTCATTGCAGTGGCGATATCCTGGTCCAGGAATACATCTGTTTTATGGGCGGTAGTTCATGGCATTTTAGGTTGGATTTATGTGTTTTATTATGCTATCGCATTAAGACGATAGCAAACTGTTCATTTGGAAACCTATAAATCCATAGCAGCCATTGAAGCATCATCTGCATCGGCCTGGCGTACATGGCTGAAAAAGAACCACGATGTTGAGCGTTCCGTTTGGCTGATCATCTACCGGAAAGAATCCGGCATTCCATCCGTCTATTATCCCGAAGCTGTCGATGAAGCCCTTTGTTTTGGATGGGTTGACAGCAAAGCCAATAAGCGGGACGACAAGAGCTATTACCAGTTTTTCTCGAAAAGAAATCCAAAGAGCAACTGGAGTAAGGTCAATAAGGAGAAAGTGGCCAGGCTCATTGATGCTGGCAGCATAGCCCCGGCAGGCATGGACATGATTCGCATCGCCCAAGAGAATGGTGCCTGGACGGCATTGGACGCCGTGGAGGAACTCGTTGTTCCCGAAGATTTATCGAAGGCATTTGGCAAGAAACCAAAGGCTTTCAGGAATTGGGAACAGTTTCCAAGGTCTGTCAAAAGAGGCATCCTGGAGCAACTGCTGAATGCAAAAAAAGCCGAGACCAGGGCCGCCCGGATCAAAAACATTGTTGACGCAGCGGCCGAGAACCTGAGGTTTGGGTTTCGATGACTAGTTAGCCTCTTAATAGAAAAAATTTGTCATAAATGATTTTAAAATGGAAAATAATTGAATGCTATGCAGGCAGCGACTATTTTTTAAGATTGTACGCAACATCCTTCACCCGGAACTTACCATAGGTGAAGGGGCCATCGGCATAATGCCAGATGGCTTCGCCATAACCGGGCAACATGAAACCGTCATAGTTGCGGTATTGCCCTGCCGGTGTGGAGAACCGGTAGGTCTTCATCTCGTTGACATCCATCCGGTCGTCGGATACAAAATTGATCAGTTCCCCCGCCTCATTGAAGTACAGGATCGCATGCACGGTAGCATCGCCGTTGGTAAAGCTGAGTTTGGCAGATAAGCTGTCGATCGCTTCCCACGTAAAGGCCTTGCCCAGCAGTGCCGATGGCGCGAACAAGCAGACATCATTCAGGAAGGTGACCGTTTCCGTTTTGAACATCTCTTTTTCATGATGGGATACCAGGGGGATCAGTCCAAACAGCTTCACATCCATCGATGCCTTGCCATCGCCGTATTTGTGATAGCCAGGTACGGTCATGCTGAACATCCTGGCCTTCATGAAGAACAGGCGGGTAGCGGGTTCAATGACATTATACTGAAGTGACTCGAACGGAAACCAGTCCTTCTCCCCGCCGCGCATCTCGCCGTCGAAAACGATCGAGAAATTCCTGACCATGGGTTTATCCAGTACCCCTGCACGGATCATGAATTTTTTTACCACGGCCGGCAGATGGTCGAGGTCCTGCATAGACACAATCTGGAGTTGTCTGGAAGGCTTCAAAGTATGAAGGGCATCCTGCTGGAATGATGTTTCAAATTGATGGGTAAAAAATCGGGTAGTAGCCACAATGAGAACGATGATCGTTGCGATGATGGCCAATATCCTTAAGGCAGCAGCCTGAATGAGAAGGAGCATGAGGAGTTTCATAAAAACCTATTGGCGTGACAAAGCTACTGTAGTCTGTCCGCCAGAACACTGATCCTGCTCATCGAAGGAAGAATAGCTGCTTTGGTAATGGAAGTCTCCTGAAAATCAGAAACCTGAAACATTGGGGTGATTCATTAAAATGTTGGATATTATCGACAAATAACGTAAATTTGTTGGAAATATACAACACATGAGTACGAAAAAGGCCGTGGTGTTCCCGGTTCATCTGCAACTTCTCGAGCAGATGGGTGAGCAGATCAGGTTGGCCAGAAAGCGACGAAAACTGACGACCACGCAAGTCGCGGAGCGTGCTGCGATCAATCGATCGACCCTGGTGGAGGTTGAGAAGGGCAATCCCAGTGTTTCCATGGGTGCTTATTTCAATACCCTTCGTGTATTGGGACTGCAGAAGGATGTATTGAAGATAGCTGCCGATGATGAATATGGACGTAAACTTCAAGACCTCGCTTTAATTTCCAAGTAGATGGCTTCGCGCAAAACGGATCTATACGTATACGCTGATTGGGTTGGGTTGAAAGGCCCGGTACTGATGGGCGTATTGTCTGCACAACAGGCCAAAGGGCGAAAAGCTTTTGCTTTCAGTTATGACAAATCCTGGATCAATACAGAAAGCCAAAGGGCCATTGATCCTGATATCGAGTGGTTTTCGGGGCCTCAGCACCCCGTAGAGAAAGAGAATTTTGGGATGATCACGGACTCCATGCCAGATACTTGGGGCAGAAAACTAATGATACGAAGGGAAGCGCAGACAGCAGCAGATGAAGGACGAAAGATCAAAACGCTCTATGATATCGACTTCTTACTGGGTGTGTATGATAAGACAAGAATGGGTGCGCTGCGGTTCAAGTTGGATCCAGATGGCGCTTTCCTGGATGACAACGACGGACATCCAACACCTCCATGGGCTTCAGTAAAGGAACTGCAGCATGCGGCAGCAAGACTTGAATCCGACAGTGCTTCCTCTGCAATGAAAAAGTACCTGGCTATTTTACTGGCTCCCGGATCTTCGCTCGGGGGTGCCAGGCCTAAAGCGAATGTCATGGATGATCAGGGAGATCTTTGGATCGCGAAATTCCCGGCTAAGTCAGATCTGGTGGACAAGGCCGCATGGGAGTATCTGGCCTATGAGCTGGCCTTGTTGGCTGGCATTCAGATCTCTACCTCAAAACTGGAAAAGATCAGTGGGGTTCACCATACTTTTTTTACAAAACGATTTGACAGGATGGGGGGTGAACGCATTCATTTTTCATCTGCCATGACCATGACAGGCAACACCGAAGAAAAGCTGAGAGATCGGTCAGCCAGTTACCTGGATCTCGCATTATTCATCCAAACCTACGGGGTAAACATCAGGGAAAACCTTCACCAACTTTGGAGAAGGCTTGTCTTCAACATCTTTATCTCCAATACCGATGACCACCTTCGAAACCATGGGTTCATACTCAAGGACAAGGGCTGGATATTGTCCCCGGCCTATGATCTTAATCCATCTACAGATAAGATGGGCCTGCAGTTGAATGTGGATATGTATAATAACGCCCTTGATATTGATCTGGCCAGATCCGTTGGTGATTTTTTTCAACTGACCTCAAATGATATGGATGCCATCATAGGTGAAGTTGCAACAGCAGTTTCTCAGTGGAAAGGCGCAGCAACAAGGCTCGGCATTAACCGGCGAGAGATCGAGTTAATGGCTCCCGCCTTCCAACACGGCTGATCAAGTTGAACGTCCGCTATTCTTTACGACTCGGAGAAAAGATGAGCTATGTTAACACCACGGCACGGCTACCATCAAAATCGCACAGGACCATCGTTTACTGCAATCCGGTCCTCGGCAGAGGACGGGGTATTGTGATAATGGTTTAATTGTAACTTTACCAGGGCAGGGTCTATTGTCCTCTTGCGATTAATGTACACCCTGATATTGTCCTGGCTATCAGCGATTGAAAGCTTATACAAATATGAAGTCATACCTCAGCAAGATCGACCGGTATATCCAATCGCTTGACCAGGCTACATTAGCCGTGTTGCAAAGCATTTCAAGTCAAAAAGCATACAAGAAAGGTGATTTGCTTTTGCGGCAAGATGAGATCTGCCGAAAAAGCTATGTACTGATAAGCGGCATTGCCCGTAAGTATTACTTGAATGATGGCAAGGAGATTACAACTGAACTTTATTTTGAAAACGACCTTGCCGTTTCATTTGATAGCTACATTTTGCAACAGCCAAGCCGGGAGTTTATTGAAGCATTAACTGATATAACAGTGTCTGTAACGTTTTATGAGGCATTTCAGGAAGCTAAGGCAGAATACCCCTCTTTGCTCGCCCTTGATCTGATGCTGGCAGAGTACTATGGCATGTGGGTAGAGAATAGGCTCTTTGAGTTTCATACCATGTCTGCCTCTGAACGCTATTTAGATATTCTTACAAAACATCCGCACATCGTTCAGGCGGTTCCTTTGACGATTATCGCTTCCTACCTTGGTATTTCGTTGGAGACACTCAGCAGAATTAGGGCGAGGGTTTAACCTGACGTATTATTTGACCTGGATCAAATTTCCTGGGTTCTGTTACACTGATTTTTGCAGCATTATTAAAGCATGCAAATATCAATAATTTATCAATGAGAACACGAATTGCAGGATTTGATTTAGCCAGGGCCTATGCTATTTTCGGGATGTATATTGTGAACTTCAACACGGTGTTTGGCAGTCATACCAATCATGACGGGCTGAGTGGTTTTTTAAACCTGTTCAATGGTAATTCGAGCACCTTGTTTGTGATACTTGCCGGAATGGGTGTTTCATTGATGACGGCTGGGAGTAGCTACACACCCGAAGAGAAAAAGAATCTCAGAAATGTTATAGTAAAGCGATCCTGGTTCTTGTTCGCGCTGGGTATGGGTTTCTACCTATGGTGGCCCGCTGATATCCTGCACTTTTATGGGGGGTATATGCATTTTGCTGCGCTCATCCTCTTTCTGCCCAGAAAGTATTTTTTATATGCCGCCGCAGCAGCGATCATCATCTTTCACCTGTTGTTGGTAGCTATTCCCTACAATACAGGCTGGAATTTTGACACCCTGCTTTACAATGATTTCTGGACGATAAAAGGCTTTTTGAGAAACACTTTTTACAATGGCTGGAATTCAATTTTCCCCTGGGTGTCTTACTTCTTCCTGGGCATGTACCTCGGCCGCCTTGATTGGAACAACAGAAAGACGCCCAAACGTATTCTGTGGATCGGTGTTGCCGTTTATCTTGCCACGTTTTCATTGCAGTATTTTGCCGATTCATTCACTGACGACCAAGCATTACTGTTTTACCTGCATGCCGATTACCTGCCGCCGTTTTTACCCTTTATGCTCGGTACCGCTTCATTTGGAATGGTCCTGCTAAGCATTTTTATTTTTATGGGTAATAGAATCCGAGAAACCAAGATCGCTATCATTCTGGCAGCTACGGGTCAGATGACGCTTACGCATTACCTTTCCCACCTGGTATTGGGAATTTTTCTCTTATCCGTCATTACCGGAAAAACGCTCAGCTTTGACTTGATCAATGACGTGCCTACAAGCCCGGAAATCATCTTGGTTTTTGCAGTCGGCTATTATTTGTTCAGTTGTGCCTTTAGCTATATGTGGACAAGAAAGTTTAAAAATGGTCCTTTGGAAATGTTGATGAGGAAGATATCGGACTGATAAGCCATATATGGCAGAGCGATTTACCTCTATTGAACTGGTGAACTGATGTCCGTTTTGAGTTTGTAAACGTCAACTCCAATAGCATATCCGTATAGTTCTCCCGAAGGGTTGCGGTGGATGCGGATCTTGTTGCAGGCCCTGCCCAGTTCGGTTTTAGTCCAGGTCTGGCCTCCATCCCTTGTTTCGTATCCGCTGTTCATGGTGCCTACAAAACCATGGTTGCCATTGATGAATCCGATGCCAAACTCCCTGGCACCTGCATCATCGCAGAGATCGATCTCCTTCCAGGTCTTTCCGCCATCCGTAGTTTTGGCAACACGCTGTTTGGAGACGTTTCGGTCAGGGTTGTAATTCTGGATGGTCACATAACCTGTGTCGCGGGACGGGAAGGAGAGTTTCCATGTGGTTTCGAAGGGACGTGTACTTTGGTGTTTTTTCTCCCATGTCTTTCCGCCGTCCCTGGTGTAGAGTATCAGGGCGTTCGACTCACTGATATCTTCATGGCTCGCTGCGCACACGATGCCTTCCTTATTATTAAACATTTTGATGTCGAACAGCATTTTGCAATCCTGCTGCATACTCCAGGATCGGAAGGTATTGCCGTCGTCCTCGGAGACGAGGATATTGGCCGGACTTCCAACGCGGCCTACCCCATAAATGCCGTATTTGTAGCTGATCTGGCCATGGTTTATATATTGTTTCTTCACAATGTCTATCGCGCAAAGCCCCTTTATATAAGGGCCCTGGTATTCCACTGGGTTCCAGGTTTTGCCGCCATCCCTTGTTCGATAAAGCGGAATGGTATCCTTGACATTGGGGAAATAATCAGTACCCACATTACCCGCAAATCCATTGAGTGAATCCAGAAAGGCCACACAACGGAAGAATGTGCCGGGCTTGTTGAAACATTTTACCCAGGTGGTTCCCCCATCACGGGTCTTATAGATATTTCCGGCGCCATTGACATACCAGCCCAGGTTCTCATCCACGAAGCAGATATCGTCCTGTTTGCCGCCATAAGGCTCGGTAGTTAATTTTGTCCAGGATACTTTGGGTGAAGTTCGACCTGTGTTTTCTTCGTGAGAATTTGAATGAAATCGAGTGTCAAATTCTTTTTTCATTATTGTGAATGAGCTCAATACAGCAAGGATGAGGAGCAGCACTGCAATAGCCTTCAGAAGTAGGAGACGGTAGTGGAGATCATCTGGCATGGTCATTAAATTTTAAATGTTTTTTTGATGGATATATGATAAGCTGTGTTCAACTAATAAGTGCAATTGATTAACAAACGATTTTTGGAAAAATGGCTTTTCAGGGCCATTTTCCAAAAATCTGACTGGTTAGTATGAAATTTGGTTTACCATGACTAAATC
>Ga0315901_10006472_pt1 | contig 14024 bp, 13 predicted proteins | sample LakEriMetagenome_10_FD_203761 | JGI IMG/M metagenome (GOLD analysis project Ga0315901, IMG submission 203761) | Freshwater fungal communities from buoy surface, Lake Erie, Ohio, United States - Buoy 2 MA116 | ecosystem: Environmental > Aquatic > Freshwater > Lake | place: USA: Lake Erie, Ohio... | reverse complement strand
AACGTGGCTCAAACTCAGGCCGCGCTTTTGGACGCCACGTCGATCCGCATCGAGGCGACCACCGACTGGAAAATGATCCTTCGTTATGCCAAACTCGCGGGGCTGATGCATTCGATCGTTCCGACAGCGAACGGGTACCGCATCGAGTTGGATGGACCGTCGTCGGTGCTTCGAAACACGCATCGCTACGGCGCGTCGATGGCGAAGTTCCTGCCGGGATTGCTTTCGTGCCAGGGCTGGGAGATGAAGGCGGCCATGCGATGTCGAAACGGGTTCGACGGAGTTGTTTCGGTGCTGGAATTGACCCCGCGCTCGGGACTGCGAAGCCCCGTCGCCGCACAAGAAAAGGTCGATTCCGAAATGGAGCGGCTCTGGATCGAGGCCTGGGGATCGGAATCGCATCGAGGTTGGTCCCTCATCCGCGAGGGGGAAATCCTGGTTCGAGGCCAACGGGTCTTCGTACCGGACTTTGTCTTGCTCCATGAGAGTGGGCGTCGCGTTCTCCTCGAAATCGCTGGGTTTTGGACCCCCCAATACATTCAGCACCGAGCCGTCTCGCTGGAACTTTTCGCAGATATCCCAATCCTCGTGGCTATCCCCAAGGGAACGGTCTCCCGTTGGAAAGCGGTCCCCTGGTCTCCGCTCCATGAAAAAATCCTATTTGGCCGACAACTGAAGCCTCAAGAAGTCCTGGAGGTTCTCCAACGGATGGTCTCGCCCCCCTAAAGGCTTGGCTGGAAGCGACTTTTGGACCATACTCTAGTTACATTCGTGAGGAAGAATGCGGCTCAACCTAGGGCCTGCCACGGTTTCCTCGATCCCACCTCCACCGCCTTCCACTCGGTCTGACCCCCAATGCTGTTTCGCAAAGCTAGGCTGACTGTGCCGGCCATCCTGTTTCTCGTACTCCTCCGCGTCGCGATCGGATGGCACTTCTTTCAGGAGGGGGCGACCAAGGTTCGGGATGGTAATTTCTCCTCGACCCCGTTTCTCGCCGCCGCCAAAGGTCCCTTCGCCAAAGAGTTCCATGCCATGATCCCCGACTACGACGGGGCGATGCGAATGGACCCCAAGGCGATGGAGGATCTCTGCAAGAGCTTTGTCGAACGGGCTGCCAAGGAGTTCGGCTTCGATGAAGCGCAAAACAATTCGGCGAGCGACATTGTGAAGGAGTTGACCGCCAAACGAAAAGGTACTTACGACGAATGGAAGCCCCAGATCGAACAGTACACCCAAGGGATTGAACGGATCAAGGCGCTCGAGGGCGACGCTGCCCGCTCAGGGGTGGATTCGCTTCGCAAGCAACGCGATTCCGTCGAGTCGGAGTGGAAGACACTCGGTCGGCCGGTCCTCGCAGAAATCGACCAGAACATCCGCGAACTCGAGGAGCGGGTCAATGCGATCGCAACCGACGAGCAGGCCTCGCCCGATCCCAAGAAGCCAGCGAAGGACTCGGAAGGCAAACCGATCCGAAAGCGAGTGGAATTCAAGTATCCGGGTGAAGGAGAGCTCACCGTCCGTCAAGTAGATCGCATCATTCCGATCTTCGACATGGTCGTCGGAATCCTGTTGCTCGTCGGTCTGCTCACACCGCTGGCCGGTATTGCTGCCGGAGTGTTCCTCGCCTCGGTCGTGGCCAGCCAATTCCCGGGTTACCCTGGCACGCAACCGACGTACTACCAAGCGATCGAAATGCTCGCGTGCTTCGTGGTCGCGTTCGCAGATGCCGGGCGCTATGCGGGGCTGGATTTCCTGCCGTGGAGTTTCTGGAATCGAAACGCCGAAGCATCTTCGAACCCCTAATCCGATTCATCGCACATTCCCAACTTCCCCAAAGGATTTTTTCATGAGAACCTTGAGCCCTGAAGACAAGATCATCGGCCAGGATAACTACCACGAAGCGATCGGCTTTACCCGCCGCGAATTTCTGCAAGGAGTCATCGCGGCCGGAGCGGTCAGCGGTGCTGGACTGGGCGCGATGTATTTCGGATATGAAAAGTTCGCTGACCCGGTTCGTGTCGGTGTGATCGGTACCGGCGATGAAGGAAGCGTTCTGATCGGAGGATGCACGCCGGAGTATGTTCAGGTCACTGCGATCGCCGACATCCGTCCCTACAGCATCTACCGCGCGTTCCACGGCGACTGGACCACTCCGACGCGGCCAGGTCTGATCAAACAGTACAAGTACGCCAACGAAGACGAAGCGCGCAAGAACGTGAAGGTCTACGATGCCAGCAACGGTGGGATCGAAGCCTTGCTCAACGACGATACGATCGAAGCGATCATCATCGCCTTGCCTCTCCACTTGCATGCACCGATCGCTATTCAGGCCATGATAAAGCGCAAGCACGTGCTCACCGAGAAGCTCATGGCCCACAACGTCGCTCAGTGCAAGGTCATGGCGCGTTTGTCGAAGGAACTCAAGGCGAAGAGCGGCCAACCCCTCTACCTCGCCACCGGGCACCAGCGCCACTACAGCGTTCTGTACGACAACGCCGTTCACCTTCTCCGCTGGGGGATGCTCGGACAGCTACACCACATCCGCGCCCAGTGGCATCGCGGCAATCTCCCCGGCAACGATTCCTGGCAACCACCGCTCGTCGGCGGAGATTCGGAGGGCAAGGTCGACAAGATCAAGTCCGATTACGAGAAGTACGTGAAGGAACTCGACAAAGCCAAAAACCCCGCGGAAATCGAACAACTCAAGCGCAAGGTGGCTCAGCAGGAAGCGTGGATGAAGGACATCGTCGACGCCGCTCGGTTCGGCTATGTCGAGAAGACCATGGGCAATCGAACCATCTCGGCAATGGAGGAATTGGTGCGATGGCGATTGTTCGATCGCACCAGCGCCGGCTTGATGGGGGAATTGGGCTCTCACCAACTCGATGCCTCGACGATCTTCTGCAGCGCCCTTCGCAAGGATGGCAAGAAAGCTCGACCGTTGACCGTCCATGCGGTCGGCGGGCGACATATCTTCCTCCCCGATCGCGATGCGGATGACCATGTCTATTGCATGTACGAATTCCCTGGTCCGGAGTACGACGAGCGATTCGATATCGGGTACAAGCTGCCCGGGGGAGCGAAAGGCCTGCCCGGCTACGACCAAGACCCGAACAAGAAAATCGTGGTAACGTACTCCTCGATCAACGGCAACACGTACGGTGGATACGGCGAAGTGGTGCTCGGAACCAAGGGGACCTTGATTCTCGAGAAAGAACAGGATGTTTTCTTGTACTCCAAGGGAGACACGGGCGCAGCGGCGGGCGTCAAGGCTGCCGGCAGCGGTTACGCGCTCGATACCCAAGCCAGCGGCGGCTCCTCGGCGCCGGTTTCCAAAGCGGCGGCATCCTCCGGGCCGGTCAGTCGCGGATACACCGAGGAGATCGAACACTGGGCGTATTGCATCCGCAACAACTCCCCCGAGAACAAGCCCCGATGCTATCCCGAAGTTGCGATGGCCGACGCGGTGATCGCGTTGACGACCAACGTCGCGCTCCGCAAGTCGGCGCGCGGCGAACCAGGTTACATCCAATTCGAGGACGCCTGGTTCGATGTCGATAACGACGCGACTCCCGATGGCAGCAATGTGGCCGAGGAAATGCAGCGTCTCAAGGACTACAAGATCCCGACCTAGAAAGCCCGAGAAAGAAAAAGTGCCGATGGCTACTGCCAGCGAATCATCAAGCGTCTCTCCTGGAGTCGCTCCGCCGGGATGGACCATCCGAGGCAAATGGTTCGTTGCGCCATTCGTGATCGTCCTGATCCTGCTGTTGGCTTGGACTCTCGCGATCGCGATCCAGTTTCAAGCGATCATGACACGTCTCGACCGCGCCCGGAGCGATTGGCCTTCCGCTTCGCAGGATCTCGCCAAACGGTTTGCGGACTTTGATGTGCAGGTCCAGGGAGGGAACTCCGCGATCAGCGAGATCGACCGGCGCGCTTGGAATGAAGCCTTCGCAGCCTTCCAACAGACCTCGCAATACGATCGCCAATCCGCCCCTGCTGCGACCTTAGAGCGGCTCCGGTTGCAAGGATCGAATCCTTCGGAATCGGAGATCACCCCAGCGATCGCCAAGCTATTGAGCGCAGAAAAAGAACGGCTCGCTGCCCAGCAGAGCCTGGTCGGTCGTTGTGCCATCACCGCCCTGCGACTAAATCTGCCCGGAACCTATGCGGCAGGCGATTGAAACCATGGATTGGACCACCTTTCTCGGACATCATCGCCAACGCCAATGGTTCGCCAATGCGATTGCCAAGAATCGATTGGCCAGCACGTTTCTGTTCGTTGGTCCAAGCGGGATCGGCAAAAGAACGTTTGCGGGAATGGTCGCCAAAACGATGTTGTGCACCACCAGCGAGCCCTCGCGCTTTCAACCCTGCGGACACTGCGAGGCCTGCGCCCAAGTAGAGGCCGACACCCACCCCGATGTTCTGCGCGTACGCAAAGAGAAAGGCAAAACCGACTTATCCATTGACTTGCTTGTCGGCAGCAAGGACGCTCGCATGCGCGAAGGGCTATGCTACGAGCTGCGCATGCGACCCTACTCAGGCCGCCGCAAGATCGCCATCGTGGATGAAATCGATACGCTGAACACCGAAGGAGCGAACAGCCTGCTCAAGACGCTTGAAGAACCTCCCGCAGGTTCGATGATCTTTCTGATCGGCACTTCCGAACAGAGGCAATTGCCGACCATTCGATCCCGCTGTCAAGTCGTGCGATTCTCGCGATTATCCGACGACGATGTGGCGTTGCTTCTCGTCCGTTTGGGCAAGGTTGCCAATCTCGACCAAGCCCGTCGCATCGCAAGCCAATCTCACGGATCGATCGAGGTGGCGGACGGCTTGCTCGATGCTGAGCGAACGAGGTTCCGGGAAGTCTTGCTGGGTGTTTTGCTCGGATCACCACTCGATTTCACGAGCCTGAGCAAATCCATCGAAGATCATCTCAAGGATGTCGGCGCAGATTCCCAACTTCGCCGCGAGCGTCTGAAGTGGATTCTCGATCAAGCCTTGGATCTCTTTCGCGATTCGATGCGAGGCAATCTCGGGTTGGAATCTTCCTCGCCTCAACGACTTCGATTGTCTCCCAACGAATTGTCGTCGTTGATCGAGCGAACCGAACAAGCTCGAGGACAAGTCGACCGCAACGTCAGCCACGCTCCCCTGGTGGAAGCTTGGGCCGCTACTCTCGCTGCGAGTCTCTGACCGGACTCTTCCAACACTCGCCGGTCTTCAATTTGCGGGAGATTGGAAACCTTCGCGAAAGATGAAGTATACCGCACCGCACAGGCAAAGAGCGGCCCAGAGAAAGTCCCATCGCAACGATTGCTTCATGTAGACGACGACAAAGGGAACGAAGACGCACAGCGTGACCACTTCCTGGATGATCTTCAGTTGCGGCAGGGTCAACATCGAGCTGCCGAGTCGATTGGCGGGGACCTGGATCAGGTACTCAAACAGAGCGATTCCCCAACTGACCAAGGCGGCAACGAGCCAAGGACGGTCCTTGAGATCCTTGAGATGGCCGTACCAGGCGAAGGTCATGAAAATATTGCTAGCGACCAACATCATGACCGTAACGAAAACGATTCCCATGGTGGATGAGACTCCTATTGGGTATGCAAGAGTCGTTCGAGGACGAACTGTGCGATGTCGATATCGAGGGCGGTGGCCGTAGACCGCCAACCGGGGACAGCGTTGACTTCCAAGAGCACATTCCGCCCTTCGCGGGTAGGGAGAATATCCACTCCGACCATCCATCCTTCGATCGCTTTCGCAGCACGGAATGCGATGTCGACTTGTTCAAAGCTCGGCGCATGGGCGGAAAACCGCCCCCCGCGTCCTGCGTTGGTCCGCCAGTCATTGGGGTTTTCGCGGCGCACGCAAAACACGGCATCGTCCACGACCAGGAGTCGTAGATCGAACCCAGCGCTCGGGAGGAATTCCTGCAGGTAGATCACAGCATGGATCTGCTCCAAAGTGCTGAAGACGCGCCAGGCCGTCTCGGCGTCGGAGACTCGTAGGATGCCTCGTCCTTCCCCTCCGAAGATGGGCTTCACCACGCAATCGCCTCGAAAAATATCCTGCCAAGCTCGCATCGCCTCGCTGCGAGTTTGGCAGCAGACCGTGTGCGGGATCTCGAGCCCTGTGGCGCGGAGCGTTTCGAGCGACAGCCATTTATCGATCGCGATTTCAAGACAACGAGGGGAGTTCACAATCCGAGTCCCGCTACGCTGCGCGACGTGCAGTGCGTTCATCCGAAAGATGACTTGCTCGAGCGAGCCCAGTGGCATCGTGCGGATCAAGAGAGCTTGCAGATCATCGCCGCTGCAGTGAGTTTGCCCCGGCTCGCTCCGCGCGCTCCAACGCGAGGACGGGTCTCCGGTGTAGGCGACTGCCAGGTCGCCGAAGGCCAAGGGAATGATTCGTAGGCCCGGCGAATCGGCGAGTGTCTGTGCGGCACGTTGCAAATCCCGAACGTACCAACCATCCGCGGATCCGAGAACCCCGACGTGGAAGGTCACTCGCTCGCCTCGCCAAAGGATGTTTCGAGGAGCTTGGGATTGAGCGCGCCGTATCGGAAGGAGTTCCCCGTTCGTAGGTTGACCAGTGTTACGACGGCAGGAGCGAACAGTCCGGGATCGACTTGGTAGAAATCGTACCCGTACTCCTTGAAGGTTTGCGCAAACGGCTTTCCGTAGTCGCGCGACGCGAGACTGGGGATGGAGGGGCCGCGAGCGCGAATCTCGTCATCGGTCGTGTCAACCCATAGGGTGACGTGCCCGCCGTACAGAATCGCGTCGTTGGTCCGCCCGATTCCTGCGACAAAGTCTTTGGCGATCGGGGGTAGAGGGGCGGTTCCATGACCAGAAACAATACTCTGCAAATCGAACCCGCATTCGAACAGTTTATGCAGCGCCGTTTCGATCGAGCGAGCGACGATTTGAATGACTCCGGCGATGCTTCCAGTGGGTGCCACGCAGAGGGTGACGTGCTCCGGTTTGGTTTTGCATTCCTGCGCGACGTACGCAAAGACGTCGGGACCGGGAATCGTGTCGGACTCCAGAACGCCGATCGCTTCGGGGACGGGATCGACGATCGACAGGCGATCGAGAACCGCTTCGCCGCCTCTTTTGGCACGCATCGGCCCCGATCCCATCGCAAAGTACTCTCCAACGGCAATTTTCCAACCCGCGTATTGGGCTCCCATGCAAGCGTGCACGGGGTGATCGGTCACGACTTGGACGACTGGCCAGGGGCCCAGCGCAGGGACCGCAGGCTGGACGGTGATCTCCGCGAGTCCTGCCATGCAGATTTGGGCCAGCGCGATGCCGGCTTGAAAACCGCCTTGCACGCGACAGCCGAAATCGATGGCTCTCCCACCCAGATGGTTAGAGTGGACGTCAATTCGCAAACGTTCAGAAGCGTCACAAACGGTTTGACAGAGGTGCAGTGCGCGATGGTTTAAGCTCATGCCGAGACAGCCTACCAAAATTTGATATCCCGGAAAGGTTCCTGGGAGACCTTCGGAAAATCGCAAAAATTGCCCCAAAAGGCATCTGCCCATTCGGGGGAAAAATGAGATATTACTGGGCGTTGGGCAAAGGTTCCACTTCTGTACTCTCCGTGAAATGGGAAAATCTCTATGGCAGTTAATTTATTGGATAGTGTGAAAGAAGCGCTCGCCGGCCAAGTGGCTGATCAACTCGGATCGGCTGTTGGTTTGGACAAGCAGCAAACCGCGTCGGCCTTGAAGACGGTCGTCCCGATGTTGCTTGGCGGCATGATGAAAAAGGCATCGACCCCTTCGGGCGCGTCCGAGTTGAGCAAAGCGCTTCGCGATACCGATACGTCCATTCTCGACAACTTGGGCGGACTTCTCGGCAACAGTTCCTCGAACTCGAACCTCATGTCCATCGGAACCAAGTTGCTGCCGATGCTTTTCGGTTCCTCGCAATCCAACATCATCTCGGTTCTTGTCAAATTGCTCGGCTTCAATGAGAAGTCGATCGGTAGCTTGCTCAGCCTCCTGATCCCCGTCGTGATGGCGGTTGTCGGCAGGCAGGCCAAGAGCGCTGGCGGATTCGATGTCGGAGCGTTGACCAATCTGCTGGGTGGTCAAAAGAATTTCCTGGCGAATGCCGTTCCATCGGAATTGCAGGGAGCGCTCGGATTGGCTGGCGACTTGGGATCGGCCGCGTCGCGGAAGGTTGAACAAGCCGCGTCGAGCAATCCACTTCAATGGCTTCTCCCGTTGCTCGCCGTCGCTGCGCTCGGATTCCTGGCGTACAACTATTTGTTCAATCAGAAACAACCGGACAAGAATCCGCCGCCGAAAGCCGATGTTGTCGTACCGGGTGGACCCAAAGGTGCAACGCCTGCTGAGCCAGCGGTCGTAGGAATTCCTACGATTCCTGAACTGCCTGGCCTAGCGGATATCAAGGATAAACTGACGACGACCTTTGAAGGATTGACCGGGACTCTTGAGGGAATTAAGGATGTGGACGGTGCGAAGAGCGCCTTGAGCAAGATCGAGGAAGCTGCGAAAGCTTACGAGGGGCTCGAAGTTGGCAAATTGCCAACGCCATCCAAAGCGGCGATCGGGTTGTTTCTGAAGCCTTTCCTGACGAAGCTGCAGCAAGTGGTCGACACGCTTTATGCGATTCCCGGTGTGAAGGATGTGATCGATCCGGTTCTCGGGCCGATGATCCAGTCTGTCTCCGCCGTGGGTGCGTAGGCACTAAACTTGCTTCGGTCGATCGGTGCGTGTGGCCCAGATCATGAGCCCGCAACCGATCACCGCACTGACGCAAGAACCCATCAGGGTTCCGACTTTACCCGCCGATGCGAATTCTGGGAACGTATCGGCGGGGAACGCGAGGGCATTGAGAAACAAGGCCATCGTAAAACCGATTCCGCCTAAGCAAGCCCCGGCGATAAAGGTTGGCCAGGTCACGCCGACCGGTAGACGGCTCCATCCTAGAGCGATCGCGACGGAACAAAACAAGAGAATTCCGAGCGGCTTTCCGATCGCCAGTCCTGCCGCGATGGCGACCGATACCGAATCCCCCATCGCCGACAGCTCCAACGGCACTCCTGCATTGGCAAGCGCGAAGATCGGCATGATCACAAAGGCGACCCATGGGTGCAGGAACATTTCGAGCCGGTGCAAGGGGGACAACGCTTCGCGAGCGACAAACTGCAGTTGTTCGACATTCACGGGAAGCGCCTCGCGGTCCTCTTCTTCCCCGCTGAGCTTCTCCCAATATTCCTGAACAACTTCGACAAAGGTGGATTTTCCGATCCAGGCCTTCGAAGGGGTCATCAAGCCGAGAATCACTCCAGCGATCGTCGGGTGGACTCCCGCATGATGAAACGCAAACCACACCCCGATTCCAACCAGCAAATAGATCGCGATGGAGCGAACTCCGATGCGATTCAAAAAATACGTCGCCGCGAACCCGAGCGATGCAAGAGCAATGTATCCGAGGGAAATTTTTTCCGTGAATACCAACGCGATGACGAGCACTGCGACCAAATCATCCACGATCGCTAAGGTCAACAAAAAGATCTTAAGGCCGAACGGGACCCGGGAACCAAAGAGCGCGAGAATGCCGACCACGAACGCAATATCCGTAGCCATCGGGATGGCCCAACCGCGTTGGGCCAGTTCCCCGGCTTGAAAGAGGAGGTAGATCGCGGCAGGGGTCAAAACGCCCCCCAGAGCGCCGACAATTGGCAAAAGCGCCTTGCGCGGATCGCGAAGCTCGCCTCCCATGATTTCCCGTTTTACTTCCAACCCAACCACGAAGAAAAAGATCGTCATCAGGGCATCGTTGATCACCAAATGCCCGAGTTCCCCCTCGAGGGTGAAATCTCCGAAGACGAAACCGACATGCGTGTGCCAAAACTCGGAAAACGGCTTCGCCCAGGAAGAGTTCGCCACAACCAGAGCGACCAGGGTGCAAATCAAAAGAATCACTCCGCTAGCCGCTTCGATCTCGAGAAAGCTCTTGACCGGGACCAACCATCGCTGCACCGGTCGCACGGGAAGCGCCTGGGAGGAGGCTTGCTGTTTCTTGGTCGCCATCGCGTGTTCCTTTCGAGGTGGGTTCTTCAGCGGACGAAGATTTCCGTTCGCAATTTTTCCCGTTCGCGGTCAATTTGGTCCGGCGTCGCCCCCAATTCCCGAAGCATGTGTTCCGCGAGCGCCATCGCGGTTTCGCCCTCGCCGGCAAAGACGGTATCCGCACCGACTCGCAACAAATGCTCCCGTTCCCGCAAGTAGGAAGATCGAACGAGGATGTTGATCTTTGGATTCAATTCCCGGGCCATTCGGATGAGTTCCTCGGCGCCAGCGATCGACGAAGCGCTCAATATCAATGTCGAGCATTTTTCAATTTCGGCATGCCTCAATGTCTCCGGATGGGTGGCATCTCCGAGCACTCCTCGGTAACCCGATTGTCGAATGGCTCCCAGATTGCCGTGGTTCATTTCGATAATCGTAGGAGCAATTCCATTCTCCAACAAAAGCCGCGCGAGCGTTCGACCGACCGGACCGTAACCAACAATGATCGCGCGGTGAAGGGCATCGAGCGTCTCTGTAGCCGATTCCATCGGTGCGGCTGACTGCATCGAAAAGGGACGACGTTGGATCTCCAGCAAATGGGCTCGCGGATTCCTTCGAACCCACGCTGCCAGCAACAGCCATCCACTGCATCATCGGGGCAAGCGCGATCGTAACAATCGAAACGGTTACCAATACGTGCATTGCATCTACCGGCAACAGCTCCTGCTGACGCCCTAGATTCGCCACGATGAATGAAAATTCGCCAATCTGAGACAACGACAATCCTACGCGAAGAGACATTCTCAGCGGTTGGCCCATCGCCAACAAGAAAAAGATGCAAGCCAACGGCGTCCCAAGCAACACGATGAATGCCGTAGCAATCAGAATCCCTTTCGACTGCGTTAGAACAACAGGATCGAATAGCATTCCGATCGACACGAAGAAGAGAACCGCAAATGCGTCCCGCATCGGCAACGCGTCGATCGCTGCCCGAAGACTAAACTCCGACTGCCCCACCACGACGCCTGCCAGGAAAGCGCCGAGCGCCATCGAGATCCCAAACATCTTTGAGGAGGCCAGCGCGATCCCCAGGACCAGGACCAGGACCGCAAGCGTAAAGAGTTCCCGCGACTTCGTCGCAGCGACATGTTGCAAGATGCTCGGGATCACCCGTCCGCCAACCCATGTGATCGCCAAAACGACCACTCCGATTTTGGCCAGCGCTACCACTGCAATCCAGACAACATTCGTTGGTCCGTCGGCCTCGCTTCCGGAGAGATTGGGAAGCAACACCATCGCCAGCACGGCAAGGACATCTTGGACGATCAGCCAGCCGATCGCAATGTTGCCAACGTGTGTCTGCAGTTCGTTGGCGTCCGCGAGAATACGAGTCACCACCACCGTGCTCGAAAACGCGATCGCCACCGCGAAAATGATCGACGAAGACCAATCCCAGCCAAAGAAACGGGCGGAGGCAAAGCCCAATGAAAAGGTAGTAAAGCATTGGAAAATGGCTCCCGGTACGCACAGGTCGCGCACGCGCCACAACTCCTTCACATCGAAATGAAGACCCACCCCGAACATCAGCAGGATGACTCCCAACTCGGCGAACTGGTTAGCGATGTCCGCGTTGGCCTCATACCCGGGAGTATTGGGGCCTACGACGATTCCCGCGATCAAGTACCCCACGATCGGAGAAAGCCCGAGACGCTGTGTTGCATATCCAAACACCAGCGCTACCCCCAGGCCGGCGGCGATGGTCATCAATAAATCAGCGTCGTGCATCTCAATACCAAGGATGGGTAGTCAATCAAGTTGTACATTCACACGTCATAGGCTACCAAACGTTCGCCTCGCCGACACCCCAACGGAAGCCAAACGAACGGGGAGATCTGTCCATTGCACAACGTCGAGCGGATTGCAAGAGCGCTTCTGGAGGAGCAATCTCGGCACTGCTATCATTCCTCATCCCGGATTGGAAATTTTTGGGTGGATTGGAAGTTGTTCCAACTCTTTTCTCGGCAAAGGGAGTGCTTGCTATGCAGTCGTCGAAGCAATCGCAGTTGTGTCAGCGAGGGATCTTGATGAAGCCGTCGGACATGCTGTCGGCGTTGGACCCGCATGTCTTTGGGCAATCGTACGCGAAACGCGCCGTTTGCAGCGCGGTTTACAACCATTATTTGTCGCTCGCGAGCCGGGATGAAAACGGTCTCGATCTGGGAAGAAATCACATCTTGCTATTGGGGCCGACCGGTTCGGGGAAAACGATGTTGGTCAAGCTTCTGGCTTCCTTGCTGAACGTCCCGTTTGTGCAGACCTGCGCGTCGACGCTGGTGGAAAGTGGATACCGAGGGCGACCAGTCGAAGATGTGATTCGTTCGTTGCTCGAGCAAACGCAGGGCAATCCCCGCCAGGCAGAGCGTGGGATTATCTTCATCGATGAGATCGATAAGATCCGCCGGCAGGACGTCGGAGGAGGACGCGATGTGAGTGGCGAAGGGGTTCAGAATGCGCTTCTGACACTCTTGGAAGGACGGATCTGCGACGTGATCGACAACACGCGCATCCCGGCCGTGGATACCAGTCGCATCTTGTTCATCTGCGCAGGAGCGTTTGTGGAGCTGCAGGATATCGTCCGTCGGCGGTTGCAGCATGACCAAGGGCGAATCGGTTTTCAAACATCCATCTCAGGCTCGCTGCGCCGAACCTCCGATGGGGATGAATACGAGTGCATGTGCCGGGCCACTGTCGAAGACTTGAATGCTTTCGGCATGATTCCCGAATTCATCGGACGTTTCGCTCGAATCGCGGTCCTTCAGGAATTGACCAAGGAGGAATTGCACGCGATCCTGCGGCAACCATCCTGCTTCTCGTCCCTGTACCAGCGCCAGCAAGTGGCTCGACTTCACGGAATCTCGCTGGAAGTTACCGACGACGCGCTCGAGGCGTTGGCCGAACGGGCGAAAGCCATGAAAACGGGAGCCCGGGCCATCGCGCGACTGCTGGGAGATGCCCTTGATCGGATCGAGTATCGGTGGCCGGAACTGGCGGATGATCGGGTCAGTCGCGTGATCCTCGACCGCAAGAGCGTCCTCGCCGGGGCGGAGCCCAAATTGGTGCGAGGCCGCCGCGAAATTCAGCGACGGGATTCCGCGCTGCGGAACCGCTTCCTGGCCGGTGAAACGGTCGCTGGCAAAAAGAACCAACGCGAGGTGGAGCAAGCGGACGATTTCGAGTGGCCGATCGATGAGTCCCTGGACGAGCCAGAGGACTTCGAGGACGCGCATTTCATTGACGACTTGCTTTTTTGACACAACCGACAAAAGTGAGCCTGGGGCGCTAGCTGAGTTCGTTCGACGTGCAAAAATCGGCTAGCGCCTCAGGCTCATAGAAACGAAAATTCACTTTTGTCGGCTGCGACAATTGGATCGCAGATCTCGATCGAGCGATGGCGGGCGATGCTACTTGATCAACCGGAGGGTGACCGGGTATCGGTAAGCTTCCCCCCTGTTCGCTGCAACCGCCCCGAGGATGCAGAAGATAATGTTTCCGATAATCACGACGGGCATGAGGACAAATCCGATGTACAGGCACGCTGTAGCGAAAGACACGACGTATCCGATGAGTACGGTGATTTGAAAATTAAGAGCCTCTTTCCCTTGATCGTCGACGAAGGGCATCTTCTCTTTCTGGATCAGCCAAACGATCAGTGGACCCAGCAAGCCAAGTACAATTCCGCTCAAATGGGATGCGAGTGCCCAGGTGCGTTCCTCGTTGCTCGGGGACGCACCGGGCATCTCGGAAGATGCATCGCTCATACGTAGAGGCTCCTAGAAATGATGATTCACAAAATCCAGCCGGAGAATGGGAGCATTATAACCGTTCCTCCCCGTCCCTTGTTGGACCGCCGCAGTTTCGGTGCGATGGGGTTGGCCTGGGCAGTTCCGTTTTTGTG
>Ga0315901_10006466_pt1 | contig 14031 bp, 11 predicted proteins | sample LakEriMetagenome_10_FD_203761 | JGI IMG/M metagenome (GOLD analysis project Ga0315901, IMG submission 203761) | Freshwater fungal communities from buoy surface, Lake Erie, Ohio, United States - Buoy 2 MA116 | ecosystem: Environmental > Aquatic > Freshwater > Lake | place: USA: Lake Erie, Ohio... | reverse complement strand
TCTAATAAATTATCGATGAAGCCAACATCATCAACATTTTGATTCATTGCAGGCGGACAACAATTACCGGCATTCCACGAACGATTTTGATTAAAAACCCGGCCTTCTGGATAAACTACAATAAAACCAGAACTGTCAGCCTTTTCAGAAAGTTTACTCTGATATGCAAACACTGTCCAACCCTGCGAGCTTGTCGCTGCCTGTTGGCCGCCATGGAAACCTAATATTAATGGATAATTTGTGTTTGAATTATAGCCGAGTGGTAAATGAATGTTATACTTTCTCCAAACATTGTCAACGTATATGCTGTCGTAAACATCTGTTTGTCCGAAGCAACAAGTCAGCATAATAAAGTTCAAACAGAATAGTAAAAATAATTTTTTCATTTTGCAAAAGTTTAGTATAAGACTGTCAAAATTGTCAAAGGTTTATTTGGTCGTCTTACAGGGTTGCACATAACGTTTGGCGGCTACAAGAAGTTGGCGATTTCGAAGCACAAAACTGTCTGCCACCAATAAACTTGATACGGAGCACAAAGCTTCATCTAACCACTGAACCGCCAATTTCTTGTAGGTGCTGTTATGCCTTCGTGCTTCTATGATTTTGCAATTCCAATTTCAATTATTCTTGAATTATCTAATAAAACTTTCAACCTTGTTTTATCAGACATCCAACAAATCTTAAGAAAACTCTTTAATTCGCATTCGCTTTTAAAACTATCCAACCTTACACCATTAACTTCAATCACTTGTGAGTTTAAAGTAATTTCCTTTTCGTTGAGAGGAATTTCATCAAGATATACTTTACCATTTATAATTTTGGGTGAATATTCAATGAAAAAAGGCCTCGTTTGACTTTTTGAATTTTCAATTGATTTCGCATAAAAACGTTTTTTGGGAAAATCAAGTGTTACAATGTAGTTTTCCAAATATGTTACACCGAATTTCGAAATATTATCATTTGATACCTGAGTAATAATTGTATCCATTATTGTTGAACCTATTTCTAATTTATCAATAAAAACATAATTTATAGTATCATTAGGTTCCTGTCCAAAAACACCACCATAAGGTGAGCCATAGGTTTTAAGGGTATTTTCTTTTTTTATTGCACTTTTCAACCCTACTTTATAGGCTGCTTTCCTCCAAGAAAATAGCGCTGGGTCACCTGTATCAAATAGCATCACCTCTTCTATTTTGTTGTTGACTACTCCAATAATTAACGGTGAGCTTTGTTTTCCGTAAAGTTCCATTTTAGCTTTGTTCTCAAGATTTGAAAGTTTTTTTGAATTGTTTGAAAAAGTGATTTGTTTTTTTGGGAGATCTATTTGCCAAACACAATTTGCCATAAAATTAGCACCCAAAATACCATCTATATGCCCACATTCACTAAGAAAACCTAAATCGACATTTGAAAACAAAGTATTTACAAACTCAATCTCTTTTATTTTTAGAGAAGGCAAAATGTATAAACCTACAGAATCCCTCTGTACTCCGCCTGTTCCTGCTTCTACAATTCTACGTGGAGTTAAATTCAATTTTTTTACAAGCTTATTATCTAATGCAGTTGGAGCACCCGTATCTAATATAAAATTGTAATTTTCCCCATCAATTTGTACAACTAAAATAATTCTGTTGTCAACAAAATCAATTTTTTGAGTTTCTAAGAATGTTCTTTGTTTAACATAGGAGTAAATGGGTTTGTCTTTCTGCGCAATAACATTAGTTGTAACAAAAAACATTAAGGCTAAACATATTGTTTTAATTTTCATAAGTTTATATTTCATTTGGACTATTTTTATTTTTTTTAAATCGCAGTCAGCATGAGGCATAACGGTTTGGCGCTTGGCGAAGAAGCGGATTTTGAAGAACAAAACTTTTAACCCAGCACAAAAGTTGATACGAGGTAGAATGTTTAATTAACCACCGAACCCGCTTTTTTGCCAAACGCCTGTTAGCTGCTGCCCTTCTGTCTTTCGTTTTGATTGTCTGTCGGTTGTTCGGTGGGACAGACACACTCTTTGCCAAGTTTTGGTCTGTGCGTTGGCTTGTGCAACTTGGCAATGTGTGTGGCTGTGAAGCGTTGGCATTGGTGTCATTTTAGTTCGATGTTTTTTCAGATTTATATCTATACCTACTTATTCTCGCTCTGTCATAGTTAATTATGTTCAAGATTATATCCCTCAAAAGTTCATCTAAAACCAAGTAGTTTTTTATACCATCATTACCTTGTCCAATTTCTCCGTGATGAACTGATTTATGTCTTGCTTCATCAATTATTACCTGAATTTCTGGTGTAATATTAATCTTGGAGTATTCAAGAAGTTTTTTGAATTTATACTCTGTGCTTGTTCTTTTAACTTTGTTCAAATCTCCAATTTTCCCTTTCAAATTGTCAATTGAATTTTTAAGGTTGCCTTTGCTGTATTTGTTTAAAACTAAAAGTAGCTCATCTTTAATTGGCTTGTATGTAGAATCATCAATGATGAAGGAATCGGAATTTTCTATTGATTCAACATATTTTTGTGCTAATCTCTCAAAAGCAATTATTTGAACAAAGAACTTTTCTTCAATACTTCCTGCTTGTTCAGCACCATTTAGATAAAAGATTATTGAGTTTAAATCAAGTTTTTTGTTCTCTAAAACAAACTGATTGAAACAATGGATAAATGCATATCCGAGTATGTGGTCGACTCTGTTAAATGGATTGTTTAATGGTATATATTTATTATAACTTTCGGTTTTAATTGTTTTAAATGAGTAACTAATAATTGTTTGAGAGTTTACCTTGCCGATATTGTAAAAACCGCCAATAAACTCCTTTCTTATTGCTACTTCAGCACCGTTTAAAAACGATAAAAAGAAAACTAAATCTCTTTTAAACTCTTTGTAAACATCATAGAAAAGAACATTTGGACCGTTGTCTCGATAATTTGGCAATTCAACATAAATATTGTTTCCGCTTTCACACGGAAAAAAAGTGAATTTGAAATTATTATAACCAATTTTAGTTGGGCTATTATAAATTAAGACGGCTGAAGTGTGGTCTCTTTCCCAATCATTAAACTCGTTAATTTTTACACCGCCTCTTGCTTTTATTGTTTCTGTCAAATCTGTGTATTCTATTCTTAAGCCCTCAATTTCTAAAAAGAATAAGGTCTGCATTTGATCGGTATTATCTTCTTTTTCTTTCCCTACATAATTTTCTCTTACTTCTGTATGTTTGATAAAGCCATAAGATTGTAATTTGATAAAGGATTGGTGCGGAGTAATATTCCTTAATGATAATTCAGTTGCTTCAAGCTCATTCTTTTTGTCTGTTTTCGCTTTTAAGAAGAAGTTGTCATTGAGATAGATTTTTTCTTTATTATTCATAAAAGACAATAAGTCAAATTGCTCTGCTACATATACGTCAATATAAAAAATACCTTCCTCCTCAAAAACTAACCCAAAGTCAAAAGGAATATCAAGAGTTTGGATGGAGAGATTTCCCTTTTTTATTCTGTAAACTTCTTTCATTACCCTTCAACAATTTTTATTTCTTCTTCCGTCAACTCGTAAAGCTGATAAACCAATTGGTCTATTTGGTTTTCTAAGTCTTTGGTATCTGCTGAATTGTCATTTGCATTAATAGTTAATATTTGGTCAACAAGCATTGCAATCTTTTCTTGTATGGTTTTTTCTATTTTTTGTGGTAACGGAAAATTATTCACGTCATATACCAAAATTTTTGGAAACGCACCTTTTGTAGCTTTGGGAGATGAGTTGAAATGGTAAAATGTTGCTAGTTTAGAATTTAATATTGCAAGCAAACATTCTAAAGAATAAATGGATGAATTTTCTTTTACAATAATTATTGCAGGGTCGTTATATAGCTCTTCTGATGTAATTGCAGCAAAAATCCTTGGATTTGTTATTTCTCTAATCAAAATTCTTTTCCCTTTGAAATATTTTGGGTCTCTTGGATTTGCAATTCCACCGCAATAATCTATATATTCTTTACCATTCCATTTTACCAAATAACGCGTAATGTCTTCTCCATAAAGCCAACGTTTAAATTTATTTTCTGTATTTGAGAAATGATGATAAGCTCTGCTTTTTATTATCTCATCGCTTTGTCCTTGATACTTATCGTAAGCAATTAGCCCTTGACTTGTCTCTGGAAATAGTTCTATCAGTGGTTTTTTATTGCTTTTTATTTTTCCTACAATAGTCAGAATTTCTTTTTCTAGTTTGAAAACCAAGCCCCAATTTTGAATATTAATTTCTGCTATTTGTTTGGAAATTCGATTTTGTTTTCTGGCTACAAGGTTTTCAAAACTTTCAACGTTAGCTGTGTTTTTGTAACCAAGAGTGTAATTCTTGCTATCAGATTTTGTGAATTGGAAAATAATATTTCTGACTGTTGCATCTTCAAAAATGTTAAAGTTAGTGCAATCTAAAATCTCATCTAATGTCCAAGTATCAAACAAACCAAAACGATATGATTGAGCAAAAACATTGAACAAAATTGTGTTAGGTATAATGTAGGATATTACTCCATTTTGCTTTAAAATGTGATGACCTTTGTTAATGAACCAATAATAAATTTCAAAGTCGGGAACCTTAGAAAGATTTGACACTAAATATTCACGTTCAGTTTTGTCTTTGATAGAAACGCCATATGGCGGATTTCCAATCACCACTTCGAAACCCACAAAATCGCCATCATCATTTAGCACTTCAGGAAATTCAAAACGCCATTCAAAAGCATTTTCAAAAATCTTGTTGGCTTTTATCTCTTCAATTTCGGCTTCCAATTTTTTCGTTTCTTCGGTCAGTTGCGTTACTTTCTTGTTCCAATCGGCTTTTTCCTTTTTGCTCATTTCAAACAATTGCCCTTGATTGGTCATTTGATACAAGTCGCCCGAAAGTTTGCGTAGCTTCTTTACTTTCGGGTCGTTCAATGAAATTTCGCTTCTGAAATCAGATTTAATATCGGCAATCAGTCGTTCCATTTCTCTTTTCTGTTCCTTGCTTTCAGCATTGCGGTAAGTGTCCACAGCTATACGGTAGCTGTCAATCGTCCACTTGCTTTTTTTCAAAGCTTGTTTCAGGTCAGCATCAATAGCAAAACGGCTTACCAAAGAGTTTCCGCATTTTATATTGATGTCAATATTTGGCAGTGTTTCAAGTTCGGTGGCGTTCTTGTAATAAGCGTTTTTCAAAAGCTCAATCCACAAACGCAAACGGCAAATTTTTACGGAATTGGAATTGATGTCTACACCGAAAAGGCAGTTTTCAATAATGGTTTGCTTTTCGTGGAAAAGGGTTTCTTGTATTCGCTGACTTTCTTTGTTGCTTGGGTTATATTCAAAAAGTTCTCCTTCTTCGTCTGTAACAATCAATTCATCATTTACCACTTCCACCTGATATTCTTTCAGGCGTTTTCCGTCACGGTCTTGCAGAATTTTCAAGTCGTTTTTAACGGCAATCATTTCATTGAGTGCAGAAACTAAAAAGTGACCTGAACCAACGGCAGGGTCGCAAATTTTGATGCTGTTTACAATCTTGTTGGCTTCTTTTCGGTCTTCAATTTTGTCGTAAAGTTCTTCAAGCGTTGTGCAATTCCATTTTTTGCTTTCGTTGAATTTCTGCACAACGGCTTTGCGAATGGTTTCACGGCACATATACATTGTGATGAAACCTGGAGTGAAAAATGAACCGTCTTTGTAGCCATTTATTTTCTCGAAAATCAATCCGAGAACCGAAGCGTTAATCAGCGTTTTGTTGTCTTCCTGAATTTCTTCTCCGCCTTCTGCTCCAAAGTCGTAAGCATCTAAAAACTGAAACAAATATTGAAGCGTGGTAAGGTTGCCTGTGCGTTTTTTGCCTTGCTGGTCTTTCAGCACAGTTTGCGAAAAAATCGGAATTGTTTTATCGTCTTTCAGGTTGCTTATAAATAAAGTAACCTGCTCAATGTCTGTCGGCTCAAAAAGCGATGAATTAAGATAGGGCGTTTTTTCAAACGCCTTTTTTACATCTTCGTTTCGCTCGTCATACTTGCGTGCCAATACCTGAAAAAACAAGCTGTTTAGGTCGTCATAGTTCTTGATTTTGTCAAGGTTGAGAAACGAAAATGATTTGTCGCCTTTGTGATAGGTGATAAGTTGGGCTTCCAACAACTTCAAAAACAAAATGCGGTTTATCCAAGTAATCGAAAGTTCAAGGGCAACACTGAAAAGTCTTTCTTGCTGTGTGTTTCCGAATTGGTTTGGTTTTTCAAGTCGGCTAAGTTTATCTAAGCTGTCAAGCTGAATGATAGCATCTTCAAGGATTGTTCCTGTGTGGCGTTCACCTGCTTTGTTTCGTTCAATCAGTTTTTTGCTTCCTTCTTTGGTCTCGGTCAGTCCGATGATGTGCAACAACTCGCTGTAAAAGCGTTTGTCAAGGCTGTTGCTGTCGTTGGTGAACGGAAGTTTTAAAAGATGCTCTGGCGATAAAAGCTTGAATAAAGCAATTAGCGAATTATCGTCTGCTTTGTCGGTATTGCGTAATGGTTTTTGAAAGTCCTGAATGTTGAAGTAAGTAAATTCAATCTCTGCGGTTATGTCGGCAATAAACGGCTCGGCAATTTGTTTGTAGAAAAAATCGGTTTTGGTGTCTGCCAATCGTCCACCTTCAAAGTCGTTGAATTGTTTTACGAGATTTTTGTTTTGGGCAAAAAGTCTGTCGAATAGGGTAGCATCAAAAATGAACCACTCGTTTATGTTGGTCGCAACTAAATGTTTTACTTCAAGGTTTTTATGTGTAATTCTTTCTCTTAGGTAATACAAAACCAATTCCTGAAACGCTTTTGCGTTCAGTCTTTTGGTAGTAATCATTTCCGCTTTATTGGTCGGCTTTTTCGCTTCTAGAATTACGCCAACTGTCGAGTTTGCATTTTGTCCGTTGTGAATAACAAGGTCGTTTCGACCTTTGGTATTAATAAAATGGTTTTGCTTGTAATACGTGTCTTTTAGAAAGTCCGAAACCAAGTTTTTGTGAAACTCTTCGCTTTCGGTGTCATTTGTCCTGTCGAGTAAAGTAATGAGATTGGTCTTGAAACCTTCAATTTCAGTCCTGTTCGGTTTTACTTTTAAAAAGGCTTTGTTTAGTGCCTTTCTTGGTTTCAATTCTTTTAATTCCATCTACTATTTATTATTCTTTTTTTCAGTCGGTTAAGATAAGTTTTTCGGTCGGAACGGTGTCAGAGCGTTGGCAAAAAAATGGCTCTTTTGGTTTTTTGAGCGTTGGCTCGTGTTTCGGGAAAAACCAAATGTGCCATTTTGCGGGTGGGCTTTTTTGTCGTCTGTCTGTTCGTTAATTTTTGCACTGTCGTCTGTTTTTTAGGGTTGCAGCTAACTCCCTTATATGTACCGTTACTTTTCTCCAAATGTATATAAAAAAATAAATTGGCGTATTTGCCCGGTGCCCAACTTTAGCCGGTAATCGCCGTTTTATAAATCATCAGTTCCCGGGGCTATGTTTTAGTCTCGTATCTACTTATATGACGCTTAACCGGGGCATGAATACTGCTTAGTTTTCCCGGGTATGAGTTATTATTGGTTACTCACAGCCAACTATAATACCCTAACTTTGCATCGTTTCATGATCATGGCCCAATCCTTACTCAGGTCTGTATTAGCATGTAAATGCCCTCAATGCCGCGAGGGTAATATGTTTATCCATAAAACCTATGGTAAAGGCTTTATGAAAATGCCCGTTTACTGTACGGTTTGCCAGCTCAAATTTGAGAAGGAAACCGGTTTTTGGTGGGGCACCGGTTATGTCAGCTATGCCTTAACCGTTGCAGTGAGTATGGCCACTTTTGTGGCGTGGTATATTTTGATTGGCATGTCTGTGCAGGATAACCGGCCCTTCTACTGGCTGGCTTTTAATTCCTTGTTACTGTTGGTGTTGTTACCCTATCTGATGCGCTTGTCGCGTACCCTGTGGCTTACCTTTTTTGTTTCCTACAAGCCCCTTGGCTAAATAGTACCCATCCATAGCTTAAGCATCATAAACATTATCAACGTGCGTTATTCATCCATAATCAATTAATTTTGTTTTTATGATTACCCCGTATGCTGACATCAATACGATCATGCCACAATCGGCTATCCGGCATACCTTGTGTACGGTCACACGGCCCCGGATCAATAGGGTGGTGCTCCTCCTCAGCATCCTTATTTTTGCCGTTCAAACAGCCCGCTCCGGTACCATCATTATCCCTATGGATACCAAACAAACCGACCATCTGAAAGCATATGGTGTGGCCTATTGGGTGCTAACGCGTGGTGTTAGTGTAGATTGGTTGCTTAATTATCGTGGCGGCAGTTTTGCCTTTATCTACGACAAGTCGTTTGAGAGCGAATGTGAAATACGCGGTGTGAAATACGAAATACTACCCGATGTGCAGTATCAGGCTATACTAAAAGAGATTGCCAACCCTGAGGTAAATATGGATATCGTAAAGTTGGAGAAGGCGCCCAAGGTGGCCGTATATTCACCTAAAAGCAAACTCCCCTGGGATGATGCAGTTACCCTGGTGCTCACCTATGCCGAGATTCCATACGATGTGGTTTACGACGATGAGGTGCTGAGTGAAAAGTTACCGCTCTACGACTGGCTTCATCTGCATCACGAAGATTTTACCGGCCAATACGGACGTTTCTATGCCGCGTTTGCGCAAACCGAATGGTATCAGAATGATGTAAAATATCAGGAAAGCACTGCGGCTAAGTGGGGCTTTAAGAAAGTATCTGAACTGAAACTGGCCGTTGCCAAAAAGATAGAGGCTTTTGTTACCGGCGGCGGATTTATGTTTGCCATGTGTTCTGCAACCGATTCGTATGATATATCGCTGGCCGCCGAGGGGGTCGATATCTGCGCTCATCAGTTTGATTACGACGATGCCGACCCGAACGCACAGCAACGTATCGACTTTACGAAGTGCTTTGCCTTTGAAAAGTTTTTGCTGGACATGAACCCGATGAACTACGAGTTCTCAAATATCGATGCCACCAATACCCGCAACCGATATGTCAGCTTTAAGGACGACTACTTTTCTCTGTTTGAATTTTCAGCCAAGTGGGACCCTGTTCCAAGTATGCTCTGTCAGAATCATACTACCACCATTAAGGGATTTATGGGGCAAACTACCGCCTTTAAGAAAGAAGTGATCAAAAGCAGTGTAACCATTATGGGCGACTGCAAACCGGCCAATGAGGCGCGCTACATTCACGGAACACATGGCTTCGGTACCTGGACCTTCTTTGGCGGCCATGATCCGGAGGACTACGAACATCGGGTAGGCGACCCCCCAACGGATTTATCCCTGCATCCGAACTCGCCCGGCTACAGGCTGATATTGAACAATGTACTCTTTCCTGCGGCTAAAAAGAAAAAACAAAAGACTTGATGCGCATTGTTGTTTTATTCTGCTATCTGCTTCCTGTTCTGAGTTATGCTCAAGCGGGTCGTTGTACCAATACCTTCATCGAAAAAAAGTGTGAGGATGCGGCGCGCATATATCTCGATGAGGATTACGAGCCGGAATCAACCGTGTATTTCCGTGCCGATGAATCCCCGGGCATGCAATTCAAAAAAGAAATGGATTCCGACTTTGAATATATCATCCTGCTCATAACACCCAAAGGAACGACCTCGGGCGCTATATCGATTTTCGACAATCGTCAATCCAATAAAGCCACCGAAAAGAAATCCCTGTATCTCGATTCGGATTATGTAGCGCTGGAATTTACGCCGCACTATGATGGCGTGTACAATTTGATTGGTTCCATACGCACTAAAGGAGGTGCCGACAATTGTTCTGCATTGGTTGTACTTAAACGGGAACCGGATCCCGAACCCAGCCGACGTAAATAATGAATACGGCAGAAGCAAACCAGCGGCACCGTGCCCGTCTTTTTGTCAGCTTTTTTACGCCGGCGCTCCTGGTATGTATTATGATTTTTGTGCATCTGTTTCAGCAGATCAGCGGGGAGCATTTGTTTTATTACGGCATCGAACCGCGTACACTCGAAGGCTTGCGCGGTATGCTGTTTAGTCCTTTCATCCATGCCGACTGGGACCATTTATTATCCAATGCCGTACCGATGATCCTGCTCGGCAGTGCCGCCATCTATTTCTACCGCAATGTGGCCTACTATGTATTTTTTCTGATTTGGCTGTTTGATGCGCTGGGCGTATGGTGCTTTGGGCGATACAGTTACCACATCGGGGCGAGTGGTCTGATTTACGGTTTGGCTTCATTTCTGTTTATCAGTGGTCTGTTACGAAGTAATAAGGCATTGCTCGCGTTATCCTTAACGGTGGCTCTGCTCTATGGCGGTTTGGTATGGGGCATATTGCCAATACTCAAGCATATTTCCTGGGAGGCTCATCTATTCGGACTGGTGAGTGGTATGGTATTAGCCGTTGTCTTTATGCGCAAGGGACCGGCCAATGATCCACTGCCCGGCTGGTACTATGAGCAGGACGAGGACGAAAGTGAAACGACAGCGCACACAACAACAGATTTACCGGGCATTGAATCGGATCAAACTCCTGATGATCAAAAGTCTGAAGAGCAGGGACCCCGCATCATCTATCACTTTAAGAATAAACAGGATTAGAAGGCACTCAGCTCACGTAGCAATCGGCTCACGGGTAAACCCATAACATTAAAATAACAACCCTGTATGTCGCGTATACTGGTAACCCCAATCCAGTCCTGTATGCCGTAACTGCCGGCTTTATCATACGGATGAAAGTGCTCAATGTAGAACATGGCCTGTGCCTCACTGATTTCATAAAACGTAACATCGGTACTTTCAGAAAATACGTGTTTATGGGCACTGCTTTTTAAGCATACACCGGTAATTACGGTATGCGTTTGTCCGGAGAGGGTTAAGAGCATATGCAAGGCCTCATCCCTATTGGCAGGCTTATTGAAAATCTGATTGCCCAGTAATACTACCGTATCGGCAGTAATCAGCAAATCGCCCGGTGCAGTAATCGGAATGGCATCGGCTTTTTTTTCGGCCAGATACTTTGGCACCAGTTCGGAGTCGAGCTCAGCAGGGAAGGATTCATCCACATCAATCTGTATGCGTTCAAAGTTGATGCCGGCCGTTTGCAATAATTCACTGCGTCGTGGTGATTTGGAACCCAGCAGAAACCGGTAGGGCGTGCTCGTGTACTGTATCATCAGATGCTCATTAAGTAGTAGAAATAAAAAATAGTGAGCGTACCCATCAGCATCACCAGCTTCAGCAACATGCTCACCTGCTTATAATGTTTTTTTGAGTCGGCCGTGTAGAGCTTCCAGAGGGCAATAACCAGGGGCAGTTGTAGGGTTTGCATCAGATAAATTACGGTGAGGTAATCGCCGTGTATAAACGGTGTTTGTTGTACCTGTATAATCAGCAGAAATACAAGGAGCGCAATTGCAAGTATAATATGTTTGGCGGTTTGTGCACCCCAGATAATCGGTATGGTGCGGCATCCGTGCTGTTCGTCGCCTTCAACATCTTCCATGTCTTTCACAATTTCGCGCATCATATTGAGTAAAAAGGCAAAAAGGAAATAATAGAACGTGCGGATAAAGATGGCATATGCGGCATTAAACTGATCGGTGCTTTGCGGTCTAAAGAGTGCCGTTTCATAGAGCACCGTCATGATTACTACAAATCCGGTGAGGAAAGAAATTAAAATATTGCCGGTAAAGGGCTGTTTCTTATATCCCGTTGAATAAAACCATAAAAAAGCAATAGTGATTGGCTGTATCATCATCAGCTTCAGGTTGCCGCTGTGCCAGGCCAGATATATGCCCATGACGATGGCCGTACCGGAAAAAATCTGATGCAGGAGTATGGCATTGCGGCGATGTACACTCTTGCCAATAAACAACCTGTCGGGTTTATTGATGGTGTCAATTTTTACATCAAAGTAGTCATTAATCACGTAACCGCCTGCGGCAATAAGAACCGTGCTGAGTATCAGAAGTATGGTATCCAGTGAGTCGAGTGAAGAGACTTGCCCATTATTCTCCAGGATGGGTTCAACCAGATAAAAATGAAAGGCAAGTTGCGTGAAGGCAATAAACAGCAAATTGCCAAAGCGTAATAATTTCAGATAAGAAATAAGGTGTTGCATTATGGTTGGCTATATTACCAAACCCCTTTTAATTTCAAGACTTTTTCAATGACATCGCGCACGCATCCTTCTCCGCCTTTGAACGGCGAGATGTAATCGGCGGTTTCGATAATATCCTGAACTGCATCGGCCGGGCAGGCACTCATACCAACACTTCGCATAGCATGCCAATCCGGGACATCATCACCCATATACAGGATATGCTCCGGTAACACTTGATGAGCAACAGTCCATTCGGTGAGGGTTTGTAATTTATCCGTAACGCCCATATGAATGTAGCGCACACCGAGTCGTTCAAGCCTGCGGCGAACGCCCTCGCAGGAGGAGCCACTGATGAGCACAACCTCGTGCTGATGCTTTATTGCCTGCACAAGTGCATACCCGTCTTTGATATTCATAGAACGTAATTCATCACCTTCTTTGGTGATGTGAAGGCGTCCGTTAGTGAGTACGCCATCCATATCAAATACAAATACTCGAATGGTGCTGAAGAGGTCGAGCACCTGAATGCGGTTGGTCATGGCTTATGTTTGTTGATGATGGAATGGGTGATCTGCCGGTAAACCTCCTCATACTGTTTATGGTACTCGTGCAGGTATTGTAAATGCCGGTTAATCGTTTTAAGGTCGTTTCGTATGGCGGGACCGGTTTGCACATCGGCCGGTGACCGATGCATGGCCTGAGCTGTGGTTCGCTCAATCAGGGGACTCAGCACGCTGAATGGTATGCCGTTATGCTCACAGATCTCTGAGGCGATGACGTACATATGGTTGGAAAAGTTGTTGGCAAATACTGCCGCAACGTGCAGGGCTCTGCGCACGTCGTCTTTAACTTCATATACGTACTTACTCATAGAGGATGCCATTTCGCGTATCGTAGTCAGGTCATTTGCACGCTCGGCCGAAATAAAAAATGGCACCTCTTCAAAAGACATCTCTGTATTGCGGTTAAATGTTTGCAGAGGGTACAGCACACCAAAGGTGTTATCGGTAAATGCAGGTACGGTGTCCATACTGGCAGAGGTATGCAGAATCAGTTTGCCCGATACATTGAGTTGTAATACCGCATCGGCAAGTTTATCGTCCTGAACGCAAAACACATATACATCGGCCTCGGGATCCAGATCACGGACATGATGCACCAGCGTGCTCTGACAACGTGAAGCGGTCTCTAAAGCACGTTCATCGCGACTGCACAACTGATGAATGCGGTATCCGGCACGAAACAACTGCAGGGCAACGTGATGACCTACGTGGCCTATCCCGATGATGCTGATGTTAAGTGGTCTGATCGGCAAGCGTAGTTTTCTTTTTTTGTTTCATCATAATGCGGACCATACTCACAATGAACCCTGCAATCATAATTACAAAACCGAGCCACAGCAAATTGATCTGAGGGAAGACAATGGCTTTCATAACAATATAATCCGGAATCGCCACCGATTCAGCGATACGAATGGTAAACGTTTCGTCTTCGGGATTGATATTGATGAAACTGAATTTCAATTCCAGTTCGGGGAGCGATTTCATTTCAGCCACGATACGGCTGTTGCGTATGATAAACAAGGGTTCCACGGTTGAGGCCGGGCCATCCAGTTTATAGAGCTGTAACACCGCACGAACGGCAATGTCTCCGGGTTGTACCAACGCATCGTCGGCTTCGGATAGTTTATCAACTCGTAATAATTTAACATAATGCGAGGAGGTGAAAACACTGTCGCCCAGATGCATCACGTGGTCGTTGTAACGGCCCTCATCCTGATCTTGCTTAGTGCGGTCGGGAACAGATGTAACGTGCGTGTAGATATCGCGGTCCCAGTAATGCCGCGTATCGGGGTTCGAAATCAAACCCA
>Ga0315901_10006465_pt1 | contig 14031 bp, 8 predicted proteins | sample LakEriMetagenome_10_FD_203761 | JGI IMG/M metagenome (GOLD analysis project Ga0315901, IMG submission 203761) | Freshwater fungal communities from buoy surface, Lake Erie, Ohio, United States - Buoy 2 MA116 | ecosystem: Environmental > Aquatic > Freshwater > Lake | place: USA: Lake Erie, Ohio... | reverse complement strand
CCGACAAGCTGGCTCCTTCTTCCACCCTCCTTGAAGATTCCTTGATCAGGTTGGTGATTTCCTTAGCCGCCTCGCTGGATCGTTCCGCCAGCTTGCGGACCTCGTCTGCCACCACCGCAAACCCAAGTCCATGCTCGCCAGCCCTAGCGGCTTCGATGGCGGCGTTGAGTGCCAGAAGGTTAGTCTGATTGGCGATTTCGCTAATCACTTGAATGATGTCGTTGATCTGTTCGCTGGATTTCTGAATCATCTGCATCGCGTGGATGGCTTCATCGACAGCAGCGCCGCCATTTTTTGCCAGGCCTGCCGACTCACTGGCCTGATTCCGTGCCAGACTTGCGTTTCGGGAGATGACCTCTACCGATTCCAGCAGTTGCTGCATCGAAGCCGTCACCTCTTCGACCGATGCCGCCTGCGTCTGTGCTCCCTCGCTCAGGTTGGCGCTGCTCTCGGCGATCGTCCTCGCCCCTTCATTCTGCTGATGAGCCGCTTCGATCACTTCGCTGATCAGGGTGCGCAGATCGGCGAACATTTTCCGCATGCTGTTCCCGAGTCGGCCCAGATCGTCATCGCTGACTACCGAGATCTCGCGGGTCAGATCCCCGAGCGCAGCAGCCTGCACCGAGTGGAGGAGGGCTTCGACTTTTTCTACCGTGTCTCGCCGCTGTGACTCCCGTTCCTGCTTCAGCTGTTCTTCCCGATCTTTGGCATGCTCCTGGTCGGTGATCACCTCCCAGGTCACCATCGGCCCCAGATACTGCCCTGCCTCGTCCAGGATCGCGGTGACGTTCAGGTCGAGGATTTCATCTCCTAAACGGATGTTCGCACGATGGGGCAAGTTGCCGGCGTCTGAAACAATCTGCCGCTGATGCTCGGGGCGTTTGTGAAAGACATCGATCGACTGACCGATGATCTCGTCGACGCGGCAAGGCAGCAGATGCTCCAAGCGACGGAGGGCCCGAAAGGATGCTGGGTTCATGTACCGGATGATCGACTGGCGATCTGCCAGAATGATCCGTACGGGGACGTTCTCGACAATCTGGGCGAAGGTGCGCAGCTGGATTCCCGCGTGAGATGGGGAGTTTGCGTCCATGCCCGGAAGCGAAGTCGCTTCTCCCGCACCACCCCTGTGCTCTTCTTGGGAGCTTCCCCGGGCTGCCGATCGTTTTGCCATTTCTATCTCTCTTTTCCCTAGGCCACCCGTTGGGGTCTCGATCCAGACCCTTCTTCCACCAGGGGACTGATTGCATTCTTCCCTGCGATCGCGGAGCCATCGGCTGCGTTGATGTTCAGCTGCTTCCTAGTTCGCGAAGGCCTACCTGTGCCACACGGTCCAGTTTCTCCGGATCCAGGAGTTCGTCGATCTCCAGAAGAATGACCAGAGTCCCGGCGACACGCGTGAAACCTGCGATGTAATGCGCTCCGTGGCTGGTCACCGTTTCGGGGGCAGGCTGAATAGCATCCTCGGAGATTCGCACCACCTGCGTCACGGTATCGACGGTGCATCCAATGGTGCGGGAGCCAACATTGACCACGATCGTCCGGGTCTCGTCGTCCGCTTCCTTGGGCGACAGTCCAAAAAGCTTTCGCAGGTTGATGATCGGTATGATGGCGCCTCGGAGATTGCTGACTCCTTCGACGTAGTCAGGGACCTGCGGCGTTCGCGTCACCTGTTTGAGGATCACGATCTCCTGGATCTGTTCGATGCGGAATGCATAGTCCTGGTTGTCGAGCCGAAAGGCGACAAACTGCGCTACATTGCGCGTCAATTGATCGGCTACCCCCTCAGCAGTCGGCTTGGTCACCATGGCGACGAAATTCCTGGCGGTTCAGAAGGAAATGGCTTGTGCCGTGTGGCGACAAGCCTGGATGTTTCAGCGATCCTCAAGACCGCTTTGAATATACCTCCACCCTAATTCGCTGCCGCTCGAACGCCCAGCAAGAGTTTCCCGGATCGTCAAAGTCGCTGCCAAGCTTGATGATTCTGACGGTTCTAGCGACGATCCAAGTTCCCCGGTGCTTGCCCGGGCTCCGTTGCACTCCATCGACTCGCCTGGCCAACCCACTTCTAGGTGTCTCCGTACAATCGCTATAATCCGTTCCGCAGAATGCCCCACCTGCGACCTGATTCCATGCGGGCCAGCTGTTTCCTGAGGAGTATTTCATACCATGCCGAAACTGACCGTCGAAGGAATTGGGGAGTTCGAAGTGCCCTCAGGCAAGCGGTTGACCGCAGCCCTGCGAGAGGAGGCGGGTACCGACCAACTTCACGCCTGCGGTGGCAAGGCGCGCTGTACCACCTGCCGGGTAGAATTCCTGGCGGGGGAACCCAAGCAGATGACGGTGGCCGAACAGACGATCCTCCGAGAGCGAGGTGTCAGTGGTGTTCGGCTCAGCTGCCAGATCCTCTGCGACCAGGATATGCATGTCCGAATCATCAGCCGTCTGGAAGGAAGCGGGCGCAAGGATTGCGGATCGCCGCTGGCCACAGAGATTGAGCCGCAACCGGTCGATTGGGTAGAACGGGGGTAACCGGTATTCGGGTTTTGGGGCGGCCCGATGTCCCGGACGATGGTACGAATCGATAGCCATCGCAGCGAGGGAAATGTTCGCCGTCTGCCATGCATCCCTATCCTGAGCTATCGGCCGGATGGATCGCCATCTGGCGGATTGGATGAGCGGTTCTCTGCGGGCTTGGTGGGACGGTCAAAGTCGTTCAGCAAGCAGGGAAGCAGCAGCAGGTCGCACAGGAGAGCGACGGCGATTGTGATGGCACCCAGCGACGCAAAGACGCGATGATCGCGTGTGTCGCTGAAAAGCACCGAGCTGAAACCTGCCAACAGTACTAGAGTGGTCATCACCATCCCGCTCCCTACGGCGCTGAACGACTGCCGGATCGTCGTTTTGCGGTCTGCATGCCTCGGTTGCTCCAGCTGATAACGCGATAGGAAGTGGATCGTATCATCGACGGCGATCCCTAGACAGACGGTGAAGGCACAAACGCTGACGATCTCCAGCGGCTGGCCGGTAGCCGCCATCCAAGCACCCGCTGCCGCTAGCGGAAGAAGGTTCGGGATGACGGAAATGATCCCGATGCGGAGCGATCGATAGACCAGGGCCATCACTCCGAAGATGACGATCGCGGCCGATCCGAGGCTTTGCACCAGATCGGTGACAATCTGATACAAATTGCGCCATCGCCATATCGGCTCTCCCTCCATCGTCAACACCACTCCGGGATACTCTCTCTCCTTCTGTCTGAGCATCACTTCGATCTCCTCGAAGATCGGCTGATAGGTGCGAGTTCCCAGATCCTGGACGCGAAAGCTGATCGTAGCTCGCTGGTTCTCTTCATCGAGCAACATCGATTTCAGAGGGGGTGGAAGCAGATCGATCATCGAGCTTTTTTCGGCGACGGGTTGATCGCCGGGGAGCCATGCCAGCAATCGGGCAACCGATAGAGGGTGGCCGATCAGTGGGCGGTCTTTGAGAAAGGTTTCCACTTCTTCTAGGAGCTTCAGGATCTTTGGCAATGGCAGCGTGGAATCGTCCCAGCGCAGTTCGATACGGCATTGATCCAGGCCTCCCATCGACTCATCCATCCATTGCAATGTCTGCTGTTCGGGGCTGCCGCTGGGAAAGCTGCTGGCGCGACGGTCGTCTGGGCGCAGCGTCAAGGTCGCTGCTCCCAGAATTCCCAGGAGAAGGATCGAAAGCAGGCTGACCCAACGACTTCGCGCCAGGAAGAACTCCATGACCCTTTCGATCCCTGGCATCCAGCCATCGACCAAATTCCGCTCGGTGCCATCCGCCAGCCTGCGACTCCAACCGGTCCGGCAGATCAGAGGGATCACCAGCATCACGGAAATCCATGTCAGCGTCACACCCAGGACGCACGAGATGCCGAATTCTCGGACCACCTGATGGTTGGCAAAGACCAGCGAGCCCATGCCGATGGCGGTGGTGAGGGAGGTCAGGAAGCATGCCATGCCGACCTCCTCCAGCGTTTGGCGGCAGGCTTCGTAGGCGCTGCGTCCCTCGCTCAGCTTGCGTCGGATATGCACGATCATGTGCACGCCATCGGTGAAGCCCACTAGACTCAGCAGCACCGGAAGAATGACATCGCTGAAGGGATTCAACTGCAACTGAAAATAGCGAAGTATTCCCAGTGTCCAGATGACTCCTACGATCGGCGCCAGGGCCACGGTGAACACAACCGAAAGTCCTCGAAAGAGGATCATCGCCATCGCCAGCACCATCCCGTAGCCGATCATCTGGTAAAGTTTCTGATTGCGTTCCTGATGTCGGATCATCATCAGGCGAATCGGCACGGGGCCAGTGATCGAGAAGCGGATAGGGCTTTCTGGGAAGAGATCGGCTTGTCGTTGTGCGGTTTCCAGCAACCGATCGGTGCTGTCTTTTTCGTCCAGCACATGGATCCAGTTGTACCGGATCGCCAGCAGCAGGGTCTGGGCATCCGGCGAGAGACTTTGGCCAACCACCAACGGGTGCTGGGTTGCTTTGTTGCGTGCGACATCAAATCGCTGCTGCGTCGCTTTCGAACGTGGCAATACCGGTTCAGCCAGTCCGAAGATGTTTACTGGAGGGGTCTGATCGAGCCACTGGACGGAGGCGACGCTGGGGAGTGCTTCCAGCTGTGCAACCACTTGGCGGATCGACTCGGATCCCTGAGGCGAGAAGAAGTGGGGGCTTCTTGCCACCAGGATCGCATCAGCCTGTCCTAGTCCAGAACGGATAGCGGAACCGCGCCGACGGCCCCGCGAGGGACTTGGGGTCGTCCCATCCGATGCCTGGGACTCCTGTCGCTGGCTTTCCTCGGGGTTGGCAGGATGGTTCCATTCCTTCCACCAGCTTGTCAGGTCCTTTGGCCAGGAGGGCCATAGATAGCCTCCTGCAGCCAGCAGCGACAGCAGCAGAATCACCGCAACGCCGATGCGTGGGTAGTCGATGAAGGAGGCAAAAAAACGTCCGGTCCGACCGCTACTGGATGCCACGATCACTCACTTCCACCCATCCAGAGTGCGGCTAGCTTCCAGCAGTTCCTCGCGCGTCACACGTCGGTCGTTGTCGCGGTCGATGATTCGGAACGAATAATCCTGAACGATGCGCGTTGCCTCAGCAAAATGAACTACCCCATCGCCATTTCGGTCGAATCGCCTAAGAAATTCATCGGCATACCGGTTGGCGTCGACTTGGGGCGATCTTGGTGTGCTAGCCGCCGTGTCCTGCGTGCTGCCGCCCGCCTGCCGCCATCCTCGATGGTTCTCTCCGTCGGCGGTGCGAGGCACGGAAACCTCAAAGAATGCGACCGCCATTTCCTCCCAGGTTTGATCTCCCCACATCACCACCTGGCCAGCATCCGGATTGGCTGGGTTGTCGCGGGAGTTATCGAAGGTGGCCACGAACTCAATGCCGTCTACCTGATCGAGATCAATCGGTTCTTGAAACTGATAGGTGTGCTGCCAATTGAAGTCGTAGCGGGGAACTTCCAGAAGGGTCTTCTGCTGGTTGCCTTGACGCGCGGTGAGCAAGAAGGACTTGCCGCGAAGGTGCATGTGGGGAATCGCTGCCAACAGCCTGCCTCCCTCGGGCAGCAGATCGATCTGGGCGCGCACGGGATGATCGGACTGGCCCGCAGGGATCTCAAAATCCTGATCGATCGCGATCAAGGTGATGACTTCGTGAGTGATCTGCTGAGGATCGGCGAAACAAAGCCCTAGCTGGGATCGGTCGGTCTGGGGAGTTCCGTTGGGGGTGTAATGCATCTGGAAGACAAGTTTGGAGCCGGCCGGAACGCGTCGCGCTTGACCTTTTGGGAATGCGGTCGACCTCTGCCCTGGGACGTAGGCGGTCAACCATCCAATCCCCGACATCGGAGTGCCGTCGGGGGGGCGTATGAAAACGATCGCATGATGGACCACTGCGGGATTGCCTGGAATGATTTCCGCGCTGGAGATCCAGACATCTTCCTCAAATCCAGGGTCGACGACAAAGTACTGGTAGTCGACTGTCCCTTTGGCCGCAATGGCATAAGGCTGCTCGGCCATCGCGATGATTTTCTCAGGAACGGTTGGCATGCGCCAGCCGTGGTCGCCAAACTGAGGCCAGGCAGGCATCTCGGCCGGATCTCCGTAGGGTGTACCTGACGCCACCCACTGTTTCAGGAGATCGAGCGACTGGCGGGGGAAGTGCCTTTCATTCTTTAGAGGTTCGTTTCCGGCGGCAGCATGCCAGGGGGGCATTCTCCCCTGCTCCACTGTCTCCACCATCATCTCCGCCCAACCCCGGACCTCTTCATAATCGTTCATGCTGAACGGACCGATCTCTCCTGGCCGGTGGCATTCCACGCAATGCTGGATCAGAATCGGGGCGATCGATCGGCAGAAGGTGACAGACGACTGAAGATCGACCCCTTTCCTGTAACTGATCAGGCATCCCTGCGACTCGGTCTTCCCTTGCGCGACCTCTTCTCCCGAAAGCAACTGGTCGATCGCAACGGAAAGGTCGTTGGTGGTGGGCTGGCTGCGCTGGATGCCCGGGGCGTATTGGTCATCGATTCGCCCCTGGTAGTGCACGTTTCCCTCGCCATCGACAAGAACCACTTCGCTGGTTCTCTGAACCGAAAAATGCCTTGCGATTCGCTGGTCCCAGTCCTTGATCGTGGGAAAGCCAAGCGTCTGCTGACTCACATAGTCGGCGATGTCCGACTCCGAATCCTGTAGGTTGCTGAATACCGCCACAAAGCCAACGCCACGAGGTTGGTAGATCTGCCGCAGCGACCGCAGTTTAGATCCATACAGCTTGGCCAGCGGGCATTCACTCCCCAAAAACGCCAACACCCGAAATCGAGGCGGCTGGGTAGCATCATTCGCATTTTCCCCGGCCGGTACGTTCCGTTCCAATGCCTTGATTGCGTTTGCGATCTCCTGCCATGTCGATGGATCTTCTCCCAAGGCAGGAGTTGTTCCAAGCACCGTGGCCAGTAGCAACCAGAGCAGGCAGGTGTTGGGTGGCCAGAAGAACCTGAGGTTCGATGGGATGCATCGCATCATGCTGCAACACCTTGTGATTGGATTCCGAAGCTTCGTTCGAAGGCGAAGGCCTGCGGATGGTCCCTTGTAGCGATCGGATCGAGAAACCAGGTGCTATTGTGGTAGATCTTCTTCGTCGGACCAGCCCCATTCTTGGCGAAGCATTGGCCAGATGCCACCTCGGGACGCACCGGTACCTTAGGGAACGCCGCATGCGATCAGATCGTTACGCGATCAGGGGGCTGGAACTTCGGGGCCTTTTTCATCGACGACCCGTTGCAGCGATTCACGGAACTGCTTCAGGAAGGTCGGCCCCCCACCGACGAAAAGGTACTGGACGATTCCCTGTCGGTCGATCACCACCGTCTGAGGAATGGCGCTAGCTTGGTAGTTGCGGGCGGCTACGCCATCCAGATCCAGCGCGACTCGGGTCTTCAGCTTCAGCCGTTCCATGGCGGCCTGCGCTCGATCGGCTGGTTCCTCCAGATTGACCGCTACCAGTTCCACTTGGTCGGCTGGAAACTCTGCGATGATTTCGTCGACCTGAGGCATCGTTTTCATGCAGGGACCACACCAGCTGGCCCAGAAGTCGAGCACCACCACCTTGCCGCGTAGCTTGTCGAGCTGAAAAGTTTCCCCATCGAGCGTATCCAGTTGGATCGGTGGCGCTGGCCGGCCGATCAGTGCCGAACCTTTGCCTGGCTCTCGGCCGTCGGGAGAGTCCCCATCGGCTTCGGCGGTGCGGGGAGGGGGCGCGAGGGAAAGCTTCCAAGGGTTTTCCGTCAGGTCCTTGGCGACGAGATCGACATCGTTTCCGATCAGCAGCAGTTCGATCGAGGCAAGAGAAACCTCACATGCACCCAGCCAGGGGCTGGTGCCCGATAGGCTTCCATCGGTGACACCACCGGCGTCCATGGTCAATCGCCAGCCCGATCGTTCGACCGCATGGATACGAGGTCGGTCCGCGGAACTCGCAGTGAGGCTGGGCTGAGTCTTCTGGGTAGCATCTTCCATCCAGGGGCGATCGTGCAGCCAGACGATCTGAGCGATCTTTTCTATCGCGATTCTTACCGGTTCACCTCGCACCTCGACGACAGCTTCCTTGTCATCCATCGAAACCAGTCTGCCTCGAAGATAGTCCCCATCGACCGATGCGATCAGATGGGAAGGCGGGTCGTTCTTGCGAGCTCGTGGGATCGTCAGCAATCGAGCCATCTTGGCGGCCGCAGGGGTCCGATCCTTCCGGATGCGTCGCAATTCAAGCGACTGCACCTGGGCATGAGGGACGTTTGCCGTCCCCGCAACGGCGGCATCAAACCGGACCCCTTGCTCATCGACGGCAACCGATCGGATGGATATTAGCTGTCCATCGCGCAGCGTCAGATTCGGTACCGTTGCGCGACGTGGACTGGGGACGCTGGAGGCACCTCCAGGGGTCACGACGCGACCGGGAGTCTGCGAAGGTGGGGTCCATTTCTCCGATTTCCGGTAGTCGATCCGGCCGCTAGCCGATGACGCAAGAATCAGCGGCTGCGGAGAGTCTGTCGGTTGCCACAACAAAGCGCCGGGCAAGTTCTCAGGGCTGTTCAGCAGGGATCCGTAAAGCTGCACACCGGGCAGCAAGAGGAGGCCTTCTTTGCCGACCGCCTTGGAGGGTTGGTACGGTGTTTCGGATCCTCGCAGTGTCAGCAGGGCCGAACGAGGAATCCTCAGCGGCTGGTCGATGCCGGGGGACTTTAGCACGATCGCCTCCGCATCGCATCCCAGCCAGCGCCCCGACCACCTCGACTGGTCGATCAATTCCAGTTGGACCCAATCCGCGACTTCGGTTGGCTCGGTGGGCGGTTCGGTGTCCCGCTGCACCACCACTTCGCTCAACTCCTCCCAAGCCATCGATACGGTCTGGCTCCCGTCCCTGGCCGCAACGACCAAGGGGTTACCGGCCTGAGCTTCTGGGATGGAGCCAGGAGTGGTTTTTCCAGCGCGATCGACGACATAGTCCTGCTCCCGATCCTGTTCGGAGGGGAGTGTCTGATTCCATTTTTGAATCCGCAGGTGCTCCAGTCGCAGCTGTCGCCCGTAGTTCTCCAGTAGAATCGCCGTCCCGGCCTCGGCGGCTTCGGTCGGCAGCACGATTTCGGCCAAGCGTTTCCCCTTGGCCGAGAAGACGGTGGCACGACCGGCCGGTTGGTCGAGGAAGATGGTCAGTTCGGCGTCATTGCGTTTGCGGTCGAGAGTTTCCAGGTAGGAAGCGTCGGCCTTTCCGCCGATGTCGCGCACTAGAGCCAGCTTGTCGTCCCAGACCTCAATCCCAAACGCCTTCCCGGCGCTGGTCTGTTCCTCTGTCACTCCCAGGGAGAGGACGAAATTGGGTTGTCGATCCCAGGACAGCCGCACGTCGATCTGTGCCCGCGGCGGCAGGCCAACCAGCCCGCGTACCTTCGAACCATGGTCTTTCGAAACTAACGACCCCGACTCCATCACCCACGGCAGCGACTCATCAAGCACCTTCCAGCCTTCGATCGAACTGGGGCCCTGGTAGACCAGGACCTCGCCCGTCTCCATCCGTTGTGCTCGCCGCAGACGCTCTGGTGGTATGGTCAAATCGCCAAGCAGTTGATGGCGGACGGTCCATCCCTGTGGACCGATCGCTACCCAGTCCCCCCACATCCGATCGCCATCGGTCCACTCGAACGACCAAGCCGCATGGGGAACACGCGGAGTGGCCCCGGCAGGGGCATCGATCGATCGAACTGCAGTCAGCGCAAACTGAAGTGGTTCTCGGAAGAGCGGGTTGGTCCAGCCCAGCATTCCCTCCCCCTGCCCCGGTTCCAACTGACCTTCGACAAAATCACCACTCTTGAGCCTCAGGCGGGCCTGGCCGGTTGCTGCCTGGCCGGTTGCTGCCTGGGCTGTGGCGGGGATTTCCTGCGCCGAAAGGGGCGTTAGCAACCACGCCGCGATGATCACCAGCAGCGCTGGGATCGATCGCTTGCAGGATCGGCATAGCCATTCCAGGGCTTGGGGAGAAACAAGGGCTTTGGAAAAATCGATCGGCATGGTCTTACATCTTCCTTCGATCATCGCTCGTAAATCGGCAGGAACCGATAGTTGAGCGCCAGGGCCAGGAGGGCCATCGAGGTGTTGGTAGTGGGTCCGAGTTGTCCGGTGAAGCTGCCATCTTCTTTCTGCATCGACTTCAGTTGGCGAATCGTACTGGCATTCCATTTGCGCCACAGATCGACGTTTCCTTGGAAGAGCGCCTGGGCCTGATAGTAGCGTGCGTACTCTGGCCAGCTGGATGCCGATCCTTCCAATTGGTCGTCGATGTAACCGAGCGCTGCTTTGTACTGTTTGAGATCTTTCCGCTTGGCGATTGAAAACACGAGGGTGGCGATGGAGGACCTAGCGAGCGATTCGCCGAAGCCATCGAAGCCACCCGAGTAGCCGACGATGCCGCTGGGGCCCGTCATGCTGCTGAAGTAGCCGATCGCCTTATCGATCGCTTCATCGGGGACTTCGATCCCTGCATTGCGGGCTGCAAGCAGCCCCATCAGGATCGCGCCGCTGACCGAGGTGTCGGCATCGCGAGCATCTGGGGAGTAACGCCAAGCACCCAGTGGATTTTTCTTCTGGCTGGTCAGCGCGCAACGCACCGCGAGTTCCAGCCCTTCGCCAATCGTCCGCTGAGTTGCTCCCTGTCCCCGCTTCCCTTCCCACAGATCGCGATCGTCGACCGTCCCATAGGCTTCGGCCAGAGCCAACATCGCGAATCCATGATGGTACATGCTGTTGCCAACGTACCCGGTTTCACTGTTTTGATTTTGCAGGATCGAGCGGATCGCTTTGCGGATAGGGGTCCTGTAGATTCCAAAATTCGGATCCTCACCCGATGCCAGAAGCGCCATCAGCGCAAGACCGGTTGATCCCCCGCCCATCTCGCTTCCCTGCGTCCATGCCCCCGTCTCATCTTGAGTCTTGACCAGATACTGCAGACCGCGATCGTACATCTCGCGCACATCGCGTGGGACGGTATCGCCACCACCTGCGTCAGGTGTCTGCCCATGGATTGGTCCGCGAATCATCAGGCTTGTTGCCAGGACGATCAGCAGCAGACAGCAACCTCGGAGGATGGGATTCACTGCGGTTTCTCCTGCGTGGGATCGGGTGGTGCCACCTGGGTGTCACGGACCGCTTCAAAGTCGAAGCCTTCCTGTTTCATCATTTCGATGATGCCCGCATGGGATTGCGATTCCTTCTGCAGGAGGGCCAGTTGGGGCGGATCAAGGACCTGGGCCAGATCCTCTTTGGGAATGGAATAGAAGGCTGCCTCCACCAAGGCGATCAGGCGTTGATCGTCTTTGATCGACCTACCCTTGCAGCGACTGGCAACCTTCTCCAGGATCGCCTCCCGCTGTCGGCTGGTCAGCGGTAATCTCTGTTCCAACCGAGAGAGCTCGATCGCCATGGCGGTCGCATACCGCCTCTCCAGCCGTTCCTGAAGATAGCGTCGCCACGAAGCCATCTGGTCTGGGGTCAAGGTGGCGGAAGTCACCGTCTCTAGCAACGAGTCCTTCTTGAAAAGGCCCCCGATGAACTTGTTCTGCACCGGCGAGAGGGCCTGTTGAATCTGCTGCATGTGTTCCTGATCAGGCTGCATCCCTTCGGTCTTCAGTCTTGCCAGTTGCACCATGCGAAAGAAGCGGGCGATATCTCCTTGTGCGGCTGTTTCCAGTTTCTGCTTTTGATCAGCCGTCAGTGAGCACTGCTTCTCCATCGCCTTGAGCTGCAACTGGACTTGGCTTAGCAACTGCCGGCGCACCTCCGGTTCCGGTTGCCCCTGGAATGCCCACGATTCGAACCAACCTGGATTCTGGACAATCAGCGCCTGCGCCCGAAGCGACGGCAGTGGCAGCGCACCCAAAGCGATCGCCAGGGTCAGAACCCCCAGCCATCGGTAGGCGCATCGCATTGGCCGCCAGGATCGAATCATTTTTCGATCACCTCCTGGTCGGGTTCCTGGGAGATCCCGAAGGAGACTTTCTGCAGCGAGCGATAGATCCGTTTTTGTTCGATATCGAGGTGCTTGAGAATGGCGGAATCGGGAAGCATCGGAAGGTAGCGGCGATTGGTCATCAGGAATCTTGGGTCAAAGTCGATGTTGGTGGATTTCTCGAGATCTTTTCGGATCGCATCGCGCTGCGAAGGTTCCAGGTAAAGTTGATCGTCCAGGAGAGCCAGAATGGCATCGACCGACGCTTGGCTGACGAACTTCGACCTCACCTTTCGCTCCACCTGATACGCTTCGTTCTGCTGGGGCTGGAGGATGGTTGCCAGTTCTTTGTCGAGCGCGCGGAGCACGGCGCGCTGCATCACCGAATGCGGCTGGGGGAAATCCTGACCAACCTGCAGGAAGGCGCCGCCACCCCGAAGATCTCTCTGCACCGAAACCTTCTTGGCTACCCACTTTCGATCGAACTGGGCCAACAGCTTTTCCTGCTGCTCATCAAGCTGGACGACGCGTCGCAAGAACGCCAGTTCCACCCGCAGCACTTTCTCTAGTCGTTGAATCGATAGCGCTTCGGGACCCTGAGCTGCCTGGGGGTCTTCTTCCTCTTTCCCTTCTTCCGCTGCTACAGGAGGTGGGTTCGGCTGGGGTTTGCGAACCTCCAACTCGACTTCCACTTCCCCAAACAGCTGCTCGATCTTCTGAATCGCTGCTTCTTTCTGGTCCGCTGCAGGTTTGGGGGGATCGGCATCCTGCGCCAGCAGCACATTGGCAGAGACAGCCAAAAGGAAGGCGATGAGAAGCGATCGACTTGCCAGTGGTGGAATCGTCATGGTCGGTCTCGATCGAGTCGGTTGAAATACTCGTCCAGTCCGGCGCGAAATTCCTCGGGAAGCGGATTGGCCTGTTCTCCAGTCGCCTGCTGGATCTCGCGCGATTCCCTGAATTCCCGTGGATTGATTCCGGTGCCGATCAAGGCGAGGGCTGAGTCCTTGGTGTCCCCTTTGCCACCACCACCGGGCGCCGTGCCACCACCACCTCCGCCCGATTTCGGGTTGATTCTCTTCGACTTCAGAAGAAGCTCAATCGCCTCGGTCTCCATCGCGATCGCCTCAGGACCGGTGTTGGGAAGAGCCAGTACTCCGCTGGCATCCCCCATGACGGTTTCGACCTGACCGAGCAGATCGAGTTCATCCTGAAAATTCTCCTGGGCTTCCGGCAGTCGCTGGATCCGCTTGACCAGGTCTGCAATGCGAGTCTGCAGTCCTTGCTGCTTGTCGCCCAGTTGCTGCCCAAGCCGCTGGTGTTCCTCCTCTTCGATCGCCGCCTTCGACTGTTCGGCGACGCGCGTCTCTTCCCGCAGATTCACCTCCGCCTCTAGGATCTGCAGCGCCTCGAGAATGATCCCAGGAGGCAAGCTGTCTTTCGATTTTCCTTCGGAGTCGGTCGACTCTCCTTTGGCAGTCGGATCGACCAGATCATCGGCCCAACGATCCAGGGTGTCTGCCCAGAATTCGCATTGCGCAATCGACATCCCTTGTTCCTTGGGGATCTCATCTCCCAGCGTCCGAAGCGCGGCCAGAATGTCACTGCTGCGCATCTCATCAAGCACCAGTTTGAACTGATTCATCCGTCGACGATCGAAGTAGGCCTGCAGATCATCCATGATGTTGGAGATCGACTGGCTGCTGCGTCCCTCGACATCAGTGAGCGAAGCGAGAAGTCGGCGATCGGCTTCTTCCAGATGGCTGCTTTGAGCAAAGAACGCCTGGATGCGATCGTTCAGCCGATTGGCTACCTGCAGTTGCTCCCGGGAGGCTGCCTTGAGCCGTTTGACCAGGGTGCTGCCTTCGAGGTTGGCCAGCACCTGATTGAGTTCATCCGAGATTTTTTCAAACTCAGTCAGCAGCTCCCGCTGCTTTTCCACGGCCTGCTGCACCTTGGGCTGCGCTTCGGATGGCTCCTGATCCT
>Ga0315901_10006464_pt1 | contig 14035 bp, 14 predicted proteins | sample LakEriMetagenome_10_FD_203761 | JGI IMG/M metagenome (GOLD analysis project Ga0315901, IMG submission 203761) | Freshwater fungal communities from buoy surface, Lake Erie, Ohio, United States - Buoy 2 MA116 | ecosystem: Environmental > Aquatic > Freshwater > Lake | place: USA: Lake Erie, Ohio... | reverse complement strand
AGTGGAAGAAGAAGGAATTCAAGATAGTGAAGACGAAGAGGATTACGATTTTTAAACCACAAGTTGAAATATATTTAGTAAACCATATAAATATATTTTCCAATAAACTGTTAATCTTAAAAAAAAAATGAACTATTCTAATTTTGAACTAATTTATCGCAATTCTATTCCACCAACACATACTTATCAATTTATAAATGTTATAAACAAGGACACTGTGCATCACGAAAATCTACTTTTCACAATCGATCAAGAAAAGTTTGGCCTCGAGGTATCTCTCGAGAACGCAAAAATCTATCCAGGAAGTTCGAAAGACAAGGGCGTCGATCGCGCAATCAACGAATCACGACAATTTTGTAAAAACGCGTGGTACCTATACAACCAAGAAGGTAAGTTTGGCAGGTATCACATTGAAAGTCAAACGTTCGAACCGTTTGATGATGATGCGGATGCTGCTGTCCAAAAAGTGCACGAATTCTATTATAATACCATGTCGCCAAAATAAAAAAAAACTAAAAATAAAAATGTGTGTTTTTTAGTTTTTTTGCAAAATTTTACTCGACCGGAAGCAACCGATCAATCAGCACGTTTTTCGGCCATCCTTGAAACCCAGGGGTCGACTCGTAAAAGAAAAATTCTCGAGCGCGTTCACCACCGAGCTTTTTCATCGACCGGTCCGCTGTCGAAAACAACATTACCGGCAAATCATACACCTTGGCAAAAATCTCCATGTCGTTTGCGGTCATGTAGTATGCCTCGCTCATCATCAACTCCTCTACATCGACCCCCTTTTTTGTTACTGCGGCAATTTTGTCTTTATCACTTAGGAAAAAGACATTGTACGCTTTCCACAACATTTTTTTGATTGTAGTTAATTTATACAGTTTATTTTTCACCTGGTGCAAAATGTACACGAGAGGTCCGAAACTGCACTCCGGTGTGGCCAAAAACTCCAATCGATTTGTGCCGGCAAATAGACGCCACGATTTATCGGAGGGCACGATCCGCAAACAATCGTTCTTCTCCGACGCCACCATGTCCAAGAAATAATCTTTCGAGTTCAAGAGAGACTCCAAGACAATAAATTCGTTGTCATGCACATCGAGGTCTTGGCTATCAATACTCCTCTTCATTTTAATAAATTCTTCTGCCATCCTCGCGGCATAAACCTCACAATTCTCTTCGCGAGTAAGCAAATTGCGTTTGGGAAATAACATCTGCCTCTCGTTCTCGACCAAAGCAGACATGTTCTTTTCGTCATTCGAGAGAGACTCCAACACTGACTTGGATATTTTGGAGAATATGGCAACAGGTTCCATCATTTCCTTAATGACTCTCACAAGTTGAGCGACCGATCCAGCTTTCGAAATTCTCTCTTGGTTTTCAATACCGTCCGCGTTGGCGAGAGCAAGTGATCTGTAAATCATGAAGAAATTGTTTTCCAACCAAATATTTCTCATGCGCCGTTTTTCTTCCTCATCTTCTGCCACCGGATTTTCTTTTTCGTCGTCTGAAAACCCGACACCATCTTCGTTGTCATCTTCCGGATAATCTATCTCATAATCACCCATCTTGGGCACCATCGTCTCTACATATCGCCTCTTGATCAAAGTCTTGTCGCCACCCACTCCAAATACCAAACTATCGAGATAAATATTCAAATGTCTCACGTAATCCACACTGTCCAACTCGAACACACGCACCATAAAATTGTTACCAATATTCATTACCATCACTCTTGCTCCCGGATTTTTGCTGTCGAACTCTTGCGTCAATTGCGCAGCATCCGCTTGATTAATTTTGTGTCGCATTACCAATTCATTCGAGCCATGTTTGTCGTACGTATCGTACAACATTGTTTTGAACTTGCTCATTGGCGCATAATGCGCTACACGCTTGTAGCGGTATTCTTTGCCAAATATCGCATCTACATGCTGACTATTCATGGTGACGGGTTTCGGCTGCACGGTGGAATATTGGTAGTTGATGCGAACTCGGTGACCGTCGAATGAGTTGAATTGATAGTTGCAATACTTAGCAAAGAGAGAGTTCAAAACCGTTTTTAAAATGGTCTCAAGCTCACTCACCTTTTTGAGCTCAGTAAATGTCCCACTTACCTTGACAACCCCATCTTTATCAATCACAATAACCAAATTGTGAACCATATTGTAAATGGCAATCTCACCGCTCGTCGTGATCTTTGCGAGCTCGGTGATTTTGTCTTTGTTCAAGAGAGGTATTCTCTTTCCATTCTTGGTAATTGAGAGGCCGAAAAGGCGGTAAATATTTTCAGTGTGAAATCCGCGGTTGTATTGTACGAAGGGGAAATCGGCGTCGCAGTGGAGGTTTCGAAAAACAAGGTTGAGAGAGAGTGGAATGTCAGTTTTGATTTCCAATGTAAAACTTTCGATACCGTTATTTGAAACTATCTCTCGAGGTCGGTTGTAATAAATTTGGTACATTTCGTGGATGGTTTCCATGTTTTCAGACGGCGGTAGAGCCGCCTCGTGAGGAAAATACAGGCCTCGAAGGCTCTCATCGACATCTTTTGCTAAACACACGTAAATATTGTTGCATTCAATATCGTCACCGAGCAATACGCCATCGTCGTAGGAAACCCGTTGTCCAGAAGCCTCCGTTGTATGGAAGGGGTTGGGGGAAAACAACCAGTCGTCCACCTGCATTCCTAAACTGGTTTTGAGAGACAAGACTCTCTCCTCATCGTTGCCAACTGCAAAAGTTTTGTTGACATTAATTCCGTCCAAATCGATATTCTTCATGAATTGCTGGAGAGATTCGCGAGTAGTGAATGAGGCCATGAGTTTCGAGAGATTGATCTTGCGCTTTTTGTAGCAAAACATGTAAATGTCTTGGTAGTTGCATTGCAGTTCTCTCGCGATTTTGTGTTTTATGTCGCAAATAGAATCGTCTGCGTGCAGCATTGCTCGAGAGATGATTGTGTTGTCGCTGTCGACCCATTCAAGCTCTTCGTCACTAAATATGCCAAAGTCTTCAACGTTGTCTCCATTAAATATAACAATCTTCTCGACGACGTCGTTGTTCAGTAACCACACTTTAAATGAATTCATTGATTGATTTATTTATATTATACACACAAAAGTTGTATGATGGATCTACACGCTCTGACTCGACCACCACTTGGGGAGGGCTCGGCCATTCTGCGTAAGGAACGGCTTTCGATGTTGACCTCTCGAGGCTTAGAAGGGTTTTGAGAGCAGAGAGGCGCCTCTCGAGAGGGTCCATTCTCGCCGGCAATTTACGAGTTAGTTGCTTGAAGCGCCACTCGAATTGTAGTGCGGCCTGCCAGGTGGGAAATCCGGCTACATGCAAGACTCTCTCCCATGTTTCGCCTCGCTGCACTTGCATGCTCGTCGCGTGCGCTCCTCCTTTAATCTCTTTATTGTGTTGTCGTAACCGGTGATCCAAGTCAACCGTTGCACCTACATAAGTTTGTTGACCCGACGATGCTGGTGTGTAAAGTAAATAAACAAAAAAATTACTCATTCTTATTATTTTTTTTTATACAAATACCTCTCTATTTGATTTTCGTGAGGGGAGATTTATTTACCGTGAGGATGAAAAATAAAAAAATCGTTCTTATACACGCTACTGCCCTCTTCTTCAGGCAAGGTGTACGGAATAAAGTCGTGTCGAAAGCAAGTGTAGGAAAATCCGAGCTGACACTGCGTAGTGTGACACAAGGTTTCCATGTACCAGTCGTCCAAGAATCGCGACACTCTCTCGTCATTACAGTTGATTGCCATAAATGCGGTATTCCATAATCCGAAATGTTTGCTGCGGTTTTCCGGTCTATTTTTGAAATAGTCGTCAGTGTAGCCGTTTTTAATGTAAACATCGTACTGTTGGTAAATATCCTGATAGGGTTGTTCGTGCCCATTCCAAAAGGTTGACGTGTACGATGCAAAATTGCTCGAGTCGACTTCTTCTTTCATAATCCCTAGGCGCAAGACGTTTTCCCACAAAATAAATTTCGTATCGATGGAACTCATTTTAGTGATTAACCACTCGACCATTTTGTCGTAAATAATTTCTAAAGTTCCATCCATCCAGATTACAATATCGTATTTTTTCATTCGCGGGATGTTTTTGAAGGCTTGTTTGTAATATTTTGGAATAAGGGACGGGTGGTGATTGTTTGCGAATGAATTGATTTGACAATACATGTCTCCTGTATCGAGAGGGGAAGGATTTACATGATGGTATGGTGTCGTGTCGAGAGTCCAGCCGTTGGATTCAATGTCCGGGCGGTCGGTAAAACAAATAAAGTCACAAGGAATCGTTTGGGGCACATATTTTTTGCACGTTTTTTCGTATGTGCCGTAAATACATGTAAATACGCAAATTTTGGTGGGTTCCATATATTTTCTGCACAGATTGTATATGTCGAAAAAAGCTCTTTTGATCGGAAGTAATTACATCGATACACCAACTGCCACATTAAACGGCTGCATCAACGACGTGGTGAATATGCGGAACATGTTGATTGACGCTTATGGTTATGATTCGTCGAACATCACTGTTTTGCGCGACGATTCCCAAACCAACAAACCGACCGCCGCGAATATTTTGAAACAACTCGCGTCGATTGTTTCCCAAAGCGCCTCTCTCGCACAAATTTGGATCCATTACAGTGGACATGGAAGCCAAATTTACGACATCAACGGCGACGAGCCAGACTCTCTCGACGAAGTTATGGTTCCTTGCGATTTTACAAGCTTTGGTGTCATTACCGACGATACTATTTTCTCCATAATTAAGCTCAGCAAGTGTCCGACCGTGTTGGTATTCGACAGTTGTAATAGCGGGACCATGTGCGATCTCGCGTGGAATTTCAATGCAATCTCGGGTACTCAGGTGCGTATTGTGAAGACCAACAACTCAGTCATCGCCAATCCAAATATATTTTGCTTCTCGGGATGTCGCGATGAACAGACTTCCGCCGATATTTATAATAATAGCTCTGCCCAGTCGTGCGGGGCTTTAACCACTGCGTTCATTGAATCGCTCAGATTAAATAAACATAATGTTGATGTGAAAACTCTTTATTTAAGCGTTGTCGCTTATTTGAAACAAATGGGCGTTGAGCAAGTACCGCAGTTCAGTTCGTCAAACCAAAAACCAGTTTACCAAGTGGTCCGCGTGGCGCCTTCGGCGGTTGTAAACACACAAAGTGTCGGGTTGGTGATGCGGAGTGTGATGCGAGGCGTAATAAGGTAACCCATGGTTCCCTTATGATCCCTCCTTTTTCCTTTTTGTAATCTCTCCTTTTTCCTTTTTATAATCTCTCCTTTTTCCTTTTTATAATCTCTCCTTTTTCCTTTTTATAATCTCTCCTTTTTCCTTTTTTATAATCTCTCCTTTTTCCTTTTTATAATCTCTCCTTTTTCCTTTTTATAATCTCTCCTTTTTCCTTTTTTATATTTATTTTACATAAAAAGGGAAGGATTTAAAGGAAACCGTAGGTTTCCTTTATTTAAAGGTCAAACGCAGGATTGTCGCGAATCGTCATTCCGCAGTACTTCTGTGGCTCCTTCTTGTAATCCTTCGGCGTATGAAGGCCCGCGGCCTTCGCCTGTTCCAACAAAAATTTAAAATTCTCCCAAAACTCACTCTTGTGTCCGATCGATTTTGTCGCAATGTGACTCAGTTCGTGGATTGCAACAAATGTCAACGTGTGCTCGTCAATCATCGTGTTGCCATTCTTCTCTGTGTTCAAGCAGAATGCCAGCTTTTCGCCCTTGTTCTCACTGTATGCCGTGTATTCACTTGTGGGGAGGGTCTCCATCACTTTTTGGGGATTGAATCCATTGACCAAGCGTTTCACATTCTCTTGGTCGGGAAACTTTTCGCCAACATACTTGACGAGTTTCTTGCACTTTTCCGTCACTTTTGCCAACAAATCGGCGGAATCCTTCACCTTGCTCGACTCTCGGACGCAGTATTTATTGCCATCCACTGTCGAAACAACGCATTTCAGTTGGAATTCGCTCTTTTCATAATACATATACGCACATACACCAATTATAAAAATTACAATGACATACACAAAAATGTCGTCTTTGTCCATATTATTATTTACTAAACTATATTATAACTATACAAATTTTTTGTGCGTTTTTCGTCTGCCGAACTTGCAATACTGTTTCTGAGAGAAACCGCGTGGTCTCTTACAGTTGATGCTTCGTTTGTATTTCATCGACCATCTTCGCTTCTTTTTCGTTTCCATTATAAAAGTTTGCCATATTTTTTTTTAAAAAAAATAATTCACTAATAGTCTGCGATCAGATCATAATCCTCTTCTTCATCATCAATGTCCGCCGGATTGCTCGCATGAACGCCAAATTCTTGCAGATCTTTGTAAAAGTCGTAATCGAAACAATGCTCGACCTGTAAATCTTTCAGCACACTAATCGCCATCGTGACCGGCCATTTATCAATCACCGCTCGAATATCCTCTCGGTCTGTGTAATCGATGGCGAATTTCCCGTCTTTGTCTTGGTCACTTATATTCGCACCATGTAACAGCAACATCTTGACAAGTCCCATGTTGCCTCTATCAACCGCCATCATGAGCGCCGTTGTTCCATTTCTATTTTTTAAATTTACATCTGCACCGAGTTCCAACAAAATACTTACGCAGTCTACATGTGCCTCTCGCGCGGCCACTATGAGTGCATTGTTGCCGTTGATATTTTGTTTGTTGGGATCGGCACCCCTTCTCAATAACAGCTTGACAATGGGAATGTGATTCCAGCATGTCGCCAAAATCAGCGGAGTGTCTCCCGAACTCGATTTGTCATTTATGTCGACCTCTCTCGACAACAGTAACTCCACAATTTCGAAATGTCCGAAACGCGCGGCTGCTATCAGGGCAGTCCAGCCGTGGTATACACTGATGGGAACTGTGATTCTGTAATCGTGAGCCGCACCCAAAGCAAGTAATACACAAACTGTGTGGTGAAAACCTTCTTTCGCAGCAGTGATGAGAGGATTGAATCCAAACCCGTCCATGTCATCGATGCGCGCACCATTGGCCAAAAGAAACTCGACGATTTCTGTATGTCCGGATCGACATGCTTCGATAATGGCTGTGCTGTAATATTTGTTTCGGATGTGGATATTTGCGCCCTTTATTAATAAAAGTTCGATGACTTCGCTGAAACCTTTCAAAGCGGCCACTGTTAATGCGCTGTCGCCGCGCTGATCCTTGTAATTGACATTGCTAACTCGGTTCTCAATATGCCACTCGGCAAGTTTGTTGCGACCCGTGTATAAAAGATCGATGACGGTCTTTTCGTGATCTGCCATAGTTTTTTATTATGATAAAAACAGGTCATAAAAATAATTTAACAAAAAAAATGGACACGTTTATAATATTTCTCGCAATCGTTCTTTTCATAATAATTCTGCAACTCGTGCGGGATGCGTATATAACGCAACTCTATGCTAAAAAATTCGACCATTTCGATGATTACGCCGATCGCAGCGAAATCATCGTACCTATGCGGTTACGAAAAACATAATTAATTTTTTTTTAATTTTTAAAATTATTTTAAATTCTTTTTAATTATTTAAAATAAAAAAAATATTATATAAATTTCAGCAACTGTTTTTCCGTCGGCGGACTCGCCGACACTATCGAAACCACCATCCCCTCTCTCTTCATATACTTTCGAATACACTCGTCCACATCCGATTTCGTAATCGGCCGAAAGAAACGGTCAAATTTCTCTCGATAATGTGGCGCATCCTGAATCCCAAATAACTCATTTTTTCCATTGTACTTACCAATCACCTCCGCATCCTCACTCTTCATTTTCTGCGTCGCCTCTAAAAATATTTTCGTCGTCTTCACTTCCTCCTCTGTCACGCCGTTCTTGATAAGGTCGCGAATCATTTTCGTCAATAGCGGAAACACCCCAGGCTTCGAACCATTTTTGAACAATTTGCTCGTGTCGCACTCTGCATACAACTTGATGTCCCCCATGTGCTCGAAAAAATCCGTGTTGGCATACGAGCTATATGTGAGCCCATTGTCCTCTCTCAACACCGTAAATAAGCGGTTATTCATCTTCGATCCGTCTCCCAAAATCGTTTTTAAAAGCCGGATCGCATATTTGTCCCTACTTGTCAGAGGGCACGTCCGGAACGCGATGCACAAATGTGTAGGACCACTCGGTCTTTTCTCGAGTTTGAATACAACGTCGGTCTGCGGCTCCACACACAATATGAGCGGTGCGTGTAAGGCAGTTTTTAGACCCACGTCTTTGACGAAATCCGATTTCTCCACCATTTTGCAAATATCGGCGAACCCGTGAGAGCAACAAACGCTTAAAATCATATTCGATGGCACATAAAACTTTCGATAGATTTCCAAAATTTTCTCGTACTTTAAACTGTCCTTGCCGACGTGGTACTTGAGCTCGTCCACCGTGTGCTCGTAGGGAGAGCCCGCATACAGTTGGCGATCGGCATTGGTGAGAGTCAACAATTCGTAATCGTCTTCATCCTTCACGGCTTCTTCTTTCACAACGTCGCGCTCCTTCAAATACTCTGCCCTATCGAACGTGGAGTTCAACACCATATCTGCCAACGTTTTGATACAAAGGCCGACGTTTTCCTTATTTGTTGTCACGTAGTAACATGTGTAGCGCCGGTCCGTAAAGGCATTTAGAATCGATCCGGTCTGGTCCACGAAAATTCTGTTCAGATCCGCCGACGTTTTTAGCTTTTGCGTGCCTTTGAAACACATATGTTCAATAAAATGCGCGGAACCGCGCGAGTCTTCAGGCTCGTGAATGCTCCCCACGTCGCAAAATACCTGGATCGAGGCAATATTTGAATTTTTATTCGAATGGTCGTGCACAACTCTAAATCCGTTCTTGTAAACTTTTCGGTCCATTGCAATATTACTTTATAAATATATATATATATACATAAACTAAATGCCAATCGATTTAACCAATTTTGTAGAAAACACGACAGCAACGATTCAATTTAGTTATCCGGCTGTAGATAATATTAACTTATTAAGCGATGGCAGTTTTTTTCTACCAAATAACAACAGCATCACACCAAACTTCTCGTACACAGATACCAAAAACAATCTGAATTTGTATATTAGCGGCCCGACAATTAAAGGATATATAAGCAGTTCCAATATTATAAATAATCCTGAACTCGTTCTTGTACACAAATCAATTCACACAGATACAGAATTTTATGTCGTCATTCCTTTGAATATTACAGGCAACGCAAAATCAAGCTTGAGCAAATTGAATGTAAGCTCGAGTGTGTCTCTTGATTTAAATAGTGATATCAAGACAAACCGAAATATTTACCACTACTTTATTCCAAGCAGCAAGAAACATGTTTTCGTTTTTGAAACTCCAATCGATTTTAAACCCGGTATAGATGCAGCTAAGAATGATTCAGGGGTAAGTTTTACAGACAGTGACTTGCAAAAGTACAAAATCACAAGAAACACAAAGGTCGAAGACGAAGTCGTATGCGACTACTCGGAAGACGCCAAACCTACTGCTGCGAAAGAAAATAAAAATATGACCACAATTTCCTACTCCATCGCAATGTTTCTAATAAATATTATAATTATCATGGTTTCTTTGCATATTATTGGATCGTACGGTCAAAATATTTCAGGAGCCTTATTCGGCATTACCGTCATATGTGCTCTTCTTTGCGCAGGTGCTATTTATTTATACAGGAAACAAGTAAATTATCTTATTATATTTGGCTCATTGGGTGCTACGTTTGCATTTGTTTGTATATTGTCATTCCTATCACTAATTACTCCTTTCAGAGATTGGTTTGTAAAAAAGGTTTTACCCACTACTCCAACTGTTGTGACACCTCCGAAACGATCGGGTACACCGGCGTTCCTTTCTATTTGAAGTATTTAATTTTTAATTTATCAACAAAAAAAACGAATAAATTAAAAATGAGGAGGGATCTTACGGGAATACGTAGTTCCCTTAATTAGATAGTCGACGCACCATGAATGTCCGACGCAACCGGTTTGTACTCACTCATCGTGTATGTAATCAAGCTACTTCTGCCAACGGGCGCCATCTTCTCAATCACTTCCTCCTCCAAGGTTGTAGGGACTGGTGGGTTCATCTCCGCTAGCTCAGCGTCCTTCTTTAATTGCGAAGGAGTGTACTGAATCATCGGAACTCGATTGTTCACACGAGCACTTCTGCGAACAATCTCGTAAGCTACAAACAAGAAAACTACGCCTAAAATCGGGTGGTAATTAATAAAAACATAGAGAGTCACAAGAAGGATTCCGACCATACCGAGAGAGGTGTCCAAGTAGGACGCGAGGGCGTCCGGAGGATAAATATCCATTACAAGGTAAACCACGAAAATTATCAACATGCCGATCTCCATCTTTGTTAATGACTGGTAATAAGAAGAAAAATTCATTTTTTTTTATATATTATGCCATCATAAATTTATTGTAAGACACCATACAAACAAATGAAGCCCGCTTTTTTCAAGAAGCCGGCGAAGCCGGCAGAGTTCCCCGAAATGCCTAAAACCTTGTCGACTTATCTCGGTCCCAAGGGGTATACTATACTCAAGTCCGAGCTGACTGCCGCGCAAATCCAGGCCGTCAAAGATACACTCACGATTCGCCCTTGCACCCCCGGCATGGTCACGCCAGCCACTGCTTCCTTCCCCGCCTACCGCGAATCCGGACAAAAACTCTATGTGCCGCGTTATTTCGGTAGCACCCATTTCGGTCCCGTCAAACAATCCAAAATTTCCGAAGGCGACGACATCGACGTACCCTTCGCCGGCACTTTGCGCGACTATCAAGAGGAGGTCGTGAAGGCATATCGCGCTTCGGAAAGTGGCGGCCTAATTACGCTCGGCTGCGGCCAGGGCAAAACCGTCATCGGTCTCAATATCGTATCCGTCATGAAGAAGAAGGCCCTCATCATTGTGCACAAAGAGTTTTTGCTGAATCAGTGGATCGAACGCATCCAGCAGTATTTGCCGAGTGCCCGCGTCGGCCGCATCCAAGGTCCTGTTGTGGATATTGAAGATAAGGATATTGTCATCGGCATGTTGCAAAGTCTGTCGATGAAGGATTACCCTGACTCTACCTTCACATCGTTCGGCATGCTTTTGATCGACGAGGTCCACCATATCGGATCGGAGGTGTTCTCATGCTCCTTGTTCAAAATTGTGACGAAATATACGCTGGGACTCTCGGCGACCATGGACCGCAAAGACGGCACCACATATGTCTTCAAAATGTTCTTGGGCGACATCATTTACAAGATGACTTCCAAAAAACAGCGGTTCGTTCAGGTGCGCCAAATTGTGTACGAGTCGAATGACCGCGACTTCGAAACTGTCGAGTACGACTTTCGCGGCAATCCGGCGTTCAGTACCATGATTTCAAAGTTGTGCGACTATACGCCGCGGTCCGATTTCATTTTGCGCGTCGTTCGTGACATGTTTGTTGAGAATCCCGATCAACAAATCATGTTGATTGCCCATAACCGTTCCGTTCTAACCTATATGCACGATGCTATCCGCGATACTGGGTTCGCGACGGTTGGCTACTATGTGGGTGGGATGAAAGAATCCGAGTTGAAAAAAACCGAAAGCAAACAAGTTGTTATAGCGACATATAGTATGGCTGCAGAAGCGCTTGATATAAAAACTTTATCGACACTGTTTATGATCACGCCCAAGACCGACATAGAGCAATCCGTGGGGCGTATTCTTCGGTCCGACCATGAACATCCGTTAATAGTAGATATTGTTGATAAGCATGATCTGTTTCACAAACAATGGTTAAAAAGAAAAACATACTACAGGAAAGAGAAATATGCGATAATAAAAACCACGTCAACAAAGTATACAACTGATTTGTCGAAATGGGAAACAGTATTCGTCCCGAAATATGATAATGAACCAACCAATAATAAAAGAACGGTCGCTTCTGCAAAAGTAGTGCAGGAAAACGAGGAAGACGAAGATGATCAAGAAGAAGAACCCGTTGTAAAAAAATCATGTACTATAGATCTCTCTTTGTTTGCTTAAATAAAAATTAAAATTTTATAAAATATGGCAAAATCTTCATAAAATTTTTATTAAAAAATATGGAGGACGAAGGCAAACAAGAACTTGTGTTGAATGATAAGCAACTAAAACATTTGCCAAAGTTAATCAATTTCACGAATTTACTTAGTTTGTATTGTAGTAACAACAAATTAACATACTTACCGTCTTTGCCACGTAATTTAAAGTATTTGTACTGTCGGTGTAATAAGTTAACTTCTTTGCCGACGTTGCCCCAAAGTCTTGAGATATTATTATGTGACAGTAATAAATTAATATCGTTACCGGTTTTACCCGAAAATCTGAAAAACTTGTATTGCTTTTCAAATCTTTTATTAAATTTGCCGACTTTGCCAGAAAATTTAATAACACTCGACTGTAAAAATAACTATATCGAAATTTTGCCGACTCTACCAGTAAACTTGAGTATGTTGGATTGTTCCAATAACCGCCTTATGTCGTTGCCGTCTTTCCCCCAAAGTCTGATTTTTTTACATTGTAACGAAAATTGTTTAACTTCTTTACCTCGTTTGCCAGAGAGTTTAAAACTCTTGCATTGTGAAGAGAATGCTTTAACCCATTTCCCTGATTTGCCTGATAATTTAGTAAACTTGAGCTGTGAGCGTAATCGTATAACTTGTTTACCTCGTTGGCCCAAAAATCTTTCGATGGCCTTTTTTAATTATAATCCGTTGGTTATGTTGCCATATTTGCTTCCTGTAAATCTTACTCACCTGCAATTCTTCAAGACGCCTCTATTCGAAGTTATAAAGAGCTGCGATATTAGTGTTATTAAGAAAAAACTGCACACCCTGCACAAATTTCGAGACCATTTTTACGCATTAAAATGCAAACGACCACTAAGAAAGCTCTTATGGGAAAAAGTAAGAGGCCCCAAACTCGAAAAGTTCTATCACCCCCAAAACTTGGAAGATTTGCTGAGCGGCGTCGGTGACGACGAAGATGAAGAAAAGTTTCACGAAATTATTGATAATTGGATTGATAGTTATCAAAAAAATATTATTGCAACAAAAGAATGAATACTGCAGGCGAGTCTGTTTTAAACCCACGCGAACACACATGTGCTTTGATTAATAGCGCTTCTTACCAGTTTACAGTATCATTTTTGAAAGAGACCAACAAGTTCACAATCATTGGCAACCATTGGTACCACGATGAGAATGAAAACATCCTCGAAGATGTAGATTCCGCAGAAAAAGTCTTTAGATTCATCCGCAGGTATATATCGACATGGTGTCATTTCTCCATCATTCAATATGTGGATTTTGACGCCGACTCCAGACTCGATTTTCACCAAACCTTCAAGAATATGGACGAATCTGGTATAACACTCACGCAGTGCTTTGATTACCTGAGAAATTATTAGAATATTTTTTTTATTTGTTTATAAAAAATATTTATTTTTTTAACTTAATTCAACTATAAGAAACATACGACGAAATAAATAAATCAGGATTTACAATATATTTTTCGAAAAGATATGTGGCATAAAAATGGCCCGACACCCACTGGTAAGCCTTGGGTTTCGGCAGGCCGAGTTGAATGAGTCGGTTGACTTCTTGTTTCTTCTTTGCGGAGACGACAAACGACACGCTTGGCGGCGGCAAGTTGTTCACAAGAGCGTATAAAAACTCTTCTGAACAACCAGATACAGACATGATATATGTCATTGCTGTGTCGAGATTTGTAGAGGGAGGTGAGGCAGAATTCATTGTAAGTCCAATAAAAAAATGAAGATTTGGTAAAAACGTTTCGATGTAAGGCACGGGTTACTTCTATATTATTATTTTTTGATGTCGTTATTTGTCTGGTGTTTATTTTTTTTTGTCAGTTTATTGTAAATGAAGACAAAAAGAAAGAGTGTAAAATCGCG
>Ga0315901_10006462_pt1 | contig 14036 bp, 27 predicted proteins | sample LakEriMetagenome_10_FD_203761 | JGI IMG/M metagenome (GOLD analysis project Ga0315901, IMG submission 203761) | Freshwater fungal communities from buoy surface, Lake Erie, Ohio, United States - Buoy 2 MA116 | ecosystem: Environmental > Aquatic > Freshwater > Lake | place: USA: Lake Erie, Ohio... | reverse complement strand
TTTACACCGTGGTCAACAATGTGAGCGAATATTGGGATAGATGATTCAATGATATCCATTACCTTGGCTTTCTTGGTAAGTATATTGTATGAATTTACCATACCTACGTGTATTCTTTGTCTGTCTGTCATAGTTCTAAGTGTGTTTGATTGTTTGGGTTTTTCTTTTTCTTAAATATAATCCATCTACCTGTCATGTCCCTACCTTCTTCCGGAATCAATCCCTCTTTGAATACACCATAGGATATCAACCACTTGTAGAATCTTGTTCGTGATATGGTAAGCTTAGACTTAGGTCCGAAGTCTGGGTACTCATTGATGAAGTCATAATACAAATCGTTCTTATATATCTTCATCTCCGGTACTAACAATCTGTTTGTATCTTGATTGTCTACTAATCCACACCACTCAATAAACTCGTGGCAAGTCTCAGCAGATAGCTGTCGAATCTTTAGGTTAACAAACTTACTCTTAACTAGTCCGGTATTTAAGTATCCTTTCAAGCAGTTAATCATATAGTTGTCGAACTCGCACCACTCGTCATCATTCCAATCACCGAACATAAGTTTACCGAACTCGTCTAATGGCGTGAAGTTTTTGCTGTAGTACTGATGCAACTCTAGCTCCCACTTCCTACGTGCAAATGAATTACCTGCTCCCTTGATTGCGTAGTTGGTAGTGATAGCAATCTTTGGGGATTTGCTGAATGGTATCTTGATTGCATCCTTGTTCTTCTTTTCAAGAGTCAACCCCTCAGTAACAACAGAGAACAATCTTTCAAAGTCAAAGTGTTTCTTCACATCATCAAAGCAAAGTATCTGAGTATCTGCACTCACAAGTTGGTAGGCGAATGACCTTTCAAACGTAAACGATTTACCATCAATCACCACTAGCTTCTTCATATTGCTGATAGCATTCATAAACAATCCCTTACCTGTACCACCTTCCGGGTTGTCTGATATAACTTCATCATTTAATATTATTGCTGGGCAGTAGGATAGATTCTTATGACCATGCAGTATAAATCCAATCGTAGATTCCATTGATAATATTCTACCCTCTTCATTGGCACAGATATTCCCTACAAACTTTCTAAAGTAGAAGTCATCAGATACACCGCATCGAACAAAGTTCCTGTCAATGATGTGGTCTTTCCATACATACCCACCTAAGTCAAGATAGTCTATAGATATCACATCATCCTTAGTAATCTTCACTGCACAGTTCCGGTAGTACAGATAGGCAGTATCTTTGGTATCCTCAATGAAGTAAATGTCAATCGTTGATAGCAGTGATAAGAACTCTTCCTTGAAGAACCTAGTGTTGTCTGCGAAGTAATTATAAACCGATATGTCATCAAGCTCAAGCAAGTGGTTGAGCACAAAATCTTTTATCTCCTTGTCTGTAGTATGGTCGATTAGATTATTCGTCACCTTTACGAATACATAGTTCTTGCTTCCTTCAGGGCAGTACTTGTAGAATCCTGAGTCTTCTAAAAACTGCTTGAATAACAGGTGAATTATTTTGATTCCTCCCTTGTCGTTCTTGGTCCAGAATATTTGCTTTGAATTCTCCTCTTCAATCTTTGTAAGAACTGCTTCGATAGTATCGCTATCCAAATTGGAATCTTGCATTTGAATGCGTACCTCCTTTTTTGGCACACCACGTTTTAGTTTCATTCTTATAGAATTGATTCTATCCTCATCCTCGTAGCACTTGCTACCAAACTTATCGGTATTCCGGTAAGCTGAGTCTATGGTGGTTTTTATTTCTGACGGGGGGAAGTCTATCGTTGAGTAACTATTAAGTACGTACTCAGCAAGTGAACGATTAACACCGAAATCATTTAACGCCATTGCCAGTACGTATGCGTTATGGTTTCTCTGTCCCTCAATCATAGGGTAATTCTTTTCCCACCACTTAACAAGTATCTCAACAATCTTATTCTCATCAGTGATTGGAATAGTTGGCTTGTCGATATTCCTGTTTACCTCTACGTACTCTATGTCTTCAATCGTATCCCATATAGATGAGTTCTCATTCACGTATATCAATGGGTCGTATGATTCATAGCACACCCTTGATATATTCCTTGATGTCTTGTCGAAGTACTGAGAGTTGAAATGCTTCATCAAACTATTGAAGTAGTTGATATGGTTGTCCGCATCCTTTGGTATCTTCACCAATACCTTTAGCCCATTACCTGACGGGGATATGAATACAGAGTAAACGTATTTGTTCTTGGATAGATTCTCCTTGTCTTGAAGAAGTACCTTTTGTTTGTCGTACCCATCGAAGTCCAAACAAATCAAACCGGAATGTTCAATCAATGCGTTGTCGTTACGCTTGTTGAATGTCCCCGAAAAACAAATGGCAGGCAATTGTTTCTTCAGCTCATTACGGTCTGTCTTGTTCTTCTCATTACGGATTCTTTTTACCAGTTCTTTTGACGAACCATCCTTGATTCGTTGAAGCACAACCATCACATCTCTATGGAATGGGGTGCTAGTTTCTTTAATACTTTGAAAGATTGTTATTAAATGTGTCATACTTGTACATTGTTATGTTGATTCTGTGTTACGTTAAGCCTTGATAATACTGAGATATGTCGATTATGTTAATATTTAAAATGAATTACAATAATAATAATAATAATAATAATAATAAATATATATATATATATAGGGAAAAATAAAAACGGCACACCGACATTTGATAGTGGTAAAAAAAGGGGAGCGTAAACTCCCCTCTTTTTTTTAGGGTGATTTAGATTAGTTGTTACCAACTTGTATGAACCTGAGTTCGCTATCTAGTAAATACATTACATCATCAATTACGTAGTATAGCATCGTTGGCTCATCATACTTCTTATACACTGCAATCTTAAAGGATTTGAAATCTCTATCAGACGCTGGGAATAAGTGAGTAATGTCGGTTGTCTCCAATGCGTACCCATTGTCTAGGTGTTCAACTTCGGTAACTACTTGCCTATTGGTTTTAAAAAGGTAGCTCATCTTCTTCTTCAATTTCTTTTATGGCATCCTCCATAAAGTTGGCTTCGATGTTACCAATTGGTTGTTTAGCAACAGCAGGTTGTGGGTTGCCTCCACCCTGCTTTGGTTGGTACGTGTTGAGTTCACAGTATGCATTGCCGGTGCGACCATACTTAATCTCAATACTAACCCATCCATTGTTCTGATGTTTCTTTAAGAAGGCGATAGCGTCTTCTACTTTCATTGTTAACTTTCCGACAACGAAGTCGGGGGCATTCTCATTTCTCTTGAAAGAGAATCCATCTGCGAAAATTTTTTCTTGTGACATTGTAAATTATTAAAAGTGTACTTGAGTACACCCATTAAAGGGTGTCTTGAATAAAGTGGTCTGATATCTCATCGGTGTGGTTTTCAGAAAAGTATTTGTTATATACCTCAATGGCTTTCAAAACTTTCTGATGACCTCCATCTAAGAACGCTGGACTCGGAGTGAACACACCAATCTGATAGGTCTCTTTGTCCACAACAAAGAAGCACATAGGCTTACCGAACAACTGCTGATAGATGTAGCACTGGCTGTCGTAGTTATAAGTCTTAGCAGAGTACTTGAACTTATTGATATCAGATGTTGTCTTCACATCAATGATATACTCGCTAGTAATTATATCTGCCTTGCCCTTCCACATAGCTCCATCAATCTCACCGATTGCTGGCTGTTCGTACAAGTTCCCATTGGAATACATCTGCTCGTAGAAGAATATATTCTTGCTTAATGCAGTAGCCATGTTGGTGATGTTCTCTACCTCCTTGGATAACAATGCATACTCAAGCTCGTTCTTAGCACAGTAGTCTTTGTACTCTTTGTTGTTACGTGTAGCCGTATCAACTACCGGAAAGTTCTGTGCCTTGTCAGGCTCAAGCAATAGCTGATGTAGCAATCGTCCTTGAATCATAGCTAGTGTATCGGGTCTTGATGTACCATAAGCTGATGGGTTTTCTAATAGAGTCTTGATGTCTGAGTTTGAAAGATATTTCTTACCAACTCCTCCATAGTATTCAGCATCGCTATGCAGTAGCTCTAAGTCTGATGTTTTATTTGGCATTGTTGTCAATCTCTAATTGATTATAAATCTTTTGAACTTGTTCTTTTACCTTGTCGTTGATGGTATATTTCTTACTCAACTGAACGAAGATATTATCTATACCTTGGTCGAAAATGGTACGCATATAATTCGTAATCATATTCTCGTTGGTACTAGAGATTACTAGCACAGGCTTGGATGCAACATCCTTTGGTGCTGTCTCCGGTGCAGCCTTTGTTTTTACAGGTGGCTTGGCAACCGCAGGCTTGGCAGCAGTAGGTGGTGTCTTGATTGGTGACTCCATAACCATGTCAGGGATATCTTCTCCAGTCCACAATTGGATGCCTAATCCATGCATAGCAATAGCCTTGGTTGTTGAACGCTGAATTGATTTGTTTACATCAGAGGATGTAATCTTTGCCAATGGAATAGATTGGTTACGATAGTCCATGATAGGTAGGTAGTCGATGTGCTCCAACCCTTGAACGGTTACACCAACTTTCACGTAGCCTGTAGTCCCATCAGAGAAATAGTTTAATCCGGTGTGTTCGTGCTCGTAAACGGTACGTTGTGCATCAGGATAAATTTTCTTCAAGTAGGTCCAAGCGTGTGCCCAAGACAGGTAATTGAAATTGTTTTTCTGTTCCACGTTTTCTCCAAAGCCAACATCGTTAAGCGTTTGGAATACTGATTTGATTTGTTTTTCCATATTTATTTTTTTGTTTAAGGTAATGATAAAACTACTGCATCGTTAAGTTCATTGATGACTCTTACATAATCGTAGTCGTCAACCATTTTCTTTTGAATCTCTTTAATGCCATGAATAACTGTTGGATGCTGAACATAATACCCATTATCAAGCATATACTTTTTGATATGAGCTACCTGCATCTTGTGATTGAAGCACATATAATACAGCAATTGTCTTGCATCAGCTAAGTCCCTTCTCTTATTCTTGGTGAATAGTTCTTCTCTCGTAACGCCTAGCCTTGCACAGATTAGGTTTACATAATTTTCAAATATATCTTTTTTCATAAATTAAAATAGTTCTTTGCTTGCAGTTCCCATAGTATCCTTTCAACATCTTTTAGACTCTCGTGATACACTACGGTATGCATCTCATCTGATTCTTGGTTATCAAAGTACTCATAGAAGTAATGAGTCTTGTTGTCTCTGTTCAGTACTTGAATAAAGAATCCTCCCATATACAATACGATATCTCTGCACTCCGGCTTTAGCCTATTGGGTTGCTGTATCAGTGGGTTATCTCTTGGTACGAACATACCAGTAGATATAAACTCCTCGTATGATAAAGCCTTGCCATCTAAAACTTGTTGCAATAATTGTATCATGTTTTTGTTTGGGTTCTTCCTCATCTTCTCAATAAGGAGGATGGTTGATATGTGGTGGTTATTGTTTTTCATTTCTCTTGAAAATATATTTGAAGTAAAACCATAGTATCAGCAGTAACATAATCAATGAGCCAACTGCTATTACCCATATTGCGTAATCAATGAAGTCGCTGAATCTTGAAGGTGCTTGTAATACCTGAGATGATAAGAAGAATAACATCAGAGTGTATATAAGAACGATGAAGAACTGTGCTAGAAATTCTTTAACGTATTTCATTTCTCTTCATATGTATTACATTCCCTACAATAGTTCGGTTAGCTACCATAGATGCCCACATATTGTGAGGCAATCCCATTAGTAATCCTTCCTCGTTAACAATTAAGCACATCTCTTTGTCAATAGTGACAATCTCAATGTACCCTCCTACTGCTTCTTGCAGTTTCTCTAGTGATGAAACATCGTAATCTTCCACTACGCTGCCATCGGTCTTAATTAATGTAGCCATTTGTTTGATTCTATTAAGTGTGTACTCAAGTACACGTTGTTTTTGTTAGTACAAATATAGTACAAAGTATTTACTTTTCCAAATTGTTTGGGCAAAATAACAAATCATTTGCCTTGACATAAACAAACCCATTGTTCACTACTGTATCAGCATTGTTCCACCTTCCATCCGGTATGCAAGGCAGCATCATTGATGCATCCAAAACGCCCAAGCATATGCACACATAGTGCGTACTTGAATCTGCCTTTGCTTCTATCAGTTCTGCTTCGTTCAGTATCAACTTGCTTTGCCATTCGTTGCCATCGTAATGCACTTTAAACAAGGTGAAGATATCGAAACGCATAATCTTTTCTGCTTCTTTTGCTACAGTGTAGAACACCATTCCTTCTGTAGTAACAATGAGTTTGTTCATAGTATTAGTTTATTAAGTTGATGTTGGTTTACCTCCATGTATAGTAGCCTTTACTCTTTCGTCCTCCAACCAGCACAAAAACTTCCATATCTTTTTAAGGGTTTTCATGTATCAAATATATTAAATGCCATCATAAAATTCTTTCAACCACTTGTCGCAGCTATCACAAAATTCCATCGACTCATTCTCTGTATCAAACCATTCAAGGCAAGACTCACATTCTTTTGTGAACAGGTTCATGTTTGATATGGTTTTGATAGGCTCAAAGGTATTGAACATGGGGATAGGTGGCTTGCTGAACTGAGTATAAGTCTTGTGCAATATTTCGTTCTTGTACTTCTCCCTCCTGTTGAAGTACACCCAACATCTTCTAGTGATATTGCCTACTTTAATTGGTATCTGTTTGCGAACATACCAATTAGGATGACCCTCTAGCATATCAAGTCTAGATAATGTTTCATCAGTAATCTTGAACACATCAACGCATACGTTGTGCCCGATATCTTTCTTGTCTATCAAGAATGGTAGCCCATTAATTACTAATGGATACTTATCTTTGGTTGTCCCACTACCATAGTAGCTAGAGTCTGATAGGTATCTGTAATAGTTAGAGTAGTTCATCTTGAGTGTACCATACACAGCTATGTAATTGGTTTCCAGTACGTTAGCCTTTGAGTACAAAGCATTCTTGTATTGAGTCCACATATCTTTATTGTAAACCTCATACGTTTTACGCTTAGTGTTGATTGTCACAAACCGGCAGAAGTATTTCTCAAGCTCTCCTTTCCAAGTATGACGTGGCAAACCGCCAAGCATATCAGCTAGAACTTTGGTGTCGCAAGTGTCTTTGTCTCCAAGTTCTCTGATAGTGCCGTTCATCATTAGCAGTTCGTCTTCTTTCCTACCGCATACAAATGGGTGGGTATTCTCTTTGCATACTTTGCCAACAGTTGCATACCGGAAGTGTGCAATGAATGGTCTGCTTGTGTTCAGTACTCTGTACTGGGTAGATTTGAAATACTCTACTGAATAATCGTCAAGCCATACTACGCCAAGCCCATCGGGGTTAAGTCTTGCTGATGATTTGATGATGTCCGATTCGATTTGATTTTGATTGTCTTTGATAATAATAACACACATGATAATTAGTTTTTTGTTAAACGGTGGTACACTCTTGTCGCTCCATGTTCTATGCGATACATGGGTACAAACTTTTTAAATGTTGATTCCATTGTCAGTAAAAACTTCTCTCGTTCTTCTGATTGGAGATAGAGTAACCTATCAATAACTTCTTGCAGGAACTCTCTACGTTGTTGTTCTGTTTCTATTTTCATTGTTTTGTTTGATTGAGTTTTGATTAGGCTTGGACTATGGAGTGTACTTGAGTACACCCCGATAGCCTTGCCTAGATATAAACACCCAAGTACATCGAAAACTTGGGGGTTCGTATTATTAATTTATTATTATTCGGGGATGAATGATTTAATTGCTGGGTCTATTGTCCCTTTATCTATATACTTTTGGAAGTGAATAGCAAGTGTAACAATCTCATCAACCTTTGCCTCGTCTCTGTCGTACATACGCAGGAGGATTGGTTTGATATCTCTTAGCAGCTTGTTAAGAGTTGTTTTGGGTTTGTTGTATGCAGTATCTACAATCTCGTACATAAGTTCATACCTACGCATCAACTGCTTCACACTCTCTACTCTTGTTGGTATCCGTAACTCAAGTATGTCGTACTTGGGTAGTGCTACCCTGTACTTGTTGTGATGTCTGTACACTATGTCGTCATGGTAATTGGATAGCTCGTAAGATTGTAGCAGTCTTGGATTGTGCATACAATAGTTTGTCTTGAGTCTGAATCTAAACAACGCATACACTATTCCCATATATTTTCTTATAGCATCAAGAACTTCTTGTCCTGTTTGTCCGCTTACTCCAATATTGATGTGTCCACCGCATCGTGAATCAGCCGGTGAATACTGGTTGTCAATAATCTTCTCTGCCTTTAGCATCATGTCGAATACTTTTGTTCTCCAAGTACCGCTTGGAACAAGGGGTAGTACGTGAGTGACTGCTTCATATCCACAGGATGAATCCGTTTCAAATCCACAGAATAGTTCGTACTCTTTCACTGCTCCACGATTGAAGTAGTTCTTTTCAATCTCAAAGCCAATGGTAAACTTCGACCTTGCTATATCCACAATCTCGCTACCACGCCATGTTTGGTGGAATAACAATACCTCTTTACGTTTCTTCGGACTGAAGTTCTGAATGTCATACTCATAGTAAGTATTGTTCAGATTGACAGGTGATGGTTTGTGGTGATAGGGCATTACTCTACCACGAGAACGCTCGTGCGTTTTGGTATATTCAATACCAATTTTCGATGCTTTGTCTAACTGGGTGTTCATATTGTTTTTGTTTAATTGGTTTAAAGATAGTACAAAATAGTTACAATTCCAAATCGTGTACTTGAGTACACTCTAATAGGAGTTGTTCTAGTATTGCTTTGGTTTTACGGAATGCTTCTACCCTCCAAGTGTACTGATAGGTTGAGCCCAAGTGTTGGTTTGCTATCTCAATCTGTACACATAGGTCAGTGATTGATAAGTTGATTGCTTCAATCATGTCTTGAAGTTGTTGCTTGTCGTAAAGTTTTTTGGTGTTGCTCATTTGTGTTCTATATTTTTATAGCTGTTTACAATAAATTGAAATATATTCTCAAGAGATTCAAGTGATTCTTCGTATTCCTTCTTGTACTCTACGAATTCGTCCAAGTTCCCAAACCTCACAGCATCGTATGCTCCCTTGAGATGTTCAAGTAAGTCTTCCAATCTTTCTACTGCTGCTTCTTCGTTATGTTTAGCAAACACATATGGTGTTTCATAACCATGTTGCATCAGTGCAAAATCTGTTGGCAATAGGGTGCTCTTGATTTTATCTCTTAAAGAACAACGTACCTTAGAATCGTTTACAAATTTACATAGTTCTTCATACTCTTCAATCGGAATGATTAGTTTAGAGTCATAGCCATCTATATCTCGAAGCACTGTGTCTATGCTGGTTTTCCCATCCTCGTAGCATTTATATTCACCAATGAGATTGTTCTTATACTCATATGTAATTATTAATGAGAGGTATCTTGCCCCATACATTTGATATATGTTTACATACTCTCCGAGTATTACGCATATCTTTTTGCCTGTTGTTTCTGATTGATTTGTCATTGTTTTATTCCTAGTGTTTCGTAAATCCACTCATCCTCAAACCACAGTATGTCGTTGAGTTGAGTTTCTGTTAGTCCTTCGGGGTATAGGTCTTCGATTAGTGCATCGAATTCTCTTGCTTTACCCTCTTCAATGATGCGTGCTTGGGTGTCCTTTGCTCCACTCCACGCTTCAAAGTTCTGTAGGTTTGTTAGTCTGTATATTAGCATATGTTTGATATTAGTGTACTTGAGTATACTATTGGTTGTTTAAATTGTACTGCTGTTCAAAGTGTTTGTCAAGGAAATCATCAAGCATAGTGTTGATGTGTTCAATGATTGCTTCGTCATTCTGTATAAAGAATTCCTCAAGCATATGCACTTTCATTTTGTCTGTCCAGTCCCTATCTATTAGCAGTCTTGCCAACGATAGTTCGATGTCGCTTGTACTCCACTGCAAGCAAGATGGGTACACAATTCCATTTGATTGTAACTCAAGCCCAATGCGAGTTACTAATTCTCTGCGTGTTTCGTTTGTCATAATTGTTTCTTTAGTAATGTTAAGTGCTGTGTGAGAGACTTGTACGTTGGTCTCTCAAATGTGAGTGCTGCATCTAGTAACTCTACCGGGGCTTCAAAGTACATATGATTCTTCACTTTGTGATTGAATGATTCACATACTACATAGTCCATCGGTGTTTCGTAGATTCTAATCTTGTCTTCTTTGGTGACTACCACAATGGTATTCCCAAATACATCTGTAATAAAATTAGTAGGATAGTTCATTGTTGTTCTTGTTTTGTTTCGTGTACTTGAGTACACTCTTCCATGTCTTCAGTAATAAAGCATCTCATCTTGTTTGCTTCCTCTTGCAAGGCTGGCAAGCAAGCGATATAAATGTGCTCGTGTTCAAAGGTTGCCACACATTCAGCGTGATATCCCGATTCAAAATATACTTTAATCATAGTGGTAATTTAATCTATAAAGTCTTCAACATCGTAGCCTATCTCTTTCAGTTTGTTCACGATTTGAATTGGCAATTCAAATACACCATCGTAGTCAACAAGTTTGTCCCTCTCAAACCATAGCATCCCCTCAGCGTACCACAAATCACCGCCTGTGCTAGTGTCGTAGAATTCAAACCATCCTGTTTCTCCGCCATCGTGCAGTCCAAGAGTGAATCTTACGGCTACATTTTTTTGCCTGTCAATCAAGCCGAATGAGTTCTCTAATGTGAGTGTGGTCTTTTCGACCCATCCCCACTGTGTTTTGTTGTCGTTCATATCTTTTGTTATTGTGTGTACTCAAGTACACTTGTTATAGGTTTGATGTTTGAATATAATGCTTTGCTTTTTCGTAGTCGTATTCAGATACAACCACAAAGTGATTGATGCAGAACACGTTGGATGTTTCAAGAGTTGTGACCTTTGATTTTATACCATACATCTTCAGTATGTCCTGTGCATACTTGATGTTAGCCATCGCTTCGTCACTGCGATAGGGTGAATCCTCCCACATACCGGTATCGGTAGCAGAAAATACTGCGTTGTCCACCACGTATCTTCCACGATATCCACCGTCACTTTCCCACCGCTTGCTTATCACAATCTGTTTGTTCTTTGCGTTTAGGTCTACCTCCGCTGGCAGTTCTTTGTGCACACGTGCCCAATTGCCGTCCCAATGATACGTACTATCGGATGGGAATATGCTACTAGCCAAGTACCACTGCTTCTTTCTTTGGTGTACACCAAAGTTTACGTACCTACCGATTGCATTCAGCCTATCCTTTGTTGTTGGTGTTTGCCAACCACAATTGGTAATCCATAGCCCGTCTTCTCTCCACTCTGCAATCTTGTTACCGAATAGATACACTGCTTTGCCGTCAGTGACTGTGTTTCCTACTTTCTTTGCTCTTCCGTGCAAGAAAGCATCTGCGATTTGAAATGATGTTTGTCTCATAACTATTTGTTTTTCAATTGTTTATTAATAGAACCTAAGTGAAGTAATACTAATACTAATAAAAATGCTATCATAATTTTTGTTTGTTTATAAGTTCGTTTCGTTCTGCAAGAATTACATTGATTTCGCTTTCAGTCGCTGACATAGTCAGTTGATAAAGCATTTGCATTCTCATGCCTGTTTTTTCAATGATGTACTGCATTGTTTCTCCGTCAACATCGATAGCAAATAAATGCTCAATGATGTGTTCTGCTGATGATTGCTGATTTAAATCCATAATTTTATTTGATTAATTGTTTAATGTGTACTCAAGTACACTACCATTGGTTTAAATTTCTTTTACGATTCTCGTTTTGTGCAAATGCTTTCCTGCACTCTGCCTCAAGGTCAGTACATTTGAACGAACCCCACGGGCTTACACCCTTGTACGTGCCATACGTCCACCCGTATGTACTTATTCTCATTAGCGAACTGAGATAGTCCAACTCTTCTTTGTTCTTGCCATCAATAAAAGTATAGATGTCAATTGTTTTCATCTGCCCGTACCCGTCCGTAGAACACGTGCGATAATAGTTTACGATTTTTTCTTTAATCTGTTTCATTTTTTTTTAGTTTGTGTGTACTTGAGTACACTTGGTTTTAATTTGATTGTAGTACAAAGATAGTACAAATAATTGACATTTCCAAATTGTACTATTCATTTGCACATTTGAATGTGATGTACAAGAACATTGTAGATAGTGCTAATGCTATCCAAAAAGCAGTCGTGTCTTTCACTACCAATGCGTACACTGAGCAGCCAAAGAACAGCAGTGCAAACAGCAGCAAGAAAACTATTTGTGTTGTTGTAGTTTTCATTTGATTAATTGTTTAAGTTCTGCCTTGATTCTTTTCGCCACCTCTCCACGCCATGACTGTGCGTTGCCTAAGAAGTAGGTGATAATTGTTTTAGCTGAGTCGTAATAGTACGAATCGTTGATGTCTGACAAAGAGTGCATTGCCTCTAGGTAGGGGACTGCTCCGAAGTACGGATTCTTCCAATCGTTCCGGATTTCTCTTGCGATGTGCTTGATAGGTCTCATATGTTTTAATAGTTATAACTGCGTGTATATTTTAATGTGATTACGTTCACTCCAAAGAATACGTTCATGCGTACTGACGTTAAACATCCACAGCAATCTCGTTCACATCCACAGGTGTACGGGTATCCGTTGGGACTAAACCCATACAACCCCTCGTTTGCTTCGTTGAACCTTCGTGTGTACTCAAGTACACGTTCTGCTCGTGCCTCAGTTACCCTGCCAGTAATTCTTTTGGTGTACACTACCGCTTCGGGAAAGTGCTTGTTGTCTTCTGTGTCGTAGCCCCAACCATTCCGACCAAGTGCTACGTGTTCGTTTATGTTTCTCATTTGTTTATGATTCTTATATACCATTGGTCTGATATATCTTCGTTGTTAAATGCTCGCTCAAATCCTTTGAGCGTGTAAACTTGTCCTTGTTCCTCCGATACATCCATGAATTCTTCATCGGATAAACTCCAAAGTGATTCTCCATACCACTCGTATGGGTTTATCACATAAACTCTGTACTCTTTCATTATTGTTATTCTCCTTTTTCTATTTCTTTGTAGTTGTCCAACTCCCATTGCTCTTCCATCTCATTGTAATCAAAATCAATGATGGCTTGCTCATTTGTGTACTTGAGTACACCTTCTTCAATCAAGCGTGTTGCAGTTCTGCCAAACCAACCTTGCAGTTGCCACACTGTGCCTGTGTTTACTAAATGTTGCCAAGCATCAATGATTTGTTGCTCGTTCTCTGCTTCGATAAAGCCCTCAGCAATACCGATTGCGGTGTAAGTGTCCATGTTTTCCATAGTTTTATCTCCAATTTTGTATAAGTGCTTCTTTGTAATTCTCCAATTTAAGTGGTTTGAATCCGCATGATAAACGGATAACCTCATAACACAATTCATGTACGTACCCCTTGCGTACGTCTATCACGAAAGGTGGGTGTGTTTCAAGGTTTAGGTAGTTCTTGGTTGCATCAATTTCTTTGGTGTACAAGTGTTCAATGTGTGCGAACAAATGCCTCCATGTGCGACTGTCCATTTTAAATCCTCCGTACTGAGCGAACGTGCCTACAATGTAGTTTCTGTTCGTCACTTTGTGTGTGATTGTACAATAGTTCGTGTGATTGTCGAACTTAAAATCAGTTCTGATTTTCTTCGCAATCTTTTCAATCTGTGCATCTGTTAGTGTACTCAAGTACACAATCTTGTTTTGATACATTACTTTTTTATTTTCCATAACGATATACTGAATGATGGTACAAAGATAGTACATTTCTAGGACATTTCCAAATGGTACTTGAAAAGTGGGGATTCAGTGTGTGTGTATGTGCATACGGGGAAAAGATTCAGTGTGTGTGTACTCAAGTACACAAATTTCTTTGTGCGTTCGTACGTGTGTGCGTTGGGTAGGTAGGTAGGTGGGTAGGTGGGTAGGTAGGGGGGTAGGCGGTA
>Ga0315901_10006458_pt1 | contig 14044 bp, 17 predicted proteins | sample LakEriMetagenome_10_FD_203761 | JGI IMG/M metagenome (GOLD analysis project Ga0315901, IMG submission 203761) | Freshwater fungal communities from buoy surface, Lake Erie, Ohio, United States - Buoy 2 MA116 | ecosystem: Environmental > Aquatic > Freshwater > Lake | place: USA: Lake Erie, Ohio... | reverse complement strand
CTATGGTTGCCGCCAAGAGAAAGGCGATCACGGAAATGCCCAAACAATAATATAACTACAAAAGATTACAAAACAGAGAATCAGGACTGCTACTGAGATAGCAAACAGCCCGTCTTTCATTACTGAGCAAATTGATTCGGTTGCATTTGATTTACTCTCTCTTGCAAAAGCGTTGACAAACCATTTTCTTCAGCAGGTGCTTGAGCAGGTTGCTGAGATTGTCTTAGACGTTGCTCTTCCAACAAAGCCGCCAAATCATCCTGACCAGCCATTGCTTCTTCTTGCGTTTGAACAGTAGGTTGCTCTGCACTAGCTATTCGTGGGCCAAATCGAGCAGTAGTTCCAATCATCCATCGAGCCACAGGGTTAGATTGCTCCATTTGAGTCAACTCTTTGAGAACATTGGCAGACCTTGGGCTTAGTGCCGCAGTCTTCAAGAACTTCGCACCTTCAGGCGTTAACAAGGCCTTCATCAATTGGTCTTCATTTAAACCGCCCTTTGTAAAAGAGTTGATGACATCCAATGAAAGTTGACCAAGTTTTGAAGCACCATAATTAACACCAGCTCCTAAAACGGCAGAAGCCTCACGAACAGTCTGACCACTAATAATTGGAGGTTCTGAGGGTTGAGCAACACTCATCTTACGAGTCATCAATTCGGCATCTTTCATCCGATCACCAAAAGCTGAAGCATTAGTACCCAAAGCTGTAGCCAAAGCATCTTTGTCCACAGTATTTAGACCACGCCAGTTCTTAGCCATTAACTCTAAATTAACAGTCTCAACTCCTAAAGCATTTGGAGTTCTTGCACTATTAACAAATTCATCAAACACTTGTTTGTCTAAAACAGATAAGGCTTCTGAGTCATTTTTAGACACCCAAGACCTCATTGTTCCTCGTTGAGCAGGAGTCAATTCTTTATATGCTTTAAATAATTGTTCTGGCGATACTTCAATAAGACTTTTGTTCTGCAAGAACTTAGGCAAACCTTGTGCAATTGCTTCGTTGTATGCTTCGCTAGACTTTGCAACACGATCACGTGCTTCTGATAATAAGTTTAAAGCCGCCCTATCACTTCCAGATGAGGTTCTAACAGCCGCCCTCAAATCTTGTTTCATGCCACTAAAAATAGCACTTGTTATGATTTGTTCATCAGAAATAGACAAGTCTTTAATTAGGTTGTCGCCAGCAGATGCCTTCTTGCCAAACTCAGACAAAACACCTTGGACTTGCTCAACAGTACGTTTGTTAGTCATTTCAATAGGGCCAGTAGCACCTCTTAAAGCGACTTGCTCTGGATTAACTGGCACTTCTGTAGCCAAACGCTCTCTAATATTTCGTAATACTTGAACAGCACGATCAGCATTTGGTGTTGTTTTTTCAGAATATCTAGCAATCAAGCCATCAATGTTTGCTAATGTAGTTGATGGGTCAACTAAAGGTATATTTGCACCATAACCTTTGGCTTTTTCAAATAAACTGCCAGTTTTACTGTCTCTCATGCCAGAAAGTTTGTCTTCAATACTTTGAATAATTGCTGTTTTTGCTTGTTCTTGAGTAAGTACAGATGTTTTAGGCTCAATACCCAATACGGCTTTTTTGGCAGCACCTTCATTCAAAGCAGTAACAAGCTCTAGGTACTTTGGCGACCTAGTAAGTCTTGCAATGTCAGCGGCTATAACAGGATCAGACGATGCCTGACCACGCAACATAAACTCATCAAAGATGTTCTTATCGCCTTCAGGCAATAGTGCTTTGTACTCGTTAATCTTATCTTGTTGGGCTTTAGCACGATAACCACTAACACCACCCTTAACCAAGTAAGGCAGGGTTTGCATGGTCAATTGGGCGGCAGCACTCTCTGGTGCAACTTGTTGAGACAATAAACCCAAAGTTCCTGCAGCAGTAAATTCTGTAGCAGCCGTTCTTGCAGGAGTAGCCATCTTAAATAAGCTACTACCAGGTGCTGCCAAAGACATCAATGCTGGAAAAGTTCCCGCCTGACCGATGTCGTACAAACCTTTGTATCCCTGAATTTTCATTAAGTCAGGGCCACCAACTTTAGCAAGAGCGTTAACTATTCCACGACTAGATAAAGGATTGGGGTCTTTACTCTCTTTAATTGCATCATAAACATTACCCCAACCACCTACTGCGCCAATAACACTAACAGTTGAGCCTTTTAAAAGAGATGTAACAGCCCTTTTAACCTCTTCTAGCGTAGTTGTTTCTTCAGGTTGCTCAAGAACACTACGAACACCGCCAGTAACACGACCAGAGCGTCTTTCTCTTTCAGCAATTAGTTCTGCCAGATTGTCAGCCATGATTTATTCCTTATCGTTTTGGTTGTTGGGCAGCACGAATTTTTGCTTCAAGTTCTGCATCACTTAAACCAGAATAAGGTCTTGGTTGACTAGGTGCAACAGACATTGGAATTTTAGGCTCAAAGCCTTTCAGACCATTTTTATCACGGGCATAGTTTTCAAGCCTAATTGTTTCAGCAACAATTTCTTGATTTTTGTTTTGCATGAAAGTAATAAGTTGTCTACGAGCAACAGGGTTTGTCTCAAGTTGCGGAATAAGTCCTTGAATAAACTCACGATCAGCATTCGAGAAGCCTGAACCCAACTTGCCACCAAGAGTTTGCAAGATAACATCTCCTGCAACTTTTTGGTATTCTTGGCTTCCAGCTACTTTTTTTGCATCTGAAGCAGAAGCCAAGCCAAGAGTTTGAATTAAGTTAGCAATACCAACACGACCTGTAGCAAACTGTCCTGTAATCAACTCATTGTCTGGCAATGAAGCAAGTTTATTAAGTGACTTGATTGTCGAAGTAGCAGTTTCTCGTGTCACCATTGCTTCAGAAACTTTCTTAGCATCTAACTTGCCAAGTTCTTTAACAAACTCAGACTCACCCGCTGGCAATGTAACGCCACCAACATTTGTTTTAGCAGTAGTCCTATCAACACCACCTGTAAACGGCACACGAACTTGTTTACCAGTTTCATCTTTCTTATAGATAAACTGTTGGTCAGCATTTACATCTAAGTAAACAGGCTCTCTAGTGCTTTCTGCAACACCAATTTCTTTGATGTTTGCCCCTAATGCTTTTTCTGGTTTTTCGTATAAAACTAAATCTGCGGGTAATCCAGTTCTTTGATACTCTGCAAGACTTGCTGGAGTATATTTACCAGATTCAACCAATTTTTGGAATGGATCAGTTTGCAAACGCTCCCGCTTTGCCGCTGCTTCAGATGCCATTGCAGCCGCTAGTCTTTGTTTCGTTTGAGCCACATCACCCTGTGCTTGACGAGCATACTGAGCCAATGCCATAGCACCTTGTTGGTCACCCATCTGTGCCAACATCTGAGCACCTTTTAAGATTGACTCAGGATCAGATTGATCTATCTGTTGGGCAATGGTGTTTCTAGCACTAATCATCTTCAACTGAGGGTCTTCTATGCCCATAGCACCAGCAATGCCACGACCTAGTTGACCAACACTAGCCTGAAGTCCCGCTTGAGCCGCAGCACCAGGCGATAGTTGAGCCAATGCAATGCCACGATTTAAGTCTTGCCCATATTGTTGGTTTTGATACATTTGTGGAGTCAAGCCAAACAGACCCGCTACTATATTTTCTGCCATGATGATTCCTTAACTGTAAAGAAAGCTATAGTCAACAGGCAACCCATATTCTGCTGCCACTATTGAGGAAGGCTCAAATCCTGTTGTCAAACTTGCTTGTGGAATTCCACCAAACAATCCACCCAAAGCACTTCCTATTGCTTGACCAAACTGAGCATTAGGATTACCTGCCGCTATCAGACTTTGAGCACCAAGGTTTCTAGTTGCATCAGCACCTGTTGCCAAAGCAGTACTCAATCTAGCACCTTCTAAACCTAATTGCCCTGCTCTTGCACCCGCAGTAGATGCTGTTTGACCAAGTTGTGCACCCATTGTGAAGGGTTGTTGACCTAAGCCCTCAAGAGCCTGAACCTGACCCATAGCAGTCGTGTAAGGAGCATAAGCGGCTTGTTGACCACCATAGTACTGACCCATTGTTTGAGCGCCTGTACCAAGCAATCCTGCACCAAATGCGACCTGTTGCTGACCATACTGTTGAGCATTAGCCGCCAATTGAGCCTCTTGTTGTGCTCTAGCGTTATACAAAGCCTGTAGTTCAGGAGTTGTAGCACCCAAAGTACCGCCTTGAGCAACAGAAAGACCACCACGACCTTGTTGTTGGAGTCTGTTTTGCAATGTGGCTAACTCTAACTCTCTGCCTGGTTGCAACAAAGCCATCTGTTGATTGAGATAGTTCTGAGCAACCGCTTCAGGGGATTGAGCCAAGTACTGATTACCAAGACCAAACAACCTTTGAGCACCTGTTTGTAAAGGAGCAAACTGACCTTGGGCTTGTTCAGCTTGAGTCAAACCTTGCTGAGACAAAGCCATAAACCTGTCTTGCTGTGCTTTGGCTTCAGGGCTTAATGTGTACCCTGCGCTTGTCAGTTGACCAGTTACAGGATCGACTTGGAACTGTGAAGTGCCAAAGCGAGTAGTCATGCCAATAGGTCGGAAAGCCGCAGATGCTTTAGCGGCAGCAGTCTCAGCATCAATACGGGCTTGTGCTCTTTGAGCCGCTTCCCTAGATTCTTGCATCTGAAGCAGATTACCTGCTGTTCCTAGTCCACCAGAAATCAGATTAGGAATGTTTGATGTTCCACCAGTACCTAGAAGACTATTTACTGCGGTTGAAACACCCGCCTTAGCTAGTGCATTTTGAACTGTTGCGGGAAGAGCGCCAGTCCCTGCTACACCACCCACTAAAGAAGGCGCACCCAATCCTGCTCCTGGTAATGCCGATTCACCTGCCGCAATTTGTGCTGCTGTTATTCCAGAAGTTAAACTTCCTGCGGTTGGCAATCCTGCTTCTAGTGCCGCAATATCAGTTGCTGTTAGACCTGCTGTAAGACTACCACTTAGCAATCCCGATCCAGTTAACCCTGCTTCTGCAGCCGCAATTTGCGCTGGCGTAATACCTGCCGTTAGACTACCCAACCCTGCCGCACCTAGTCCTGCCGCTTGTGCAGCGGTCAATCCAGGCAATAAGGCTTCTGCTGCAATAATATCGGCTAGTGTTATCCCTGCTGTTAAACTTCCAGCTCCTGCTGTAGCGGCTGTACCTGCCGCACCTGCCGCACCCGTTCCTCCCAAACCACTCAACAGACCTGAAGCATCTAATCCAAAGTAAGCAGCTCCAATAATTAAGGCAGGTGCTACCCAACTAGGAACGTCAGCACTATCACCACCAGATTTAGAGTAGAAAAGAGGCTTGCCAGCAGGATCAAAACTAACGCCATAAGCAGTAGAGTCTTTTCCAGTAAAAGTTCCTCCCCAGATGTCGTCACCTGCTCTATCGTAGTAAGACTTTACTGCCTCTCCTGTAGCTTTATTGAAGTACTCTTTTTTGCCTTCAGGATTAGTGCGTTCACCAAATTGATTAATGTCGGTAAAACCTTGACCAGCCAACATTACAGCCATGTCATAGGCATTCTTTTGAGGAGAACCAAAACCTTCGCCAGCCCATTTGTCTGTAGTTCCTTGAGCCAAAATCTGATTAGCTATGTTACCTACTGCACCTGTTTTAGGCATGGTTTCAACAGCTTCTCTTCGAGCAGCACCAAGGAATCTGTCAAGTTCTTGTGCATCAATAGTTTTACCAAACCCCCAACCTTCAATTTCTTCTTTGGATGGTGTTCTACCTAATGTATCTTGATACAGTTTAACTAAAGGATTATCAGGAACACTTGTTAACTGAGTATTAGTAAGCATTCCCTCTGGAAAAATACCACTAACTCCAGTGGCTTGCAAAATACTACCAACTCCAGTGGCTTGCGACCCTGCAAGTGGTTTACCAGTAGCCGACAAGTATTGGTTAGCACTAACACCTGCAGCTTTCATTGTTTCATTAATAAGAGCAGGAGTAGCGTTAGGGTTAGCATTTAACCACCCCAGAATGTCAGCATTGGTTACAGTCGATACTGGAGGTGCTTGAACAGCCCCACCAAGCAATCCTTCTGAAGGAGGAGTTGGCGCTGCTTGTGGAGTTGATACTTGTGGAACTGGAGGTTGAGTATTAGCAACACTAACAGGAAGAGGCATTGGAGCAGGGGCACTTACTGTAGGCAATGCCAAACCAGTAGCAGATTGATACTGAGCAGAAGTAACTCCAGCCGCTTTCATCGTTTCATTGATAAGAGCAGGACTAGCACCAGGGTTCGCATTCAACCATCCCAAAATATCCGCATTGGTTACTTTTGGGGTAGCAGTGCTTCTAGGAAGTGGCTTACCAGTAGCAGACAGGTATTGTTCAGTAGTTACACCAGCCTCTATCATTGTCTTATAAATAAGATCATCATTAGCATTAGGATTGGCGTTCAACCAACCTAATATATCTGCATTAGTAATTGCCATGATGTTTACTCCGCTTCTTTAGGAACTTGCGCTTCAGCCTGTTCTTTAATCTTTACGATAAGAGGCCAAACTCCGCTACTTGAGGGCAACTGCCCCAAAGTCTGTAACACAAAATTGATTTCGTTAATGTCTAACTCTAGCTTCATGCTTGACCCCAAGGAGTGCCAGAAAGCTGAACAGGATTCTTCTGCAAATCAATCTGAGCAGTTAGAGCATCTTCTGTTGCTTGCTTATCAACACCATTAGCCCAAACCCAGTTAAGGACTGTCTCTTGTGTCAGGTCTGCATAGGGAATCGTAGGTGTTCCTTCTGCCCATCCACAAGTGGAATAGATAGATGCTGAATAGTCTCCATCTACTGCTGTGGCTTGCCAATGTGCAGTAGTTACAAAGCCGTTAGCGGTATTGCGGTCTAGGGTTGAGATTGTCCAAGTGATAGTCATGTTATTTCCTTAAAGATTAGCGGCATCAAGTCGTGCCTTGAGTAATTCAATGATTGCTTGTTGTTCTTGAATAGCCGCAGTTAATGTAGCCACCAAGAATGATGTGTCAATGCCTTGCGGTTTAATTTTCCCATCAGCATCTACTGCATCTTTTGCACCGCTTACACATTGAGGCACAACCTCAGCAAGTTCGTGGGCAATAAAACCTTGACCTGATGCGCCATCAGCTTTCCATGTGTATGTGCATGGCTTAAGTTGTGCAACAGTAGCCAAAGCACCAGTCATAGGCGCAATGTTTTCTTTTAAACGATAGTCAGACGATGTGTTAAACGCAGTAGAAGACCCACTTGTAACAATGCTTCCAACTAACCCATTCCCGTTATAAAACTTCCACTTGTAAGAACCGCCAGTTCCAGTAGAAGAACCAACCCAAGACTCATCACCAGTATTGTCGTAGGCAGTTGAATTACTACCACCACTAGGTACAGATGTGCAGTTAATTAAAAAACTGCCATTGTTATCTATTCTGGCTCGTTCCGCATACACCCCCGATGTTGCTGTCATCGTTTCAAAGACAAGAATACTTTGATTATTTACTGGGTTTATACTTCCAATTCTTGAGCAACCATCACCAAACTGTGACCCAATTTCAATGTAAGTTGTTCCAAGATTTCCGTAGTTTGTGGCGGCAAACTTTGCAACAGTTGCGGTTGCGCTTGCACTAAGAACGTGTAGTTTCTGTGCTGGCGAACTTGTCCCAATACCCAGACCTGTTGCGGTTAAGCGCATACCTTCTGAGCCGCCTAACTGCCAAATTTGCGCTCTACCACTAGGGGCAACATAGTAAGCGTCTTGCGCTCCTTGAACCTCAACACCATCGTAATTAAGTGTTGTAAATTGAGATGGAGTAGTTGAATAAATACTTTTAAATGTTGCTGTTCCTGTAACTGCAAGTTGAGTACCGCTAAACGTCATCGCAGACCCAGTAGCCAATGCACTTGTACTTGAGGCGTAAACCACACCGCCTGATGTGAATGATGTGAGATTAGTACCACCATTAGCAGTGGGTAGTGTTCCTGTCACACCAGTAGTTAAAGGCAGACCTGTCGCATTGGTCAGGGTTGCACTTGTAGGTGTTCCAAGAATGGGAGTCACCAAAGTGGGAGAAGTCGCAAAAACATTAGCACCACTACCAGTTTCATCTGTCAAAGCAGCAGCTAAGTTTGCACTACTAGGAGTCGCTAGAAAGGTTGCTACACCTGTTCCTAAACCTGATACACCTGTAGCGATAGGAAGACCTGTAGCGTTCGTTAAAGTTGCGCTAGTGGGTGTTCCAAGGATAGGAGTTACTAGGGTAGGAGATGTAGCAAAGACTGCTGAACCTGTGCCTGTTTCGTCTGTCAAAGCACCTAAAAGGTTAGCAGAACTGAATGAACCTAAAGATGTAGCGTTGCCAACAGAAGTGACTGCACCTGTTAAGTTAGCGTTTGTGGTTACGTTACCTGCGGTTAGACCAGAGGCAGTACCTGTGATGTTTGTGCCTACCAAAGCAGATGGAGTGCCGAGAGCAGGAGTCACCAAGGTAGGTGAGTTTGCAAAGACTAAAGCACCACTTCCTGTTTCATCAGATACCGCAGAAGCTAAGTTTGCTGAACTAGGAGTACCCAAGAATGTAGCCACACCCGTACCCAAGCCACTTACACCAGTACTGATTGGCAAACCAGTAGCGTTGGTTAAAGTTCCTGAAGCGGGAGTTCCTAAAGCAGGAGTAACCAGAGTAGGACTATTGGCAAACACCAAAGCACCAGAACCAGTTTCATCTGTTACAGCAGAGGCTAGGTTGGCACTAGAAGGAGTTCCAAGGAACGTAGCTACACCAGTACCAAGACCTGAAACGCCCGTGGAGATCGGCAAACCAGTTAGGTTAGTAGCTGTACCAGAAGCAGGAGTTCCCAAGGCGGGAGTCACCAATGTTGGCGAGTTTGACAACACTACTGAGCCTGTGCCAGTAGATGCAGTTACGCCTGTACCACCATTGGCTACGGGCAGAGTTCCTGTGATGTCAGAAGTAGAAAGACTTACTGCATCCCATGTAGCGTTAGTGCCATCAGTCTGAAGATACTTGTTTGCGTTACCTGTTTGGGTAGGCAAGAGGTTATTCAAAGCAGCAGTAGCCGTAGATGCACCAGTACCGCCATCAGCAACCGCTAAATCTGTGATACCTGTGATTGAACCACCAGTAATGTTGGCGGCAGAGTTATCTGTCTTTGTGGCAACAGCAGTCTGAATATTGTTGAACTCGGTATCAATCTCTGTACCCTTAACAATCTTTAATGGATTGCCAGGCGACAGATTGTCCTTGGTAGCGAAATTGGTGGTTTTTGTGTAATTACTCAAAATAATTCTCCTTAGCCGATTTTGCCATCTTTGGCTTGAATTTCAATCTTTTGCAGAGAAAATGAAACATTGTTAATTGTTGTTTCATAACCCGTTTGTACAATCTTTCCCGCACCAGAAGCATTTGCTGTAAGCGTCTTAATTGGCACACCACTTGTATATTCAGCAATGTTGTACTCAGCAATTCCATACTCATAACTGGCTTGTGTAGGAATGTAGACGTTTTCAGCACGATAAGAACCAGAGTAATCAAAACCCCAATTGATCGTTAGAAACTGATTCGATCCACCAATCACAATGGCAGTTACAGACTTCAGAATAGAAATCTGATTAGGGTTTCCCAAGTCAGCATTGTTGGTGTAGTACGCAAATCGGTAAGTATTAGCATCATCAAGATAAGTTCCATACTTACCAATGTAGCCATTCTTACCAATATACAAGTCACCATTACGCAAAGAACGCAAAGCAGTTGGTGCAATTGAGTCCCATTTCGTTACACGGGAAGCCCCATCTTGCAATGATTGCTTGGTATCGAAACAATAAACTTGGAATGTTGCGGGTAAAACAAGCAGATAAAAGGCTTCTTTTTCTGAGTAAACAGACTTCAAATTAGCCAATGTCTCGCTTACCAATGCTGAAGCCAAGTCAAAACGAACATTCTTAGACAAGTCTCTCAGGGGAGCAGACTTCTCTTGAATAGTCCTCATCAATGAACGAACACCTGAGTCTGACAAGAAAATAACATCAGAGCCAACACTTTGAATGGTGTCTCTTGCAATACATCCAATAGAGCCAATTGTGTCGCTCAGAACCAAAGATGCGGGTGTAGAAGCACCAGAATAGACAAGAATCTGTCGTTTACCAAAAATAAACAAGAAATCATTGTGAGCTGCCAAACCCATCACTTCATCAGCACCATTAGGCCATACCCGAGAAACATCTAATGTTCCAGAAGTACCACCACCCCACACATGACCTGCAATCAGGTCAGAGAAGCTGATAGTAACCTTATCTGTAGAAGTATTAGCCACCCACAGACGACCAAAAGCAGAGATACAGATGTTCGCTTGAGGAACAGTCGCTACATAGCCTGACTTCTCAGATACTCTGCGATAAGTAGTTGTACTTACTGCGGGGTCATAAATCAAAGGATCGTGACCAGTTTGAAAGAAGTAAGCAATGCCATTCAAAGAGGCAGTCTGCCAGTTAGATGCAGTAATGGTAGGGGCAGAGCCTCCACCACCATAGGTCAACTCAGTCACCGCATTAGCAGTACCAAGTTTAAATATTTTGTTGTTGCCAGCGAATAGAACTGTAAGAGTCCCGTCATTCTGGACTAACTCATGGATGACACCAACATCGTTAGCACCAAGGTTTCCAGAGGTAGGATTAACCCTTGACCAACCTTTTCTAGCACCAATACGACCATACTGATCCAAAATGCAGTTAGTTGCAACCAAAGCAAAGCCAGCCCCTAAATCAAGGGGGGAATCTTCAGTATTCAGGCCATAGAAGCCTGGTGCTGAGAGACTGTAACTTTGGAGTTGTGCTGCCATTTAGACCGCCACAAAGTTGTCTTCAGGATAACGAGTGGACTCCAATGCAATAGCATCAGAGAGCATTCCTCTAAACAGGGCATAAGCCTCTGAACTAGATGTACCGCCATCCTCACCACGTTCAATCAAAGCACGAGCATAGGCACTTTGAGTCACCAAGTAGTCCAAGACCTTCACAGATGTGCCATCAGCAGACAAAGCCGCTTGTGGGACAGTTAGGTCAAACAACAGAGTAAAAGCACCATTAGGAACTGGAAACAGGTCTACTTTTGTGTCGCCATTACCATCTACACCGCTAAAGCAGAACTCTGAAGGAATAGATTGCGAAGGTGCGCCAAGGTTTAGTTTGCGGTTCATGTCCACAAACTCAATATTGCGAAGACCAATCAAACTGGTTGTGTTGATTGCATCATTGATACGGAACTTCTGTCCCGCACCCGTCAAAGCATAGGAACTAGTACCAGCAGTAGTCGTTACTGTAATTGTTTGAGCAAGGCAATTCCAGTTATAAGAGTCTTCAATCTGACGTTTAGCATCATTGACAAACTTGCCAATCAGAGAAGAATAGGTTGTTTCGCCTACAGTAGATACTGTGCTTTCACGCAAGCGAACTAGCACATCGTTAACAAGTTCTAAGTAGGTCATGTTCGTTGCGCTCCTGAAACCTCAAATGTGGCAATAAAACTGAATGAACTACCCGCTTCAGTCGTAATTTGAATCTTATCGCCTTCTTCTAAAACGATATAAGCGTTGCCATCAAATTGAAGGTATTGCTTAGAAGTAAAGTTGTATTCAGTCAGGATGTCGTAGGAAGTAGCGGCACTTGCATCATTCCATACCACAGTAATGTGTTTTGTCGATCCACCAGTATTGTGGATATACATGACTGTGAATTTGGCGTAGTAACCCGTAGGTACTGTGTAAACAGTAGTCAGCGTAGCGGCTGTAGGTTCAACTCCAACAGATACTGGTCTCACTTCATATTCCTCTTAGAGATCGCTTTAGCTTTAGCTTTAGCGTCTTCCTTGGACGTTGCGCCCCAAGCTCTAAGAGATAATAGGAGTCGGGTAGGCTTCCCATCTTTCATCTCAGCGCCAGGCATATTGCCCATTCGTGCTAAAAAACTAGATCGTCGACCTGAATTACCCGTTTTTAAAGGCGCTTTTAAGTTCAGTCCCTCAGTCCTTTTGTAGAACTCTCGACCTTCCTCATTCAATCCGCCTTTTGGATTCTGGTATTTTTTTAAGACCATGATGATCTTCCTGTGAAGTGTACACCAGGCTGAGGTGGTAATGCAATAGCTAAATCAAAATCTAAGCCATTTCTTAATCTTTGCATAAGAGTTTCTGGCTTCATATTGACCATTTTAGCAATCTCAGTTGTTGAGCGTAATTCACCTTGATACATACGTTTGCCACGATCTGGATCAATTTTTGTGTGTTCTGATGGATCGCCATAAATCTTTGTTGCTTTCCAGATTCTTTGGTATCCAATTCCTGTTTTTCTAGCAATCTCAGCCAACGTAAGATTCTCGCCTTCAAACAAGTATCGCTTGCTATTCCTTCGATTATTGGCTTGCTCAATGCTAGTTGACCATTTTACATTTTCTGGCGAATAACCTTTATTCACATCAATTCTATCAAGACTGTAATCTTTTGATGGCCTAAGTCCAACGTCTTGGATAAATTGATAAAAGCCATCTTCTCCATGCCACGATAGATGCACATCAATTCCACGACCGCCATAGTTTTTGTAATCAGGACTTACTTCTGAATAGCATCGGTAAAAAAGATGCTTCCATGTCCCATGAGACAGAAGTAACTGATTAACAGTTGTTTTGTCTAATGATTCAGGAGATTTCATTTCTTCTTTGCGGTCTTAGCCGCAGCCTTAAATGCCGCCTCAGTAGGAGCACCTTTAGAGCCAACCTTACGCATCTTTTCCTTAGAACCAGCTTTTATGCGTTCTCTCTTTGCTGCGATATTGCTATAAAGACCTTGTTTCATTTCTTCTTCCTTTTGGACTCGGAAATAGCAATAGCAATCGCTTGTTTAGGATTCTTCACCACAGGGCCTTTTTTGCCAGAGTGGAGAGTTCCTTCCTTAAACTCACGCATTACCTTCCTGATCTTAGTGGCGGGTTTCATTTGCCACGACCTGCTTTTTTCATCATGTTGGTAGCAGTACGACCACCACGGGTAGGCATAGCTTTAGGCTTACCAATAGCAATCATTACAGTAACGGGCATAGATTTCTTTTTGCCATACTCTTTGGCTTCTTTCTCGCCTTTTTCTGTGTATGGGAATTTCTTGTTTCCTACTTGTGGCATATAAATCCTTATCGAACTATTTTGGTTGCAACAAAAGAAATGATACCGCCAATAACAGATGCGATAGCCATTCCAACGAAAAAACCGCCTTTAGATTTGTTTGCCATTTCTAAAAGCGTTTTAATATCTTGGCGAAGTGCGTGAACTTCAGACTGTAAAGCCTCAACTTGAGCTTCCAACTTGCCAAATTCTCTTGGATCAATTTCCGACATTTGCAACCTCTTTTTTTGGTCTTCCAACTTTAGGTTTGTCTTCAACTTTCTTTGGAGTTTCCTCAACAAGAACGTATCCTTGATGACCCTTCATGCTATCAATATCGTGCTGATAGGTGAAAGTTACTGTGTTACCTGACTGTAAACAACGGAAAGTAGCCATAAAAACTCCAAAAAAAGGGGGGTATTAGCCCCCTTTAATTAAACCGCACGAGCCACGACAAGGTTCAATGTGGTTGATGCCAAGTCCACAGCATCTGCTGTAGGGTTATAAGTCACGATAGTAACTGTGTTAGCGGCTGAAACATAGGCCCTACGAACCAAACCTGCCTCAGATACGCCAATTGCCATACCGATAACCATATCACCCAAAGCAACGCCTGGAACTGTAACTGTATCTGTAGCGGTTGCAGTAGTGGCTACTGATGCGCTATTGAGAGTACAGGTAACGTCCCAAGTGTCTGTAAATAGACCACGGAACTGGTCATTTCCCCTGCGGGAAGTAACTGCTGTTGCTGCTGCCATAATAAATCTCCTTGATGTAAAAAATCCCCCCACCGATTAAGGCGAGGGGAAAAGGCAACTATTAGGCTGGAACTGCTAACGCAAATGCGCTAGAAGACAAAGCTGCA
>Ga0315901_10006457_pt1 | contig 14045 bp, 12 predicted proteins | sample LakEriMetagenome_10_FD_203761 | JGI IMG/M metagenome (GOLD analysis project Ga0315901, IMG submission 203761) | Freshwater fungal communities from buoy surface, Lake Erie, Ohio, United States - Buoy 2 MA116 | ecosystem: Environmental > Aquatic > Freshwater > Lake | place: USA: Lake Erie, Ohio... | reverse complement strand
AGAGTCAGATAGCCTAAGCCCACATCAACCAGGAACTGCAGCCGCGAGAGGATCTCCTTGGTGACGACATCGCTTGCGGCCTGCTCAGCCCCCGCCCGTGATGCGCTCTGGCCACTTTCCTTATTTTTTACAGACTGTACCCATCGCAGCGCATCTGCAACAGGCAGCAGCATCACGTCATGAATGGTTCTGCCTTCGATAGTCCAGAGCAGGGCCTCGGGCTTTAGGCGTGCACCATGGCAGGACTGGCATTCGGTATAGCTGCGATAACGCGACAGCAGCACCCGGACATGCATCTTGTAGGCCTTGCCTTCGAGATACTCAAAGAAGCGGTGAATGCCGTACCACTGACGATTCCAGTCGCCTGACCAGTCCTCATCCCCTTCAAAGACCCAGGCGCGCTGCCCAGGAGAGAGTTTTTTAAAAGGTATGTCAATCGGCACGCCGCGTTTTTGGGCGAATTTCACAAGTTCTTTTTGGCAGTCCAGATAGGAATTGGTCTGCCAGGGTTTCACGGCGCCCTCGGCGATACTTTTTTGCTCATCGGGAATCACGAGCCCGGGATCAATGCCGATGACACGGCCAAAGCCTCGGCAGGTCTCGCAGGCACCAATCGGTGAGTTAAACGAAAAGAGTGCCGGCCTGGGCTCGGTGTAGTGAATCTTGCAGCTGGCACAAGAGAGGCTGCTGCTGAAGTCGTGCTGCTGCTCACCGATGCTGACACGGCACCGGCCATGTCCATGCCGAAGCGCCGCCTCCAATGAATCAATAACGCGATCTCTTGCGGTATCGGCGCGCAACATCAGTCGGTCTTGAATGACATATAAGGACTCGCTGACGCGCGATTGGATCTTGGTAAATCCTTGTGCCGATAGCCAGGCCTGAATCTGCTCATCGGGAAGTGATTCAGGCGCATGTATCGGAAAGCTAATTTCAATCTTGGTATCCAGGGGACTTGCCATAATCAGCAGGCTGATGCCCTGAGCGGTTTGGCGCTTGACGGGTTTGCCGCAGGCTTTGCAGCGTAGCTCCGATAGCCGCGCAAACATCAGCTTAAAGTGATCGGTAAGCTCGGTCATCGTGCCTACCGTGGAGCGTGAGGTGCGTACTGGATTGGTTTGATCAATCGCAATCGCAGGCGGCACCCCATCAATCCGATCGACCTGTGGCTTGTCCATGCGGTCCAGAAACTGCCGGGCATAGGCCGAGAAGGTCTCAACATATCGCCGCTGGCCTTCGGCATAAAGGGTATCGAACACCAGCGAGCTTTTGCCGGAGCCTGACACCCCGGTCACCACAATCATCTCCCCAGCGGGGAGGTCAAGATCGATGTTTTTGAGGTTGTTTTGACGGGCGCCGCGTATGCGAATCATCAGTGCTGATGTCCGCGGGGATTGTGGGAATGATCATGGTCATGGTCATGATCGTGGCTGTGTCCATGGTGTTTGTGATCGTGATCATGATGGTGCCCATGGTCATGGCCGCAGTGCTCATCATGATGGTGATCGTGACCGCAATCCGGGCCGTGGACATGGCCCTTGGGGGCCTGCTCTTCGGCCAAAAGGGCAGCGCAGCGTTCGCCGATATTGGCATCGGCCTCGGGGGCGAATTGGTCCATGCTGGTCAGGATGCGAAACCCCATGGCTTTTAAAGCGGCTGCCGCATCATCGGCTGCCTGCTCAGCGCGCGGGAATTTCACGAAATTGTTTCCCACCTCGACCGCAATCTGTTGGCTGCTGAGATAGCGCACCACTCGCAGCAGCACAGCAGGAGATGACGATGTCAAGACATGGAGTTTGACGCGGGCAGCGGCCGCGGCGAGGGGCGAAGCAGAGTTCATGGGGATACCTTGAGCATGATTTTGCCGACGTGGGTAGAAGATTCCATTAGAGCATGGGCCTGATCGACTTCAGCAAATGGAAATACAGAATGGATCTGTGGCATGAGACGGCCTTCGGAGAGCTCAGGCCAGACAGCGTGTTGAAGGGCGCTCACCAGCCGCGATTTTTGTTCATCGGATCGGGCCCGCAATGTGGATCCGGTAAATGTCAGGCGGCGAATCATCAGTGTCGACCAGTCCACCTCGGTTTTACTTCCCATAAGAAAAGCAATCTGTACGAGCCGACCTTCAAGCGCAAGGCTACGCAGATTTTTTTCCATATAGGGCCCGCCCACCATATCTAAAATCAGATTCACGCCCTGGCCGGCAGTCTTTTCTTTAATCACTGAGGCCCAGTCCTGATTGCGATAATTCATCACGCAATCCGCGCCGAGGGCAGAGCATGCCTTGGCTTTGTCGTCCGAGCCGACGGTGGTGTAGACCATGGCACCAGTCCATTTTGCAATTTGAATGGCAGTCACGCCGATGCCGCTTGACCCGCCGTGAATCAATACAGACTCGCCGCGTGTTAGCCCCCCACGCTCAATGAGATTGGCCCAGACGGTGAGATAGGTTTCCGGCAAGGCGGCTGCCTGCAGCAAAGAAAACCCTCGAGGTATCGGCATGCAATGCCCTGCATGCGTCACGACCTCCTCTGCATAACCACCACCGGGAGTCAGCGCACAGACCTCCTGGCCCACTTTCCACTGGTTTACGTTTGCACCGATTGCGCGGATGGTGCCGCTGACTTCAAGGCCCATGTAAGGCGAGGCCCCGGCAGGCGGCGGGTAAGCACCTCTGCGTTGCAAAAGATCGGGGCGGTTAACCCCCGCGTAGGCGACCTTAATGACAACTTGGTCAGGGCCGGGGTTTGGGGCATCGACCTCGATGATGCGAACCGCTGGAAGGGCGGTCTTATCTGCGGGGTTGGGGGGATTGTGGGCAATGACACGCATCGTTATTTCCAGGAATCTTTTAATGTCACTGTGCGATTAAAAATCGGTGCACCGGGCTTGCTGTCTTTCATATCCACTACAAAGTAGCCGTGCCGCTCAAACTGAAAGCGATCCTCGGGCTTTGCGTCTTTTAAGCTAGGCTCAAGCGCAGCCTGAACCTCGGAAAACGAGTTGGGGTTTAGGTCTTCTAAAAAATTACGCTCTTGCTCCGGTGCATCACCTTCGCGGCGCGCCCCTGGCGTGGGGTGGGCAAAGAGTCGATCAAACATTCGCAGGCGACCGAGATAGGCATGAGGTTTTGAGACCCAGTGGATGTTGCCTTTGACTTTGTATTGATCCGCGCCTGGGGTGCCACTTTTGCTGTCGCTAAAAATACGGGCCCGCACTTCAGTGATACGGCCATTGGCATCTTTTTCAAAGCTGGTGCATTCAATCACATAGGCGTAGCGCAGCCGAACCTGCGCGCCTGGAGCGAGTCTGAAAAATCCCTTCTCCGGGTTTTCTTGAAAATCGTCACGCTCAATCCAAAGTTCACGGGAAAAAGGAATTGCCCGCTTGCCGGTCTGCGGCTGCTGGGGATGATTCGGGGCAAAGCATTCTTCTTCGTGGCCTTCGGGCAGATTTTCAAGAATAAGCCGGAGCGGATCGATGACTGCGATACGGCGCAAGGCCGTGTCGTTCAGATGATCACGCATACACTCTTCTAGTACGCTGTAATCAATCCAGCCATCGGATTTTGAGACCCCAATCATTTCTGCAAAGCGCCGAAAGCCCTCGGGCGTATAGCCGCGGCGGCGGGCGGCCATCAGCGTCGGCATGCGGGGGTCATCCCAGCCGTTTACCGCTTTGGCCTCAATGAGATCGACAAGTTTGCGCTTTGAGAGCACAACATAAGTGAGATTTAGCCTTGCAAATTCATATTGATGCGGAAGGGTACTGGGATTAAGTTTTCCGCACTCAGCAACTTTTTGCAGCAGCCAGTCGTACAGTGGCCGATGGTCTTCGAATTCCAGGGTACAAATTGAGTGCGTGATGCCCTCGATTGCATCAGAAAGCGGATGGGCATAGTCATACATGGGATAGATGCACCACTTACTGCCGGTGCGGTGATGTTCCGCATGTCGAATACGGTAGAGCACCGGATCGCGAAGATTCATATTCGGTGAGGCCATATCGATCTTTGCGCGAAGCACATGGCTGCCATCGGCATGCTGACCGGCTCGCATCTCACGAAATAGCGAAAGGTTTTCCGACGCAGGACGATTGCGATAAACAGAGTTTCTGCCCGGCTCCGTGAGCGTGCCACGATTGGACCGCATCTCTTCTGCAGACTGAGAATCCACATAGGCATAGCCGCCTTCAATTAAGGCCTCGGCAAAGCCATAGAGCTTTTCGAAATAATCGCTTGCAAAGTAATGGTGCGATCCCCAATCAAAGCCCAGCCATTTAACGGCTGCCTCAATTGCATCGACATACTCTTGCTCTTCGCGGGTCGGATTGGTGTCGTCGAGCCGCAGATGGCAGCGGCCTGCATAGTCGCGGGCTAGACCAAAATTCAGGCAAATCGATTTGGCATGACCAAAATGCAAATAGCCATTGGGCTCGGGTGGAAACCGGGTCACCACCGTCTGTACCCGCCCTGCGGCCAGATCCGCATCCACGATATGACGGATGAAATTCACGGGGGCGGAGGGAGGGTTAGTCATGGGGAGGGGCTGCCTTGGGAAACCCCGATTTTAGCTACACTGAGGGGCCCTCCTTTTGGCCCTCTGAGACGCGTTCTGGACCCCATTCGTCCCTGGATTTTCTTTCGTGAGTACCGATTCCCAAGCCCCTGAGCTGCCCAAGCGGCTGCTGCTGATTGATGGCTCGAGCTTTTTATATCGGGCTTTTCATGCATTGCCAGATCTGCGGACCCGTTCGGGCCTTCCGACTGGCGCTTTAACAGGCATGGTCAATATGCTGCGGCGGGTGCAGACCGAGTGGCCTGCCCGCTATATCGCCTGCGTGTTTGATCCCAAAGGCCCCACATTTCGTGATGCGATCTACGCTGACTACAAGGCCAATCGCTCCGCCATGCCCGAGGACCTATCTGCCCAGGTCCAGCCAATTTTTAGAGCGGTTCGAGCACTCGGCTGGCCACTACTTCAGGTTGATGGCGTTGAGGCCGATGATGTTATCGGCACGCTTGCGAAAGAGGCGGGCAGCCGCGGGCTTTCCACCATCATTGTGACGGGCGATAAAGATCTCGCTCAGCTGGTCAATGATCAGGTGATCCTCATTGACACCATGAGCCGTGATGGCGGCCCGGCGAAGGTCTCAGATCGGCAGGCGGTCATTGAGAAGTTTGGTGTGCCGCCCGAATTAATTGTGGATTACTTATCGTTGGTTGGAGACACTTCTGATAACGTGCCTGGTGTCCATAAAGTGGGCCCAAAGACTGCGGCGAAGTGGCTTACCCAGTATGGGTCACTGGATGCAGTGATGGCCTCGGCACGAGAAGTTTCCGGCGCTGTCGGTGAGCATCTTCGCCAGGCGCTTGACTGGCTGCCGACTGCAAGAAAACTCGTCACCGTAAAAACAGATTGTGATCTTGCTGGTGTCGTGGGCAGTTTTGATCAGGATTTGGCATGGCGGCCTTTGGATCTTTCAGCAATTGCTGAAATCAGAGAGACCTATCAGCTGGATCGTAGCCTTCGTGGCATCGGCGAGGCAGGCCAGGCCGTTGCCCTTTCTGGGCAGGCTGCGAGTAGCGCGACAGCTGCGGGCGGCATTACAGCGGGCGCCACATTAGCGCCCAGTGATTTGTTCAATGTGCAGGGCGAGTATCAGACTATTTTTGATTGGCAAGCGTTTGAGATTTTTTATGCCCAGCTGCAGGCCCAGCCGCTGGTGGCATTTGACTCTGAAACCACATCCATTGATCCGCGGGCTGCGCAGATTGTGGGCCTGTCGTTTGCTTGGGAGGTCGGCAAGGCCTTTTATATTCCGCTGGGGCATCGCTATGCAGGTGCGCCTGAGCAGCTTCCCTTGCAAGAGGTGTTGGAGAAGCTCAAACCCTGGTTTGAAGATAATTTACGGCAAAAAGTAGGTCAAAACTTAAAGTATGACGCCCATGTGCTTGCAGGTGCTGGCGTATTCTTGCGCGGTATTGTGCATGACACATTGCTTGAGTCGTATGTGCTCGAGGCCCACCGATCACATGATTTGGATTCGTTATCGCAGCGCCACCTTGGCCGTAAGGGCTTAAGTTATGACGATGTGACTGGCAAGGGCGCCTCGCGTATTGGATTTGAGGAAGTCTCAATTGAGACGGCAGCAAAATATTCAGGAGAGGACTCGGATTTCACGTTCCATCTGCACCAAACACTTTGGCCACAAATTCAGGCCGATGAGAAGTTAAAACGGGTTTATAGCACCATTGAGATACCAGTAGCCCAGGTGCTTTGGCAGATGGAGCATAACGGTATTGAGATTGATAGCCGGCTACTTCTTGAGCAAGGCAGTGAGCTTGCAAAAAAGATCTCCGCCCTTGAGGCCCAGGCCCACGAGCTGGCCGGGCAGCCTTTTAATCTGGGCTCACCCAAGCAGCTGGGCGAAATTCTTTTTGAGAAACTTGGCTATACGCCAGTTAAGAAAACGGCTACCGGTGCTGCCTCAACGGATGAAGACGTACTAGAGAAGCTCGCCGAAGACTATCCATTGCCCAAAGTACTGCTGGAGTGGCGCAGCTTTTCAAAACTGAAATCGACCTATACCGATAAGCTTCCCCGGATGGTGGATCCCAAAACACGGCGCGTACACACTACTTTTTCTCAGGCGGTTGCGGTCACGGGCCGGCTTGCTTCGAGCGATCCGAATTTACAGAACATTCCGGTGCGTACCCCCGAGGGCCGACGGATTCGGCAGGCCTTCGTTGCACCCAAAGGCTTTAAGCTGATGTCTGCGGATTATTCCCAGATTGAGTTGCGCATCATGGCCCATCTATCGGAAGACCGAGGCCTGCTGTCGGCATTCAAAGCCGGGGAGGATGTGCATCGGGCGACTGCGAGCGAGGTCTTCGGTGTTTCTTTGGATCAGGTAAGTGGCGAGCAGCGCCGATATGCCAAGGTGATTAATTTCGGTTTGATTTATGGGATGAGCGCTTATGGTTTGGCGCGCAACCTTGCTATTGATCAGGGTGTTGCCAAGAATTACATCGCCCAATACTTTGCTAAATATCCTGGTGTAAAGCGTTACATGGATACGATTCGTGAATCCGCGAAATCCAGGGGCTATGTGGAAACTGTTTTTGGTCGCAGACTCTGGCTGCCAGAGATCGGCTCTCCCAGTGGGCCGCGCCGCCAGGCGGCCGAGCGGGCGGCTATTAATGCTCCGATGCAGGGCACTGCTGCCGATTTGATTAAATTGGCGATGATCCAGGTGCAGCAAAGCCTAGAGGAGAAAAGGCTAAGATCCCGTCTGGTGCTGCAGGTTCATGACGAGCTGGTGCTTGAAGTCCCGCAAGAGGAAGTCGAGATTTTGCGCACCTTATTGCCTGAGAAGATGGAAAATGTTGCCCAGTTAAGCGTCCCCCTGATTGTGGATGTGGGGGTCGGAGATAACTGGGATGAGGCGCACTAACCCAAGATAAGGAGTCGATTATGAGTAATGCAATTCAAGATGAAGTGAATTCGTTATCTCCCGCTTCGGCAGAAGGCGCAAGCCGCCGGGGATTTCTTAAGGCCTCAATCGCTACCGGTTTTGCGGCCTCGGTTGCGCCTACTGGCGACTTACTTGCTCAGGTAATTACCACTGACAGCCAGGGCCTTACTGCCGGAATGATTGAAATCCCGACCAAGGACCGTCGAATTCCCGCTTATCGGGCGATGCCTGCGGGTAAGACTCGGCTCGCAACGGTGATTGTGATTCACGAGATCTGGAGTGTGCACGAGCACATTCAGGATGTCTGTCGCAGGCTTGCAAAACGCGGCTATCTTGCGATTGCCCCCGATTTTTTTGTTCGTCATGGCGATGTCATGCAGTACAAAACCGTGCCTGAAATCTTCACTAATGTAGTGAGCAAGGTGACCGATACGCAGGTCTTAAGTGATCTTGATGCGTCCTTGGACTGGGCTGCCGCCAATGGCGGTGATGCAGCAAAATTAGGAGTCACTGGTTTTTGCTGGGGTGGGCGCATCGTGTGGATGGCCTCCGCGGTCAACCCACGCTTTAAGACCGGCGTAGCCTGGTATGGGCGATTAATGACAATGGTGAACGCGGCAACACCTACCCACCCACACGATATTGCTGAAAAACTGAGATGGCCGGTGCTGGGGCTTTATGGCGGCAAAGATGACGGCATTCCCATGGATACGGTGGAAGAGATGAAGACACGACTATCCTTTGGTGGTAAACCATCGCAGGCCTCGGAGTTTGTGGTGTATCCCGACGCGCCGCATGCCTTTCATGCCGACTATCGCCCGACCTATCGCAAGGAGGCCGCAGAAGACGCATTTCAGCGGGCTCTCGCCTGGTTTAAGAAGCACGGTGTCGCCTAGCCAATAATGCTTTTAATCTATACCGTAGCGGCAGCTACCGCTGCTACGATCATTTCGATTTTGCTTGCCGCGGCGGTCTCATTGGGGCCGCTGACACGTTTTGTTGATCGACTCGTGAGTTTTTCGGCTGGCATGCTCTTGGGCACTGCACTCTTACATTTACTGCCCGAGAGCGTTCATCTTGGCGGCGAAATTCATGGTGTGAGTCTTGCCATGCTTCTCGGTCTGGTGGGATTTTTTGTGCTGGAGCGTTTGGCGATTCTTCGGCATAACCATCATCATGAGCATGATGGCCATGACCACCCGCATGGCCACGATGCAGCCTCCGCCGGCCGTGGTGGCTGGGCTTTGCTCGGAGGAAGCTTTATTCATTTGTTGGCTGACGGCGTGCTTATTGCCGCAGCTTTTCAGGCGGGACCTCTACTCGGTTTATTGACAGCCCTTGCTATTGCCACTCATGAAATTCCACAGCAAATTAGTAATTTTGTAGTGCTGCTTAATAGCGGCTTTAGCAGAGCGAGGGCACTGCTTTTTAATCTCCTAACAGGCTGTGGCGCATTGCTCGGCGCAGTTGTGGCGTTTTTCTATCTCGCTCAGTCTGCCGCCTGGGTGCCCTACCTGCTGGTTGTGGCGGCTGCTAACTTTATTTACATCGCTCTATCGGATTTGATTCCCCAGCTGCATGCGCAGGCCCATGATCACCACGGCGGACTGGGTGCAGCCGCCTGGCAGCAGCCGGCATTGATGCTTATTGGTATCGCTGTGGCAGGACTTGCAGCCAATGTGCTGCATGCACATTAATTAGCAGCCTAGAATAGTTCGTTGTGAGCAGTTTTTGCTGCACGCTATCGCCATAGTCGGCGAGAAATAGTCTATCTAGACGATTTTCTCGCGGTACGAAGTTAGTGAACATAGCCCCTGTCTGATCGATTCGATCAGTTTTTACAGGAGGTTATATGTTGAGCTTTTCTAAGCGCAAACTTGCCCGACGTCAGCAGTCCGTCTCGCGCACTTTTTCCCCTCGAAAATCGCGTCTCGCCCCGCGCGGCCAGGGAATGACGGAATATATTGTGGTGGTCGCAGTTGTTGCCGTTGCCGCCATTGGCGTCTACAGCATGCTCGGTCAGACCATTCGGAATCAGACCGCTGGCATTGCGCAAGAAATTTCCGGTAATGACGCCGGAGCAGCGCTCAATGCAGCCACCAGCTCTGCATCTGCGGCGCGATCACAGGCAAATGTACGCAAAGACCTGAAAAACTATAACCAGGATAACCATTGAGGCTTCATTCACCGCCGAAAGGTGCAGTCTTGATGCTTGGGCTCGGCATATTGTCTTTGGTTGCAGCGCTGGTGTTTTTGGTAGCGCGCTCTGCCGTGATTAGTAATGAAAAAGCGAAAGCCGTGGGGCTCGCGGATGCCGCGGCTAAGTCAGTCGCGACATGGTACGCGCAAATCCTTAATTACGACGCTTATAGCAATCGAGCAATCGCAGCTAACGAGATCATGATTGCTCAAGCGGTAACGTTAGCCTCCTGGACTCAGTATGCCCAAACACTCGCGCAGAACATCAGTACGGTGGCGGCAGCTATCCCCGCTGCACAGGCTGCAGCGAGCTGGATAAACGAGTCCGTAACAGTTAGTTATCAGATGGCGAAAGCTGGAGCGTCGATTGAAACTCCTATGCGCTCTGGCTATTCACAAATGTTGCATTCGAGTCAGAAAGTAATGCATGCTGCCGCAACGCCGTTCGCCGCGCAGGCGATGGTCAACGAAGTGGTTTGGTCAGGGGATTCGCGATTTTTCGGCCAGCTTATTCCAAGCAGCTCAATATCAGCCTTTTCCTCTTTTTCTGCCGCTCGAACAGGCGCAGAGCGCGCACCACTTGCCAGTCTCATTCAGCAGTCACAAGATGATTTCTCGCGCAGCCGAGGCTTTGATCAGCGACTTTACTTAATGCCCAGTGTGAGCTGCATACCCACAAGTCTAGATTCTGCATTTAGTAAGCTCATTCGGCGGGGTGGAACATGGCTCAGTGGGGATTTTTCGAGCTGGGAATCTGCCGATACCTTATCCATTCATTCATGGCGACGCAGGAGTTGGTTGAATTGGCGCTGCTCCGGCTTGCGGGAGGCGATTCCGCTTGCGTGGGGCGCAGCTGATGCGCAGACATCGAGTTACGCAGAAATTTCTAGAGACGGCGCAGGACTTGGGAGCAATCCTTCGGCATTCAGTCTGGCGAGCAGCCAGGCGATAGGTCTCACTGGTTATCAGGGTCTCAGTGGTTATCGCGAACTGGCTATCAGCGCTGACGCGGCCCGCCAGTCTGCCTCGGTTCGGGTTCCCGTGGTGGTCCGCCTGCCTTTATCAAAGGCTAAAAAAATTACCGCAGGCCAGACCATGATGGATGTTAATGCTCCCCAGCGGCCGGATAAGCTCTGGGCACTGAGTGTTGCGGAGCTATTTTTTCTGCGGCCTGCAGACACGCTCTCAAATCCCGCCACGCGGGAATTCGCAAATTTATTTGCCCCGTTCTGGGGATCCCGGCTAGTTACGCCCTCGACTGCCGATCAGTCGGTTGCCATGCTTTTGTCGCAGGGGGCTAATCCGTGATGTTTGTCTTTTGGGGGAAACGACGGGAGTGCAGTGGTGAGTCCGAGCCGCCTCAGGGGCAGTCGCTGCTTGAGCTCGTGCTGCTGCTATTGGTCATGGGCGCTTTACTGATGATGCTTGTGGTGATCGGAAATATCGGCATAGTAGGACTCAAAACCAGTCAGGCCGCCCGATTTTCAGCCTTTGATTGTGATAACCGACCTGGCTTTTGTCGCGCCCAGTCTTCGAATCCTGTCCAAAAAATTCGATCCGCGGTGTTTTATTCCGATGACAAGGAAGTCTTTCCCTTTGATGCCCCAAGCTGGAAGTCTGTAGATAGCCTCGGGGCGCAGCGCGTTTTGATGCACCGGCCAGAAGACGTCTCCTTGTCGCTTGATCTCCCGAGAGTCGATGGTGCTGATCAGGGCCTGCTATCGAAGCTCTCGGATCTTTTTCGCAGTTTAAGTATGAAGGCGGGCCCCGCTATTTTTGGGCTACCAACACCAGATCATCTTGCGCGATCAACAGTCTCCACGGTTTTGTGGGATGCGCCTATTCATTCAGCATCCCGACTCATTCCCCGGTTGACGATTTCAAGCCGCATCGCATTGATCTCGGATAGTTGGGCGGCTGCTGACCAATCTGATTTTTTTAGGCGTGTAAAAGAGGGGGAGACCCCATCCGCACTTGCCGCGCAGGCAATCGAGGGGCTCTACATCCCCGGAAAAGATCTGCTGATGCCAGTGCTTAGCGGGATTGGGCTAGAGCGTTCAACCGCTGAATTTCGATCCCAATTTCATTCCGTTGATCATGAGATTGCCTATCCCGGCACTCGAGTTCCCGCCCGATAGCGTAAGCGCCATGGCATCAGGTCTTGTTGTTGCTGCTATTTCCTCTCTGGCTCTTCAGGTGGGAGGGGTAGATCTTAAGGCGACATATTTACGCGGTGATCTTCCTGGCTGTTCTTTGGCCCAGCAGCGGGCTAACGATTGGCGGCGTGAGGGCAGGCTTGCAGTTTTTCAGCGCACAGGCGGATGGTGTGTTGCTGGCACGATGATGGGACATCAGTGGGTCTCAGAGCAGTGGATTGACGAACATCAGGAGGGTCGGGCTTGGGGGTGGCGTGTTGTGATTCCGATGGCATCGATACGGCAAACGCAACCCACCCGCAAAGCTGAATGGCCCTTGGAAATCATCGATCGACAACTGGATACACGGCTACAGATTCGACATTCATGGAAGCCCCTCGCTGAGCATCATCAGGAGTCTGTATCACTGGTGAGCCGGGCGGGAGCCGCACGGCTTGCCGATCGCGAACTTCAGTATGGACAGATCTCGGCCTTTTCGGATGGCCGGTTTCTCGTCTCCGGCCGGGATGCAAAGTTTGGCAGTTATTCCATTTTTCTACAGAGGTGAGGGGGATTTATGCAGCAGAGAATTTTTCGAATTAGTGTGAGTCGTGCACCCGTCGGCATGGCCTTCTCGGAGTATTTATTGGCGATGACCGCTCTCGGCGGAGCCTGGCTAATGTTTGATGGATCGGCGATGAGCCTTGGCAAGGCGCTTCACGAGTTGATGGCCTCGTATACGTTTTCTCTATCGTTACCTTGGTAGTCGGGGCAATCATGAAGACTCTCGCCATCAAAGTACAACGTGCCCTGCTTTCCTTCGTTCACAGAGTTCGACCATTTAGTCGGGGGACTGCGACACTCGGCAAGGGAGGCCCTTTTCTTGAGCTATTGAGCCAACATTGGCCGCTACTGCTAGCGGGGCTATCAGCGATCGGTGCATTCTTTTTGACTCAGTCCTATGCTGAATCAAGAGTAATGCAGGAGCGTGAGCGGTTGCTGCCCAAAGGGGGGCTGATTGAGGTATTGGTTGCTGCCCGCGATTTGGGGTCGGGAGACATCGCAAGCCCCCAGACAGTTGCGGTTCGGCGAATGCCTCAGGATTGGTCGCTTCCGGGAGCGATCACGCCCTTAGATTTTGATTCAATTAATCAACGACGCGTCGTGCGGGCGATTAAAGCTGGGCACCCGTTAACGGTTGAACACATTCGGCAGGGGTCTACCGAGCAAAATGGGGTTCGTCTTGAGCCCGGGTATCGGGCCATTTCAATTTCGGTGGATGAGGTTTCTTCGGTGGGAGGGCTGATTCAGCCCGGAGATCGAGTGGACCTATGGGGTTCCGCCCTTCCGCAGATTCAGTCTTCCGAGAGCGGGATTTCCGTGTTATCGACCGACCGGACGCCCGTTGCGCCCCGGGCACGTCTGATCGCGGAGAACTTGCGCGTGCTTGCAACTGGTGCAAAGACGGAGCGGAGCTCAGAGCAGGCTGCGGAGCAGCGCGGATCAAGCCTGGCAGGAGCGTACGCCACCATCACGCTTGCTGTACCGGTCGGCTTAGCGAATTTGGTGCTTGCGGGCCAGCTGCAAGGTCGACTCGGCATCGCGCTTCGGGCTGCGGAAGAACCGCCCCGGCCAGCGGTCATGGAGCGTCGAGTCGAGAAATCCGCCCCGGTGACTTACGCCCCTATTGAAATCCTGATTGGAAGTGCTGATGGAGGCCTCCGATGATTCTTGGTATTCCAATCTTTTGGTTCTTCTTTCGATCGCTCACGGTGATAGCAATAGGCTTCTTGACACTAAATAACCTATGGGCAGCGGTGCCTGAACTATCGCCAACAGATGTCGCGAATACATCAGAGACACCTGCGGTAACCGCTGCGAAACCGTTAGGAGCGGAGATCGCGCTGCTCATGGGCGAGACGTTTGTTGTTGCTGAGCGGGGACTCAAGCGCATTGCATTGGGTAACGGAAAGATTCTTTCTGCAAAACGGCTCGAGCGTGATCAGGTATTACTCATGGCCCTTCAGCCGGGCTCCACAAGCCTGCATCTCTGGTATCACGACGGGTCTGAGCGGCGGGTGATGGTCCAGGTTCATTCGGGAGATCAAGAGCAGTTGCTCAAAGATGTTCGTCTATGGCTTGGAAAATCAACCCATATTGAGACTCGAATTATTGGCGGCAAAGTCGTGCTCGAGGGGCGCGCGCGTAACGTTCAAGAAGCACAGAAGGTCA
>Ga0315901_10006456_pt1 | contig 14050 bp, 33 predicted proteins | sample LakEriMetagenome_10_FD_203761 | JGI IMG/M metagenome (GOLD analysis project Ga0315901, IMG submission 203761) | Freshwater fungal communities from buoy surface, Lake Erie, Ohio, United States - Buoy 2 MA116 | ecosystem: Environmental > Aquatic > Freshwater > Lake | place: USA: Lake Erie, Ohio... | reverse complement strand
CCGCTTAGCATTAATTGCGGTGTTTTATTTACCCCCGGGAGTACCTTGGCTCTCTGCCATATATATGCCTTGCATAGCACATGTACACGCTATTGCAAGCCTTTAGATAAACGTTTGACTGATGATGTAGTTGGTGTCGGTATTGAATTGCTTAACGCGTTTAATTAGGTGATATTAATTTGTAATGCTATTGCGTGTGTTAGTGTTCATGTATTACCTCTAACAGTTCTTCCTGTAATAGGGTGCTAACATCTAACTCACTCAACTGTGTGCAGTCCATAGCTAACTGTAATAAGGCTGGTAGGTCTTTAATGTCTACAGCAAAGCGTGACATCTTATATGCTTCGTATGGATAGGCAGATGCTGGAATGGTCAGTTCTTTAAGTAAGCAACCGTGTACCTTACTTGCTCCTTTGCCCTTAGTAAAGCCTATATGTATTATGTGATATTGTTTACTGCGTTCTACCCAATTAGTAGGTGGTATTATAGGTGGCTTGTTGGTATCGTCAATACAATATACTTTAACCATGGTGGTAAGTATAATTAAATCTGATAAATAAACAAGTGTTGTGATAAAAGTGCGATTTGTCCGATGGTTTTAAACATTTTATTGTTAATAAATATATTTACAATAATGACATATTTATTTTTTTAAATGAAATAATATACTTTACTTTACATCATAAAATTATAAACAAATATAAAAAAATACATCAAACATGAAATTATCTAATAAAATAATTAATACTTGGTCGGAACTTAAAGAGCAAGGCGATGTTAACGCTTTAGCAAAAAAAACTGGGAAAAATCAAGCCACTGTTAGTAGGATTTTATCAGGAAAGCAAGAAACAACTCCTGATACTATACAAATAATAGTAGATTTTTTCAATGCTCGTAAAAAACAAATTTCAAAAATAGCTAAATCTTATGGGACTTCACCAACCTAAACCGTTTAAAAAACTTTGCCGATTAACTGGCAAATGGGTTACAGTAATTCCTGCTCCAGTTAAATTAAATGAAAAAAATTTTGATAAAAAGGAATACTCAGTAAGTGAGAAAAAAGGATCAAGAAGACACCCAATGAGTTTCCCAGTTCTTAAAGTTGAATTACTGAACCCTAACAAATGAGTAAACAATTTTCAATAAAAGATTATAAGAATGCAAAAGCATTTGTAATAAATGGTCCAAAAGGTACAGCAGCTACTTTTTATTATGGAGAAGGAATTGCTAAAAAAGAAATTAAAAAAGGTGTAAGTACTTATTGTAAAACAATTAATCAGTTATCAAAATGAGTTTTAATGTAGGTGATCCGGTAGGCGAAGCAGCTGAGTACTACCATAATTTAAAAGAAGAAGCAGACGAAATGCATAAATGTGTATACTCTAACGACTATTTCGATGAAGATCAAATGGTTTGTAATAAAGAAGGTCTTTGGATATCAAAACGATTTTTAACTGACTATTTAAAGTCAATCGAGAATGAAATGTTACTTGAAGATTTTGAGAAATATAAACAACACTTAGAAAACCAACTTTAACCATGGCGCTAACATTTAGTCAGGAATTAATCCTCGAAAGACAATTAGGCAAAAAAGAAAGCCTTATAAAAGTAGCAGCAAGCTACGAAGAAAGCAATCCAACGCTTTTTAACGAGTGTATGAAGGAAGCTGAGCAATGTCAGAAATTAATCGATTATATAAATTCTAAAAAATAAAATTATGACAGAAATCAGTCCAGAGCCAATCAGTTTTTTTGAGCAAGTAGTTTATGTATTCTGCTTATTCCTAGCCATGGGTGTAATGATTGTAAGTCTTTTACTCCTATGTAAAACAAGAAAAGAAGACAGACTAACAGACGAACAAATTAGAAAACTAAAACGATGAATACATTATTATTATTTACTCCCTGGTTAGGGATCGTAGTTTTCTTAATCCTCATTTGGTGGGATATGGAAAAGAAAAAGCATGAAACGCCGGGTGATGTGTTTATGTCCTTCTTTAAAATAACCATTGTAACAATTCTTTTACTGGTAATTGTGGCATTAGTAGTAATCACTTTTAAATGGGCTTTAGTATGATTTTAGGATGGTCAATAGTAGGTGGCTTATTTATTCTAGGAATATTATGCTGGTCAATAAAAGATAAAGAATACGATGAATGGAAAAACGATAAACATAAATAACATGAGCATTAAAACTGAAATGTTAAGAATGGAGGGTATTCCATATAAGTCAATACTCCTTCAACAAATACCAATTCTCGAATATGAGATACACGAATTAGCCCGAAATATAGGCAGACTAAATAAGGAATTAAAACCAAAATATAAAGAAGAAAAGCTTTTGGAAGATCTAATGAGTGATATGGATTTCAAAACTAGACAACTATTACAGTACAGATAATTATAAATCAATTAAAACAAAAACAAAATGTCAAAGATTAACAACATTAATGTAAAAGTAACTTATTATGTAGGGCTTGGTAACATTAAAGCACCAACAGAAGTAATAAATCAGCTTAATGATGCTGCAGATAATTCAAAAACATTAGACTTAAACACAAGAGATGATGATTACTCATTAGCAACAGAGTGGTTAATTGATAATATTAAAGAACGAGATTGTTGTGATTGGGAATGTGAGATTGAAGATATTGATGTGTAACGTGTGCGGCTGTGTGCAATTACCGCTAACGAATTGTTGTATGTGTTCGGTTTTGCCACGCACATACTTATTTAAAGCACAAAAGCCAATTGGCAAAACTGACATATACAACGTGTTAGCAACAGTACGGATTGTAAACGATTAAATTTTATAAAATGAAAAACGAAATAAAGAAGATTGATGAATTGAAAGGGAAAACAATCTCTGATTTTAAATTAGATTGTGGTGATTTATGGTTAAAATTTACAGATAATACATTTGCAGTATTAGTTGTAAATAGTATTACAAAAGGATTTGGACACACAAAACATGAAGTAAATATAAACCAATATGGTAAAGATAATACCGACAACACTCTTGTTGATTTGGGTTTAATTTCTGAAACTGAATATAAAGAAGCATGTGAACAAGAAGAAATTGAATACAAAAAAAGACAAGATGAACGAGACAAAGAAGAAAAAGAAAGAATTAAAAAGATTGAGTTGGAACAATTAGAAAAACTTAAATCGAAGTACGGTTTGTAGTATTGTTGCTAACGGTTTGCGGCTAATAAATCGGCTTGCTGTTTATTAGGTGCTGTTAGCTTTTAGTTGCCTTACGAGAAATTTATTAACGAAAATTAAAATTTATAAAATGACTGAATACAAAAAAATCACAGATTCTGTAAAATTATTACAAGAACATAATGCTTGGAGAACTGGCAATGAAAAATATGAAATGAAGGAGCCTAAAGATATTACAGAGGCAATAAAAACTGTTTGTGATAATTACAGATATGTGTTTGCTTGTAATTTTTTTGAAAGACTAAAATCATTTGTTAGTAATGTTCAGGTAAATGATATGGCAAGCGAAGAAGAAAAACAAATGATTATTAATGTATGCGAACATTTTAAAAAGAACGAATTATAGTGTGCTGGCAAGCAATTGAAGCTAACGGCATCGGGCTAAAGTGTCGTTTTAATGCACTTTTAGCCCGTGTTAGCGGTTAGTTGCACAGAAAGGATTAATTAAATAAAAATATGGTACAAAATTATAAAAAAGGACACGTTGAATGGATTGAATGCCCTGAGTGCGAAAAAGAACAAGGAGCATTTGTTGAGCATACGATGCCATTTTACACACGAATACACGAATGTATAAAATGTAAGTATTTAATAATGGAAAGTGAATAGAATAATATTAATCAATTAAAACAAAAATAAATGTCAATCACAGCAACAAATGAAGGCGGAGGAAATTTCCAGCCATTAGAAGCAGGAACTTATCCGGCAAGATGTATTTCGATGATTCATATCGGAACAGTAACAGAACAAATTATGGGTAAAGATAAGACCCTTAATAAAGTTTGGATCTCTTGGGAAATCCCAACAGAACTAAAAGAGTTCAAACAAGGTGAAGGTGAAAAACCTTATGTCATTAATGAAGAGTTTAATCTTTCAATGAACGAGAAAGCAACTTTAAGAAAGTTTTTAGAATCGTGGAGAGGTAAACAATTTACTGATGATGAAGCAAAATCCTTTGATGTCACTAAATTACTTGGAGTGCCATGTATGGTTTCAATTGTACACAAAACAAGTGCTGCCGGAAAAACTTTTGCTAAAATTTCAAACGTTAGTCCAGTAATGAAAGGATTTACAGTTCCGGCACAAATCAATCCTTCAACAGAACTTAATTATGACAATTTCGATGGTCATTTATTCGAAAGTTTGCCAGAGTTCATCCGTAAGAAAATTGAAAGTTCAATTGAATACAAAAAGATGATGAACAATAACGAATCCTTTGAATTTGAAAAGGAACAGTTAAAGCAAGCTGAAAATGTCAATGCAAATAATGATGATTTACCATTCTAAATAAATAAAGGAGTGGTAAAGCGCCACTCCTTTCAATAAAATTTTAAACCCCTAAAAAATGAACATTCAAAAAGTATCAATTAAAAAATTCAACATCTTAGAAGATTTTGAAGCTGCCTTAAATGGTAACCACATCCTATTATTGGGAGACAATGCAGTAGGTAAAAGTACTCTGCTTAGATTTATTCAAATTGCTCTTGGAGATCAAAACCACATCCCACCAAATGCCCAGGGAGAAGGTGAAATTATCACAAACAAAAATGGTGAAGAGTTTAAATTTCATTTGAAGTTTAAAGATGGTAAGCCAGTAGTAACGGTAACAAGTCCGCAAGGATTAAAAGACAGTCGCAAAGGTGCCATTGCCGCAATTGTTGGAGCGTTAGACTTTGACATTGATGAGTTTGTTGAAATGAGTAAATCTGAAAAAGGAAGAAAACAACAAATTGAAATTGTAAAAGGTTTTTTACCCGATGATGTAAAGCAAGAATTAGCAAAGTTTGAAGCTCACGTTAAATCATCTTACGATGAAAGAACAGATCTAAACAAACTGATCAAGGAAAAAGATGCAGCAATTAAATTAAACCCTGTTTACAATTTAGTTGGTCAGAAATTTGAGCAAGTAAATATTGATGAGGTCTACACACAGTTAAAAGCAACTCAAACTAATAATGAAAACATTATTAAAGTTGAAAGTGGCATTGCTGAAAAAGGCGAAAAACTTGCTGAAACAGATTTTAAAATTAATTCTCTACTTGCTGAGATTGAAGGATTAAAATTAGTTAAAGAAAACACTCAAACAGATATTAATAAAGGTGTAGAGTGGCTCAATACTCATCATAAACAAGATATATCAGAATTTGAAGAGACAATTAAAAATGCTACTCAGAAAAATAAAATGTACGATGAGTCAATAAAACTTGCTAAGGATGTTGAATTACTAAAAACCATGAAAATGGAGTCTGGAGAATTAACCGCAAAAATTGACAGTACAAAAGAAGCAATTGCCAATACCATTAGAGATATGGAAAGTCCTATTGATGGATTAATGTTTGATGATGAAACATTATTATACAATGGAGTTCCTGTTAACCCGGACACACTTTCTACTTCTGAAATAATGGAATTAGGAATCAGATTAAAAATGGCTGAGAATCCTGATCTAGGAATATTATTTATCGAAAGAGGTGAATCGCTTGGAACCGATCGCTTAAAAGTTATCAAAGAAATTGCCGACAAAGCAGGCTGGCAAATAATCATGGAACAAGTTGAGCGCGGAACTAAAAAACTTCACCTTGAAATAATGGCTGATTAATGAAACCTAAACAAAAGAGGTGTAGGGCTGACGGATGCGGCAAATTATTTACACCCTACACCTCTTTAACCAAATGCTGCTCTATTACTTGTGCTTTACAATACAATCAAGATAATCCTAAAGAAGTAAAAACGTTCATTCAAACTCAACAAGCTAAACAAGACAAAGAGCAATTAAAACAAATGAAATTCAACATCACTAAGTTGAGCACGTTTGAATCAATCGCTAAAAAAGTTTTTCAACACTGGGTAAGACTTAGAGACAAAGATCATCCTTGTATAAGTTGTAACGCCTTTAGCACCCCTCAGTGGGATGGAGGCCATTACCTAAAAGCAGAGATCTATTCCGGAGTAATATTCTACCCCATGAACGTGAATAAGCAATGCTGCCATTGTAACGACCATTTGCAAGGTAATGTAATTGAATACAGAAAAGGAATGATCAAAAAGTACGGAGAAGAAGAACTCTTAAAACTTGAAGCCAAAGGAAACGAATTACGCTACTACAAATACTCAAGAGAAGAACTAATCGAAATCACTAAAAAATACAAACTAAAAATAAAAAACAAAGATTTTAATAATTAATTCCCCTAAAAAAAATGAAAACAGATCATGAGTAAAAGCTTTTATAATACAATTCATTCAAAGGATCAGATGTTAATGAACTTTGAAAGTAAGGCAGAAAAACAAACGGATATCATATTTAATTTATTTGAGTTGAATAAATGCAGACCATTTACACCTTTTGAAATACAAAGTGCACTACTATTAAAAGGACATGACTATCCGATAACAAGTATTAGAAGAGCAATTACAGACTTGACAGATGAAGGAAAGTTAATCAAACTACCAGTTGAAAAGATGAAAGCTGGTAATTACGGTAAGCCAAACCATACTTGGCAATACAACGAAAATATTAACCAATAAACCCTAAAAAAATGAACATTTTACCCCCTATTCACCTTGCTTGTTTGGATGATAAGTTTAGTAGAAACAAATCCTTAATAAGAATTAAAAACGGAATAGCAACCGCTACAAATAGCTAAATGATGCTAATCCTAGATTAATAGCTCAAAAATTTATAGGTAAAAAAAATTAAGGTGTTTTATTTTTAATCGAGATGAAAATAAGTGTCTAAAGTGTGGCGAAAAAAATAAACTTCAATTAGATCACATAATTCCAATTTCAAGAGGCGGTACTAATAAAATATCAAATTTACAAACACTTTGCAACAGTTGCAATTCTAAAAAAAGTAACACATATAAAGATTATAGAAATGGCGCAAGATAAAAAAGGATTTATTCTTTATGCTGATTATTTAAACCTAATTAAAAAATTAGTCGTTAAAGATAGACAAGAAAAAACAAATAATGCCGGAGAATTGCTATTACATATTTTCGAGTATGTTAATGATTTAAACCCTGAACCAGTAAATTTTACCGTTGAATTAAGTTTCGAGAATATTAAGAGTCAACTTAAAAGAGATCTTCAAAAATACGAGAAAATAAAATCTATTCGCTCTGATATTGGCAAAAAAGGTGGTAAAAAAAGCGCAGAAATAAGGAAGCAAAATGAAGCAAACGAACCAATTGCTTCAAACGGTGAAGCAAATCAAGCTGTAATAGATAATGTTAATGTTAATGATATAGTAATAGTAAAAGATATTATTAAAAAAGAAAGTTTAGTTGAATTATTTTTTAAGGATTTGGAAAATTCATCTGATCTAGAAACTATCGCCATGAATAATCGTGTTACTAAAGATTTTGTAAAATCAAAAATTACAGAGTTTCGAAAATTTGCAGAGTTAAGTTATCCGACCTATCAACTTTTTGCCCGACACTTTAAAAATTGGATTCGTAAAAATTTAACTCCGGTTGTCGAGCCTGAATCAAAAATACAAACAGTTCTAAATATTAACCAACAACTCCACGAAAAAATAAACCAAAAATACTTATGAGTTTAACAGTAATTGAAAAAAACATAGTCGAGACATTGCCACAAACCCAAAGTATGTTTGTAAAGGCTAGATTCTCATTAACAATCAAATCACACACTGATCGTGATTTAGAACTAAAAATTACCGATCTGATCCAATTGATTTTAACAGAATCAGGTGTGAAGGATCAAAAGGATGTTTCTGTAATAGAGTTCATCTCATCAAGATTGTTTGAAGATTTAAAAACGCCAAAATTTAATCACTTGACTTTCGAAGAGGTTAAACTAGCCCTCCATTTAGGCGTAAGGCATGAATACGGTCAATATATGGGGATAAACGTGTCTACTATCCACTTTTGGTTAAAGTCGTTTATTTTGGATAAAAACCGCGAATTAGCGATAAAGGAGTTTAATAAAAAATTGGATGAGCAAGAACACGGCAAAACGAACAAATTAGAAAAAGCCAATCCTGAAGGCCAAAAGAAATTAATTGAATCTTTAAAAAATATCATCAAAGAAGTTCCGGCTGAACAAGAAGTTAAAAAAAAGTTGGTAAACATGGAAAAGGAAAAATCTCCCAGGGATCTGTATATCCAAAAATGCTTTGCTGATTTTGATACACTTCACAATCAAAGAGCATTAAGAACTAAATCCGGTAGGTATATTCTTTACGAAAAAAAGCCAGTTGATCAAGTGCAATATGTGGAATTAAAATTAAAACAATACGATAACTCAAATAAAGACCGCTAACGTTATCCGGCTTTGCGAACGGTTTGCTTTTCGCAAACTGGCGCAAAGGTGGTGTTACCAGAAGTAGCTTTTGTGCGGTTGCTAAATTGAAAAATAAAAAAAAGGATGGCGTGTGTAAGCCTAACAAACAAAGATGAAACATATAGGATTATTTGAAGGAATAGGAGGTTTTAGTTTAGCAGCTCGTTGGATGGGTTGGGAAACTTTAGCGTGGTGCGAATGGAACGAATTTGGACAAAAAGTATTAAGACATCATTTTCCAGAAGCAGAGGGCTTTGGAGATATAACTAAAACAGATTTTACAAAATATGCAAATAGAATTGATATACTCACAGGAGGATTCCCTTGCCAACCATACTCTCAGGCAGGAAAAAGACTTGGAACGGAAGATGACCGCCACCTCTGGCCAGAGATGCTTAGAGCAATTCGGGAGATTAAACCGACCTACGTTGTGGGCGAAAACGTTCATGGAATTGTTAATTGGAACGGGGGATTGGTTTTCAACGAGGTGCAAGTTGATTTGGAGAATGAAGGGTATGAAGTACAACCGGTATTACTTCCAGCTTGTGCCGTTGGAGCTTTACACCGAAGAGATAGGGTGTGGTTTGTTGCCTACTCCAAACACAACGGAATTAGACGGAGGGAGCAACAGCAGGAAGGCGAACAAGAGGCGAATGGAATTATTACCAACACCATTGACGAACGATTACAAGAGGGCTGTGGTATCTTTAGACAAGAATACGAATTATTTATTGACGCATCAGATGACGCTTCAAGAGGTGTTACTGCACAATGGAGTAAAGCCACACGAGGTAGTGGAAATGTATCAAAAGATGATGGGGTTTCCAAAGAATTGGACGGAATTACCGTTTCAAAGTGGAAACAAGAAAGCATAAAAGCATACGGAAATGCAATAGTGCCGCAAGTGGCTTACGAAATATTTAAAGCAATTAACTCGTGCGATGGCATTTAAAAAATTTAATAAAAAACAAATTACAGCTAACGGTCGGGCGGTTGGCGTTCGTTGCCGACTTTGGAACACAAAACTTTAACTTTAAAACAAATTTTAATATGGAAAACAACACTTTAACAAACCACGAAAACGGCAATGACGCTAACCGCTTGTTAGCATCCGTATTTGATTATGATTTCAAAGAGATAGAACAACACATAATTGGTGGATATTCTGTAAGCGATTGGTTTAGTTTTACCATTTATTCTGATAAAGCACCTTCAAAAGGTAAAAAATTATTGTTAAATAACAAAATTTACGAAGTTGAAAGCGTAATAGATGATACAGATGATGATGAGTTTGAACAAGGATTGTCATACTCTAAGGTTTGGCTATCTTTATATGGCTGCTAACGTTTTGCAGATAAGCGAAGGCAAAGATTTACAAACGAAAATTTTAACTTAAAAACAGAATATAATATGAAAACGAAAACATCAATTTACCACAGAACCTTTGCTTTTGCTTATGTGCTGTTAGTAGCTGTTATTTTTTGCGGTTGCGGAGAACAAAGCCCAAAGAAAGCAGATAGAAAATGCTTTTTAAATGTAAGGAATGGTAGTGGTTGGAGTAGTGGAGGTTCAATAGTGGAATGTGATAGCTTTCAGATGCAAGGCACAAGAAAAGCATTTGTTTGGGTAGATGGCTATAAAATGAATATTGAAGCGGAAGATGTTATTTATCCGCACGTAAGGTAGCAAAAAATAATTGCTACTAACGTTTTGCGGCTTTGTGTCAGGCTGCCTAACGTATGCTTAATTTTCGCACAAAACTTTCTGGCAGCTTTTGCCAAACCGCTGTTATGTGCTGGGCGGGTTATCAGCACTGAATTTAATTTAAAAACAATGACAGATATTGAAGTATTTAAAAAATTTATGGGATGGATGCAAATGGATGTGTCCAAAGAAAAACAATTAGAAGATGGCAATACCGTAATGGTATTTTCAGACCCACATAAAAACACAGAACTATTTACAAAAAGTGGTTATGATGAATTTTATGCAGGTATTGTTTTTGACAAAGACGGTAATATGATAAAGGGATATATTGATTCACACGTTGCTTATACATCTGCAAATTGTGATTTGATGGACAAAATGTAGCCTTGCACATAACGTTTACAGCTATGTTTAGTTGCTGATTTTGAAATACTAAACTATCAAATTACGATGAATTATGAGCAAAAAACAAAACTCGGATAACCCACAGAGCCAGCAATTAAATATAGCTGGTGTTATGCTACGTTTTAAATTACGTTTAAATATATTTCAATGGGGTACTTATAAAATGGGTGATGAAGATTACTTTAATATCAAATTACACGATGAGCAAAATGGTCTAACACGATTCCCAATTGATAAACATTGGGATATTATTAGTTGCGAGATTGTAAATGGAGCATAACGTTCCCACGCTTGGCGAAGGTGGCGATTTTAACCACAAATGCCGATGCGGAGAACGAATGTTGAATATAGCAGTAAATGTCGAGCGGAGTACTGCACCGCCACTTTTGCCAAACGTGTGTTATGCGTTCGGGCTTTTTGTCAAACGAAATTAAAATATAAATTATGAATGGTCAAATGTCGGTTTCAGCAGCTTTATCAGGCGTTTATTGCGTTGCAGATGCTGAAAAATTAAGAGGTCAAAGAGAAATGACAAAACTCATTAAAGTACTGTCAAATATAAAAGTTTTCAAAACAAGTGATGAAGTTCTTAACTTCCTTGCAGAAAAAGGATTTGTAACTTGTGATTTGTGTGGTTGGTCAAGAACTGTCAAAATGAGAGCAGAAAACTTAGAAGTAGAAATTCAAGAACTAAATGAAAACAATGTTGATTATGTCGTTAGTTGTCTGTCTATCCAGCCTGACGCATAACGTTTAAGCCTTACGCTGGGCGGTTTTTCACCGCCTTGCGTTAAGGGTGGTGTTATAAGTAGTTGTGGATAGTTAGCAGAAAACTCAATTTGAAACGATAAACAAAAAAATAATTAAAACAAAAAAGCGATGCAAATAATAGGATTTTTATTAGGGCTTATAATCTTTTTCTTGATTTATATTCTAATCAGGAAAGCGGATAAATACCAAACAAGTAGAATTTATGAAAAGGCAAATGATTTTAGGATGGGGCAACTTGGATACCTATATCATAAATGGGCTGAATTTTTTGACGATGAAGATTATATGGATGGAATACCATACGGATTAAAATTCAAATATTATGGTGGAACTTGGCAACTTGCAGGAGCGAGTGAGCTTTATTGGGTATGCCAATCATTTAATGGAATGGGAAAAGAAAGCCCTGAATATAAATCAAGTTGGAACTATTTTAGGAATGATTTTGAGAGTATGAAATATATTATGGAAAATCATCCTAATTTGAGAGATGCAAGAAAAAGATTAAAGCCAGAAGATAAAAAACCAGAGATAATTCGTAGTGCGTAGGCTTTTGTTTTAATTATTTTTTGAACCGAAAAGCTAATTTGAAAAACGAATGGTAGCAATTACTTATAACGGTTTGCAGCTAATGGCATACCTTTTCGGTTGACATTAGGTGCTGTTATAGGTAGTGCCAAAAGTAAAGACTAAAAGAATATTAACAATTAAAACAAATAAAAATGGAAGATTATATTAGTAAAATAGTACAAGATGCTGCTAAAAATTTACAAATTGAAAAGGAAAGACTAATTAAATTAAGGATTAAAGAACGTGTTAATGAAGATGTTGATTTGATTTTAGAAGCTCAAAAAAGATTTTCAAAAATAGGTAGAGAGTTTCATTCAAACGATCAAAGCGAACATTGGTATTGGAATGATGGAACGGAAAACGGATTACATTTAATTAGTTTTTATCAAGATTTTGAGCAGGATTTAATGAGTAAAGATTATAAATTTAATGCAGGTTTTAAATATCGTTAATTGTCTAAGGAAATTAAATAGGCATTACCTATAACGGTTTGCAGCTAATGGCTGGCGGCAATAGGCGGTTAGAATGTAGCCGCTTGACATTAGGTGCTGTTATGTTTAGTTTTATTATTAATTTTTAAAAAAGCGAAGGAAATGAAGTTAACATTATTACAGAGATTGATTGAGTTTGTAATTCAATTTAAAGTAAAACATAATTTACTACCGACTTACAATTATAAGGTAGGTGAAAAAGTGCGGTATAATTGGAAAGCAAAAGTTATGATTGATTCAGCTATTAAAGAAAATGTAAATGATGAATTGATTATAAACGAAATAAAGCATAAGAGAAATGAGTTTATTAATTACCAAAATACAAGAACAAAAAAACGAGGTTGGACGGATGCTTATTGGTTAAAACGTGCGTAGGCTTTTAAAAATTAATAAAATAAAATTGAATATAACGTTTTGCAGATAAGCGAAGGCACAAATAGCGTTGGCTTTAGCGAGGGATTTGGGCTTTTGCTTATGTGCTGTTATGCGTTCGCCTTATTTTTTAGTGTTGATTTTCAGTAAGTTAGAAGTTATTTTAAAAATAAATCAAAAATAATTTGAAAAAAGTTTGCAGTTATCAAAATAGTGCGGATATTTGTATCAGAAATTAAAACAAAAAAAATGACAAACGAACAAATACACGCAGAATTTACAAAGTTAGCAAATGAAGAAGCAACAAAAGCAACTGCAAAATTTGAAGCAAGAATGCAAGAATTGAAATCAGAAACAAAGGTTGAAAGAGTTGCTCCAAAATGGAATTTAAAACCAAGTTTTCAAACAGTAATAACAGACGTAACTCCAGAAGGTTATGGAAACTAAAAAAACAAAAGAAGAACTTGAAAAAATGAGCCGTAGCGATATGGCTCATTACATAGAAGAAATAACACAAACGGAAGTTTGTAATGATAAAAAATATTGCGATTTACTTTTAACGATATGGCTAAAAAAATAACTCACAATAAAGGAGGTAAACGTGTTGGCTCTGGTCGTAAAAAAGCAGATTATGAAACTAAAACTATCGCCTTTCGTGTTCGTGTCGAATTTATCGAACCAATTAAAAAACTGGTAAAGGATTATGTTTCGGAACGTCTGCAAGGTGACGCATAACGGTTTGCGGCTATATTTAGTGGCGTATTCGGAGAACAAAACTTGATTAATAAACAAATGATAATATGGAACAAAAAACTTTAATAACAGCAGAAAGCAAGCCATTGAATATAGCCGATGTTATAGGCAGTGGCAACTACTCAATTGCTACAATAAGACGAAAATCTGATAATAAACTTTTTGGTTGCTATTTCAGAAATGGAAGCGTAAAGACTATTAAAAAAGGTGATATGCTTGGATATAAGCATTTGTTTATTGAAAAACAAACTGGTGATGAAGAATTATGCTTATACGGAGTTGACCAAAAAGTTTATGATATAATTGAGGTAGTGGTGGATTAGCCATTGCCTATAACGGCAGCGAACTTGCGCCGTTTAATAGGCGGTTGGTTGGTAATGGCGCAAGTTTGTTGTTACCTGCTGGCGGCGGCACACAGAATTTAAAAACTAATTTAAAAACATAATATGAGTACAG
>Ga0315901_10006452_pt1 | contig 14055 bp, 22 predicted proteins | sample LakEriMetagenome_10_FD_203761 | JGI IMG/M metagenome (GOLD analysis project Ga0315901, IMG submission 203761) | Freshwater fungal communities from buoy surface, Lake Erie, Ohio, United States - Buoy 2 MA116 | ecosystem: Environmental > Aquatic > Freshwater > Lake | place: USA: Lake Erie, Ohio... | reverse complement strand
CATAGTCAAATTCTATTACCATTAGTTAACAAGATTAATTTAGACAAGCAAGATATTGTTATGTGGCCTCATAGATATAATGAGGATAAACAACCAGAAATTATTGAAGATATTGCAAAACACTTGGATGTTCGTATCACACAAAAAATGAATTTAACCAAGGATGCATATTATGATATGCTAGGTACAGCTAAAGTTATGTTCAGTTGTTCACTTCATGAAAATCTTGGTATCAGCATGATGGAAGGTTGCATGGCAGGCGCCATTCCGATTGTCCCTGACAGGTGTAGTTACTCGGAAATGTATTTGAAAGATTTCAAATATCCTTCTGAATGGACAAATAGTTATGTGAATTACATCATTCATCAAGGTGAACTACTTGACTTTATACAGGACAAGATTGTAAATTACGAGAAGTATCAGTATGCGTTAGAAGTACAACGTGGAATCTTGGTAGAAAAATATATGAATGCCGGTATCATGTACAGTAAACTTGCGAGGTAAGTATGGCAAAGTACTACTCAACAAAAACATTTGGTAATGACCGTGGCTTTAGTTGTGCATTTCGCCAATGGAGAGCATCATCACATTGTAATCAGGTGCATGGATATAGTTTAGGATTTCGTTTTGTTTTTGAAGCGGATGAGTTAGACCATCGTAGTTGGGTATATGATTTTGGTAATACAGCATGGATTAAAAGTTATCTAGAAGAGTTATTCGACCATACCACCGTGGTTGCAGATGATGATCCATTAATGGATCATTTCAAGAAATTAGATGCAGCAGGAGGTTGTACACTACGAATTCTTCATAGTGTCGGGTGTGAACGTTTTGCTGAAACCGTGTATGCTGATATTGCTCCCCAGATTGCAGATGAAACACGGGGTCGTGTGCGGCTAAAGAGTGTTGAAGTGTTTGAACATGGAGCAAACTCTGCCATCTACGAGGGATAAATGAAAGTTGCCGTTATTACGGACACACACTTTGGCGCTCGGAATGATTCATCTCATTTTGATTCTTTCTTTCGAAAGTTTTATGATGAGGTGTTCTTTCCTTTTTTACGTGAACATGAAATTAAAACGGTATTTCATTTAGGTGATGTGTTTGATAGAAGAAAGTATATTAACTTTAATACTTTGCGCTCGTGTAAAAAATATTTCTTTGATCCATTGCTTGAACTGGGTGTGGACATGTATGTGATTCCTGGTAATCATGACACCTATTACAAGAACACTAACGATATCAATAGTATTGATTTGTTACTGCGTGAATATTCAAATATACATATTATACAACAATGTGAAGAAAGAACATTTGGAAAAACACGATTTAGTTTTGTTCCTTGGATGTGTTCAGATAACTATGATGAAACATTGAAATTTCTCCAGGAACATTCAGGTGTGTGTTTAGGTCATTTTGAAATTTCAGGTTTTGATATGTTTCGTGGTGCTCGGAATGATGGCGGCATGGATAGAAAACTGGTATCTCACTATGATATGGTTCTAACAGGACATTTTCATCATAGAAGTACAGATGATAATGTATACTACTTAGGAAATCCATATGAAATGATTTGGAGTGATTATGATGATCCTCGAGGCTTTCATGTACTAGACACACAAACTCAAGATTTAACTTTCATTGTAAATCCTAATCGGATATTTCATAAAATTTATTATGACGATAGAAATCCTCCGATTGATGTATCTGAGTTGAAAAAGGCATGTGTAAAGGTGATTGTCGTTCATAAAAATGATTATCAAAAGTTTGACAAATTCATTGACAGCTTATATATTAATGAAGTTGTAGAATTGACAATTCATGAAGATTTTTCTGAGTTTGAAACAGAAGCATTAGAAAGTGAAAATTTAAATATCGAAGATACCATGACTCTGTTATCCGAATATGTTGATTCAGTAGAATCAGCCAAGGATAAAGACCGGCTAAAAACGTTGCTGAAAACTTTATACGTAGAAGCACAAAATCTTGAAATATGATTCATTTTGAAAAAGTGCGCTGGCGTAATTTCTTATCAACAGGAAACGCCTTTACTGAAATACAATTAGACTCACGCCCTTCTACACTTATTGTGGGAGAAAATGGTAGTGGGAAAAGTACGCTACTTGATGCTATTTGTTTTGCTTTATTTGGAAAACCATATCGAAATATCAATAAGCCCCAGTTGGTGAACAGCATCAATGGAAAAAATTGTGTTGTAGAAATTGAATTCTATATTGGAAATAAAAAATATAAGATTATTCGTGGAATAAAGCCGGCGTTGTTCGAGATTTGGATTGACGGGAATCTTATCAATCAAGATGCTGCCAGCCGTGATTATCAAAAGTATTTGGAAGAGAACATTCTGAAATTGAATTTCAAATCATTTACACAGATTGTTATCTTAGGGTCCGCCTCTTTCACTCCGTTCATGCAACTCCCCGCCGCAGCTCGCCGAGAAGTCATTGAAGATATTTTAGATATTAAAATCTTTTCTTCTATGAATGTCGTGTTGAAGGAAAAGGTTACTGAACTAAAAAGTAAAATGGTTGATGTGGAAAATAAAATTGCCATTGCTAAAAACAAAGCTGAAATTCAACAAGATTACATTAAAACTCTGGAAGAAGATAGAGATGCTCGTATTCACGATATCAATGTAAAAATTCAGGAGGCAAAAAATGAAATCATGGAAAGAAAACTTGTACTCTGGGATCTTGACGATAGAAGAGATGGTCATCTTCTTTCTATTAGCGACGCATCTAATGTTAACAATGATATCGGAAAAATTCTCCAGGAAATGCGAGAATTCGAAACAGCCGCCACAACAATAGAAAAAGAAATTTCTTTCTATCATAACAATGATACATGCCCAAAGTGTAAGCAAGGAATCGCTCATGATTTTAAAAATGATATCATCACGGAACGATCCACTGATTTGAATAAAATCAATGAAACACTAGGAAGTATCCAAGAAAAGAAACACAACTTACAAAAACGGTTAGATGATATTCAGGCAACCAATAAAGAAATTCAACACCTCACGGAAGAAATTAATAATTTAAAGTCGGAAATAAATTCTAGTGAACGTTTCATTCAACGCTTAGAATTGGAAAAGGCTGATGTCACAGATAAGGTAGGCAACATTGAAGTGGAAAAAGCCAAGTTGAAAGATTTGGCGAAAGATACCATAACAGTAATTAAGGAACGTAGTGAGTTGAATGAGACCAATGCCTATTATGATATTGCGTCCATCTTATTAAAAGATTCTGGTATTAAGACAAAAATCATCCGTCAATATTTACCGGCGATAAATAAACTTGTGAATAAGTTTTTAACCGCCATGGACTTCTTTGTCCAGTTTACATTAGATGAGAAATTTGATGAGATTATTAAATCACGTTATCGGGATGATTTTAGTTATGAAAGCTTTAGTGAAGGCGAGAAACAAAGAATTGATTTGGCGCTTCTTTTTACGTGGCGTACAATCGCCAAGCTCAAAAATTCTGCTAGTACTAATTTGCTTATTCTTGATGAAGTATTTGATAGCAGCTTAGATACTAGTGCTACTGATTACGTGATGAGTTTGTTAAATACATTAGGAGATGGAACTAATGTCTGGGTTATCTCTCATAAAGGTGACCAATTGTTTGATAAGTTTCCGCACATTGTACGATTCACCAAAAGGCAAAACTTTTCAGTTATAGTCTGATAAATATTGAGGGTGTTATGAATTTTAATGTTGATGAATTGCAATTAATTCACTTTGCTGATCCTGTGATGCGAAATAAGCCGCCAGCTTTTGATTTTCAAGCTGACGGAGATAAAGCTAAGGAATTAGCAGAAGTGTTACATAAAAAGATGCTTCAGTTGGGAGGCGCCGGCCTCTCGGCTAATCAAGTAGGACTTCCATACAGGATGTTTGTGTTTGGTACTGAGGAAAAACGATATGCATTCTTCAATCCAAATATTATTGCTGTTAGTAAAGAACAAGAAACTATGGAAGAAGGATGTTTATCTTTTCCAGGATTTACATTAACATTACAGCGTCCACGAGATGTGGTAGTTGAATATCAAGATGAGGAAGGAACTACACATAATGCTAAAGTTACTGGTGTTCTCGCTCGTATTATTCTACATGAATATGACCATATGGAAGGCATCAACTTCACTTATCATGCGTCCAATTTCAAAATGAAATGGGAACTTGAGAAGATGAAAAAGAAGCAAAAGAAAATTTTAAAACGGATGAAAAATGCTCGAAGATAACAGCTACGATTTCGGTTTTACATTTGAAGATAGTGACAATTCTGTCACACCTCCTGTAGTTAATACTGGATTTCAAGACGAACTTCTTAGTAAAATCAATTTACTAGAATCGAAATTAGAAGAATTAACTGTAGGTGATACGACACAAATGTTGGAGGAACATAAAAAATTGCTCACGGCAGAAGCCAATAGCAAGTTGAAAGAAGTTGAAAATCTTATACTCCCACTTCTTTACAATCTCCAAAAGAATCCTGATAAGGAATATATTCATTGGCCGAATCGTAAAGATATCATTCAAAAACAAATTGACAGAATTATAAAGGTGACACGTTTCTATGGACAAACCAATTGATTTTATGGGCGGTGGTATCAACGCCTTCACTGACCGCCCGCTATCGAAAGTACACAAGTTTTATTTGTCAGGTGAAATTAAAGCACCCTCTGAATATATCTCGTGGTTTGAAACTATCCGATCCAGCTCAGAAAATGATGTAGTGGTTATACACATTAATAGTTACGGCGGTGATTTATTTACAGCCATTCAGTTTATGCGAACATTTGCTGAAACTAAAGCCAACATTGTGGCATCTGTGGAAGGAGCATGTATGAGTGCTGCCACAATCATCTTCTTGGCAGCTAAACATTGGGAAATTTCCAATCACTCCATGTTCATGTTCCATAATTATAGTTCAGGCAGTTTTGGTAAGGGCGGCGAAATGTATGACAACATTATTCACGGTCGTGAATGGAGTAAGAAGTTATGGAAGGATGTGTATGGAGGCTTCTTGAGTGATGCCGAAATCACTTCCATTCTTGATAATAAAGATATTTGGATGACAGGTGAAGAAGTTACTAAAAGAATTGAAAACAAATATAAGGTGAAAAAAGTGGTAAAAAAGACTCCCTCCCGTAGGAAGACACGCCGCTAAGTCGTTGATTTTCAAGCACTTACGTCAGCACTTGACAAATTGAGCCCTAGTAGTTAGATTTAATTCAACTACTAGGGTTTCCTCTTTCTCGGAGATGTTATGGCGAACGTGCTTGATGGTAGCAAGAGTCAGCTTGGCAAACTTCTTGCAGCAGAAAACATTCGTATTGAACATCGGCAGGTTTCCGGTCCATCATTTGATGTGAAGAACCGCGTGCTTGTTCTTCCTATTTGGAAGGACATGAGCTCTGATTTATATGACCTTATGATTGGCCATGAGGTGGGACATGCTCTGTACACTCCTGCTGCCGGTTGGGTGGAGGAGGCAAAGGAAAAGGGCGGCAATTTCAAGGCGTTTCTCAACCTTGTTGAGGACGCACGCATTGAAAAGCTAATGAAGCGCCGCTTCCCTGGGCTTCGTAAGCCTATGTACAATGGCTACACGGAGCTGGTGGATCGCAACTTCTTTGGCGTTCCGATGGAAGAGATGAAGTATTTTTCTTTTATCGACCGACTCAATGTCCACTTCAAGCTCGGTCCTCGCGCCAACGTTTCGTTCAATGAAAAGGAACAGGACCTAATTGACCGTATTGAAAATTGTGAAACATGGGATCAGGTGATGAATCTGTCCCGTGAACTGTATGATATGGCGGCGGATGAGAAGTCGGAACTTGAGGATTTGTTTGATGATTTGCTGGACATGTTGGAAAACATGGACGGTGAAATGGGTGATGGTGCTAGCTCTGAAGGTATGGAGTCCTCAGAATCCTATAATGAGGCTACTTCTGAGCAGAAGCAAAAGATGAAGGATCTTGTCCAGCGCCTTCGGGACGCGGGCAAGGACAATTTGGCTGATGCATTGGAGAAGGGGTCGCAACAGACGTTGAACAACCTCCGTGATTGGCTAGAGAACACCGATCCTTCGTCCATCACCGATGAGGCATTCAAGCAAAAGGAAATGTCTCTGATTGATGAAAAGGCATTACCTATCACATATGTGAAGTGGCCTACTATCAATCCGAAGGATTGGGTTATTCCGCATCACATTACTCACGCTATTATGAATTTTGATGAGGGTATGGAACAGTCGCGCCATACAATTTATTCTGAATTCATGAGTGTAAACAAGCGGTATATCTCCTATCTGGTCAAGGAGTTTGAGCTTCGTCGTAATGCCACACAGCTCGCCAAGGCAAAGGTGAGTAAGACGGGCAAGTTGGATGTAGACAAGGTGTGGAAGTATAAGCTGTCGGAGGACTTGTTCCTTCAGAGTACGACCATCCCGAAGGGTAAGAATCATGGCATGCTCATGGCAGTGGATTTGTCTAGCAGCATGACGGATAACATTGCGGGTACCATCGAACAGGTGGTGTCTTTGGCTCTGTTCTGCCGTAAGGTGAATATTCCGTTTGATGTTTATGGGTTTGTTGATAACTATAATTGGCGTACAGAAATTGCTTTGGCTGGCATCACCAAGGATTTGCAAGGGCGGAATGACGCCAAGGAAGGTAACATGGCGCTTACCAACGAGGCATTCCGTCTGACACAGTTGTTGACTCATACCATGAAGTTGTCGGAGTTCAACCGTGCTGTGCAGAATTTGCTAATGTTGGCTCATGTATACAATCGGACGGCTGGGTATTATTACTATTCTAGTCCTTCACAATTCCGTATTCCTTCTAACATGGCTTTGGGTGGTACGCCATTGAATGAGACGGTGATTGTGTTAGCTGAAATTGCCAAGCAGTTCAAGAAGGCAACTCGGGTGGAAGTGCTGAACACCATCATCCTTACAGACGGTGAGGCATCGTATGGGATTGGCGCCATTCATGAAGGCAAGATGGAGGGCATGATGTACGGTACCCGGTATGTCATGGAATATGGTCAGGAACAAGTGGCAATTCGTAACAAGTATCGCATGACGGATAGTTTGTTGGAAATGTATAAGAAGATTACCGGTTCGCGCATGATTGGTATCTATCTCATGGCTGGCAATAATTACAAGTCCCAAATTCATCGTAAGATGAGTAATGAAACGCCGGATTACAACATGGGTAAGTTTGAGGACCAGTATCGTGATGAGTTCCATAAGCACAAGTTCTTTGGTCTCAAGACGCCTGGGTATGATGTATATTACATGGTGCCCGGCAAGGAACTGGTTATCAAGGATGTGACCATGAATGATGTGGTGAAGAAGAAGGATAACGTCACAAAGACTAATTTGTATAATGCCTTCAAGAAGATGCAGAATACCAAAATGATTTCTCGGGTATTTCTAAATCAGTTCATTCAACACGTTTCATAATGGTTCCCCTAGGGGACTGGGGCGCTAAGTTGTTGATTTATAACGACTTAGCCCCCACTTGACAAACGGCTCCAAATGTGTTATATTTAAGTATGGTTCAGCAGGTTACTTTCATCTTCATCACGGAGAAGTTATGAACAGTCAACAGCGTTTGGTGGATGCACTTAAGGCGTCAGGCAAGGCGGAGTTTACTCGCCCAGATATTGTGGCGATTGCGCAGTCGCTGGGTGTGAACCCCAGCCCATTTCTTTCCAATCATGCGAACAAGATTCGCCGTGGCCTGTACGCCATCTCAGGCAACGTATCAGCTCCAGTTGCTGGGTCCGCTGTTCCGACTCCGCATCGTGAGGCACCGGCAGCTGTGGCACCTACTTCAATGCTTCTGGCGCAACCGAAGTTGCATGTAGAGGTGTCCAACCTTGTACCTAACAAGGACGCCACGTATGTGCCATTTGGTTTTCATAAGGATCTAACCACTATTGTTTCTAGTAAGGCGTTTTATCCCGTATTCATTACGGGTCTGTCCGGTAACGGTAAGACCACGATGGTGGAACAGGTGTGTGCCGCACTGAAGCGTGAGTGCATCCGTGTGAACATCAGCATTGAGACTGACGAGGATGACCTCATCGGTGGCAATACTCTTGTGGATGGCAACGTGGTATATCGTGAGGGTCCAGTTAGTCTCGCCATGAAGCGCGGCGCCATCCTCATTCTTGATGAGTGTGACCGTGGCAGCAACAAGCTCATGTGCTTGCAAGCCATTCTGGAAGGCAAGCCGTATTTCAATAAGAAGACCGGCGAGACCATCTATCCTAAGCCGGGATTCAATATTGTGGCAACGGCAAATACTAAGGGTCAGGGTGCAGACGAAGGCAAGTATATGTCAGCTCAGATTTTGGATGACGCCTTCCTTGAGCGGTTTGCCGTCACCATCGAACAGGAGTATCCCTCCAGTAAGGTGGAGAAGAAGATTATCATGAAGAAGATGCAGCGCGTGGAGAAGGTGGACGAGGACTTTGCCGACAAGCTCGTGGCATGGGCAGAGATTATCCGTAAGACGTTCAAGGAAGGTGCTATTGACGACCTCATCTCTACTCGCCGTCTTGAACATATTGTTAATGCGTTCGCCATGTTCAACGACCGTATGAAGGCTATCAACCTTTGTATCGCTCGGTTCGACGCCGAAACAAAGATGTCCTTCCTCGACCTTTATACGAAGGTGGACGCAGGGGCAGAGATGCCGGTGGCGCCCACTGAGGAAGCGGCAGCGCCTGATGTAATGGATGAGGACCTTCCGTTCTAATAGATTATGCGACGCTTGTTCAATGTGATTATCGCTATGGTACTGTTGGTACTGTCCGTGATACCCATGTGTATCATAGCGGTAATCATCAAGCTCACCTCACCCGGTCCTGTGTTGTTCGTTCAGGAGCGGGTGGGGTATAAAGGAAGAATATTCCGATTATATAAGTTTCGTTCCATGTATCATGACGAACAAGTAACACCCACATGGACCATGCATAACGATCCTCGAATCACACCCTTCGGACGCTTTCTTCGCAAGACTCGATTGGATGAAATGCCACAATTCATTAATGTGATATTAGGACATATGAATGTGGTGGGTCCGAGACCAGAACAAGTGAAGATTGCAGAAGAACTTCGCACCAAGCTGGTGGATTATGATGTTCGCCATAGCACGTTGCCGGGTATCACAGGTTTGGCACAAGTTAAACTTCCATCTGATAGAACCGTGAGTGATGCACGACAGAAGTTGGCAGTAGATAAAGAATATATCCAATCACAATCCGTGATAACAGATTTACGTATCATGTTTCGGACTCCTACCATTATGTTTCGTATCAGGTGATATATGGAAAATCCTATGGTGAATTACTCCAAGATTAACAAACAAGTAGCTAGTAATCACTATAATGTGTTGGATGAATATAAGAATAATAGTGTGGCAGAAAACATCGCCATTTGTAATAGAGATAGACGAAAGTTTTCCGTAGGCTGTATTAGTGTTACAGGTGAATTGAACATCGGCATGATGATTCGGTCGGCGTGTTTGTTTGGGGCAGAGAATTTCTATATCTTTGGACGCAATAAATTTGATAAGCGTAGCACAGTTGGTGCTGAGAAATACATTAATATCGTCCAATATACTTTTGATGACCCGATACACGCTGATACCGAAATCAACACAAAACTTGAATATCTATTAAAGTGGAACACAATTGTTTTGTGTGAACACGGCGGAGAACAACTAGGAACGACACGGGTAAAAAATTGGTATCACGAAGAACTTTTAAATCCCTTGTTTATTTTTGGTTCTGAAAGCCATGGTCTACCTGACACGGTTTCAAATAATAGGCATTATTATAAAATTTCTATTCCCCAAAGCGGTGTCCTTCGCAGTTTCAACGTGAGTGCAGCAATGAATATCATTTGTTGGGATTACATTAAAGAAACACAACAGGAGGTATAAAATGAGTGACGCTGCTATCAGCAACATCTGTCTCGCTGTGATGATTTGTGCATACTTCGCTTATCAGGCATATAGTGAACGCAGAAAGTAATATGAACAAATATTACCCAGATAGGTGGGTTGTTATACAGATGACCTATGACGATAACACGGTGGGTAAACGTGTGCTAGCAGGATGGAAAGGAGCATATGTTTCACCTGATGAATGGCGCATGAGTTCAGACATTCAAGAAATTGAAGAAAAGGATGATTGGTTTATTTTTCATAATTTAAGTGGAAGCAAATACTTTTGTGCTAAATCTCGGTATGGGTTTACGGGATTATCAGCAGAAATATTTGAGAAATATAAAAAGCAATATCCTAATCAAACTTTTGACCTAGTGGATGGATATGGATATGGGAAAAGAGGAACTCCGATTTACTAAACCAGGAATTGTTATGCCAGTAGATAAAAATTCTCCAAGAGATACATGGCAACCCTATCATAATGATGTTTATCAAATTAATCAGACATTAAAGAAACAGTTAGAAGATGAAACAAATAAAAGGAAACAGTTAGAAGAACATGTTTCTTGGTTAGAAAACGAACTTGCACGGTATAAAAAAGCCGCAGCAGAATTACAGAAAGTAACTGATGCTGTAAAAATTTGGTCTGAGTCCTCAGCGTATAGACATGCAGGACAATTGATGGGAGCCCTTCACGAATACGAGGCGAACAATGGAATATCTGGATGACGATGGATATCCTACCGAAGCAGCACTAGAAAAGATTGAGAAGTGGGATTTCAAAGATGGATGGACGGAACTGATGGACTTTGTTTGTGGATTATGGTTATATGCCGGTTATGGATATTGGTCTATGGAAAAGGATGTTACCATTCATGACCTACCAACCTATAAAAAAGTTTGTGATGTCTACCACATTTCCACTGCAGGATGGTCGGGCAACGAAAGTATTATTCGAGCACTGGAAAAGAATTGGATGTTCTGGACATTTTGTTGGCAACAGTCCAGGCGCGGCGGGCATTATATTTTCCATGTGAAGAACGAGGAATTATCAGTTAATAATACGACACTTGACAAAGCAGGGTAAACCTGTTATATTACAGTATACCCCAAAAGGAAAGGTTATGAAGAACTTTAAGCTCTGTTATATTGGTACCGACAATACAGCATACTTCACTACGCAAGACCTTGATAAGCAAACAGGCGACGATTGGGATGACGCTCCATACGAACACAATGCCGGTGTACCATACGAACCAACAATGTTTCACTATGTAGATGGTAGAAAGGAAAAGGATCCTCGTGATTGGAACGAAGATGGAACACCTAAGTGGGAAATCTACATGCTAAAGTTTGATGCATACAATATGGAAACTCCCGCATATCGTGCTGCTAATTCTGCATATAGTGTTGATAGTATTAATGCTGGTGCTGTAGCATGGTTATTTGGTCATGATAACAAAACCAATAAGTATGTTGCCATTCATGCAGGCGCTTCAATTGAGGAATTTAAACAGAAGGTTCGTCAGTGTGGTGGGAAGATTTACATACTGGAGGAATGATGGACGAATATATTACAGAACATCCAAAAATCAAACGGTCTCATCGCCTACGGTATGAGAACAATCAAATTGAAGGAACCTTAAAAGATTTAATCATGTTGGCATATGAAGCACGAGATGATGCAGGATACACCAAGTTTCGTATCTTCATCTCAGAACACGGAACACCTGCATTAGAATTCTTTGATGGTTTAATTTCCACCCGCATTCAAACGGAAGAACAGGAACATCATTCATGGTTGTCTAAACTTTGGAGGAAAGATGGAAAAGCGTGATAGATTTCTACTAGAGCAGAAGTTGATGGATTGTTGGCATGTCACTGATGATATTGATACCGTGTCTGAATATGTAGGAGAAAATCCAGATATTCCCGCACGAGAACGAGATAGGTTATTGAACATGTTGATTGGTATGCGAGAGTTATATCACCTGAAGTTTGAAAATACCATGGATTTGTTTAGTGAGTTGGTTCGTAATAGGACCATTTCGGGTCCTATGGAAAAAGAAGTCTTATATTAAAAGAGGAATATATTATGTACGATTTGAAAAAGGCTTATAATGCCACAACAATTACTGCAACTTCGTATGATAGAAAGGTGAGTGTGGAACTGCCACTAGACAGTAATGCATTTGAAGTGTTTGAAGCATTTAAAACCATTATGGTCGGATTGACTTTTTATGAAAAGTCTTTTGATGATGCAGTTGTGGCCTACTTTTATGAACATGGTTTAGACCGCAATGAAGATACACTTGACAAAAACTGATTTGATTGTTATGTTAAAGAAGGCATATCTACGGGGTCTTTGGGAACATTCAGAACAAAAGTTCAAGACACGAATTGATATGAAGGAACCACGCCGGATGTTAAGTATTCCGGATAATTTTGTAGAAGATTTAATAGAGGAATAATTTATGAAGGCAACTAGTCCGCGCTATCCTACGTTTGTGATTTATGAGGGGTATGACCTTCCGCTCGCCTTGGAATCCGTTGGTAAGGGGTGGGCGCCTTTAATTGAAGAGGTGTTCTCTTTTATTGAAAAGAATCGCATCCATTCTAAGGTGATTCAGGTCAAGGAGAAGTGGGGTGGGCTTCGAATCTATACTGATGTAATGCATGACGCTTTGGATAGAAAGATTGAAGAGGTATCTAAGAAGAGCTTTTCAATTTGTGAACAATGCGGAGCTCCCGGCGCTCTTCGTGAAGGATCATGGTATCGCACTCTGTGTGATAAACATGCTGATGGACGGCCGGCGGTAAAAAATGTCGATTGATTACCGGTATAATGAAGGTGAAATTTTGACCGAGTTGAAGGCGTATGTGGATAAAACGTACAGCCAACATTACTCTCGGTCAAAATTTCAGGCTTCAGAATTTATTTTTGATAATGGTCACGGTGTAGGATTCACTGTGGGCAATATCATGAAGTATGCTCAACGATATGGAAAGAAAAATGGGCATAATCGTGATGACATCTTGAAAATCCTACACTACGCTATTATGTTACTACATGTACATGATACATATATTTCCCCTGAGGAGGTTCTAAAAAATGAAGCTTAGCACAAAGACAGTTAATTTACTTCAGAGTTTTTCACAGATTAGTAGCAACTTGCTTGTGAAGCCAGGCAACAAGTTGGCAACTCGTAATACTGTGAACAGTATTCAGGCGCGCGCTAATGTTGAGGAAACATTCCCTCGGCAGTTTGCCATTTATGATTTGAATCAGCTTCTCTCATTGATTTCTGTATCACAGAATCCTGATATTGAATTTAATGAAAAGAGTTTGACTATTCGTTCTGAGAATGGTGGTGAGTTGGAATATTTTTATGCCGATGAAAGTCTAGTCACAGCGCCTTCTGAAAATGCTCCTTCACTTGAGGACATTTACACATTCAAGCTCACAGCAGGTGATATCAATACAGTTATCAAGACGGCAAGCATTGTGTCTGCTACCATGTTGAATATCATTTCTGAGAAGGGCAAGGTGACATTGACCGTGAATGATCCGAAGAATAGTACATCTCATTCATATAAGCTCCCTCTCGGAGAAAATGACCAGGTGTTCAATGTGAAGATGAACATTGATAGCTTCAAGGTGGTGCCTGATGATTATAATGTTCGGGTGGCACATGCCGTTGCCAAGTCAGGCAAGGTACTGGTATTCTTTTTTGAATGTTTGAATCGTGATTTAACATATCTCATTGCAGCCGACACTACATCTAAGGTGTAATATGAATTTGAAATTCACCGGAAAAATGACTCTTCTAATTGAAGTTGAAGAATATGGTCCTATTGAATTTCGTGTGAATGATTTTGATACAGTAATGGAAATTACTAAAACATTATTGAAGCAAATGAATAATATAACCATTGTAGATAGTTATAATAAGCGTGAGGAAAAGAAGTTAAGGCAAATGTTAAATTTCTAACGAGGCATATTATGGAAGCAAATCGTGAGCAGTTTCTTTGGGTTGAGAAGTATCGTCCTCGTAAGGTGTC
>Ga0315901_10006450_pt1 | contig 14059 bp, 14 predicted proteins | sample LakEriMetagenome_10_FD_203761 | JGI IMG/M metagenome (GOLD analysis project Ga0315901, IMG submission 203761) | Freshwater fungal communities from buoy surface, Lake Erie, Ohio, United States - Buoy 2 MA116 | ecosystem: Environmental > Aquatic > Freshwater > Lake | place: USA: Lake Erie, Ohio... | reverse complement strand
CCCAGCGCAATGGTCGAAGCGGTGTTGCAGGCGATGCAGATCAGCCGCGGGCGATAGCGTTCGGCCATCCGGCCGAGCAGGCCGCAGACCCGCGCGGCGACTTCCGCCTCGGTCTTGGGGCCATAGGGCAGGCCGCCATTGTCCGCCGCATAGATTACCGGTGCTGCGGGCAGGAGTTGGCGCACCTCGGCCAGCACGGACAGCCCGCCGACGCCCGAATCGAACAGGAGCAAGGGTGCAGCAGGATCGATTTCGGACATATTCCCCCGGGCCGGACTTGCCGGTGCGGGCCCCTTGTAGCTACGAGGGGATGGAAAAAGGAAGGGACCAATGCCGATGGACAGCTTCTATTCGCTTGCACTGGGCTACGCCCTTGGCTCGATCCCCTTTGGCCTGATCCTGACCAGCCTGTCCGGCGCGGGGGACCTGCGTTCCATCGGTTCGGGCAATATCGGCGCCACCAACGTGCTGCGCACCGGGCGCAAGGGCATTGCCGCGGCCACCCTGCTGCTCGATCTGGCCAAGGCGCTGGCCGCCGTGCTGATCGCCCGGCATTTCTGGCCGGGGCATGAGGCGCTGGCCGCGCTGGGGGCGATCCTGGGCCATTGCTTCCCGGTCTGGCTGAAGTTCAAGGGCGGCAAGGGCGTGGCCTCGATGATGGGCGTTTCGCTGGCGCTCGCCTGGCCGATTGGCCTGGCCTATGCCGTCACCTGGCTGGGGCTGCTGGCGATCACCCGCATTTCCTCGCTGGCCGGGATGACCGCCGCAGTGGTTGCGCCGATTGCCGCCTGGTGGCTCGGCCATGCCGACTATGTGCCGGTGCTGGCGGCCATCGCCGTGCTGGTGCTGGTGCTCCACCGCGCCAATATCCAGCGCTTGCTGGCCGGAACCGAGCCGAAGGTTGGCAGCAAGGCATGACCGCGCTCTCGCAGGAGGAAGCCTTTGCGCGCATCCGCCTGCTCCGATCCCCTAATGTCGGGCCGGTTTCCTACCGCCAGTTGCTGCGCCGGTTCGGCACGGCCGCCGATGCACTGGCGGCACTGCCCGATCTCGCCGGGCGGGGCGGCAGCGGTTATCGCGTTGCGGACGAGGGCCGCGTGGCCCAGGAAATCCAGGCGGTCCGGGCGGCGGGGGCGCGGTACCTGTTCCACGATTCGGCGGATTATCCCGCCCTGCTGGCCGAACTGGAAAGCGCCCCGCCGATCCTGACCCTGCGCGGCGACGCGGCGCTGGCGGCGCGGCCCTGCGTCGCCATCGTCGGGGCGCGCAATGCCTCGGCGGCGGCAGTCAAGCTGGCGCGGATGTTCGCGGGCGATCTGGCCGAGGCCGGCTATGTCGTTGTCTCGGGCCTCGCGCGCGGGATTGACGGGGCGGCGCACCAGGCCAGCTTGATGGGTGGCACCATCGGGGTGATCGCCAGCGGGATCGACGTTTCCTATCCCCCCGAACATGCCGAACTGCAGGAAGCTATCGCCACGCAATGCCTGTTGCTCGCCGAACAGCCACCGGGGACCGAGCCGCTGGCGCGCCATTTCCCCTCGCGCAACCGGATCATCGCCGGGCTGGCCACGGCGACGCTGGTGGTGGAAGCGGCGCCGAAATCGGGTTCGCTGATCACTGCCCGGCTGGCGGCGGAGGCCGGGCGCGATGTGCTGGCCGTGCCCGGCTCCCCGCTCGATAGCCGGTCGCAGGGTTGCAACCAGCTGATCCGCGACGGGGCAACGCTGGTGCAATCGGCGGCCGACGTGATCGAGGCGTTGACCGGGTTCGATGGCCAGCCGCGCCACCATTTGCGCGAAGTGGCCGCGGGCTGGGGCGGGGCAGAGGACCTCGATCAGGATCCCGCCGACATTGCCGGCCTGCTGACCACGGCACCGGTCGCGGTCGATGAACTGGTCCGGCAGAGCGGGGCCAGCGCCGGGGCGGTGCAACTGGCCTTGCTGGAACTGGAACTGGCCGGAGCGCTGGTGCGCCACGCCGGGGGGCGTGTCAGCCGCGCCTGAAAGCCTGAACGGGGGCGGTCGGCTTCGCTAATCCACCGTTCAGCGATAGCGGCGCACGCTTCATCGCGGCCACAGGATCGGCCGGGATGGAGGAACCGCATGGAACGCCGGATGCACAAGGGTCTCTCAGCACTCGCGATCGTGGCCATGCTGGCGCAAGGGCCGGTAGCGGTCGCCGCGCCCGAAGCCGCGTCGCGAGCAGGGCCGCAGGGGCTCTGCCGGAGCCCCGACCCGCTGCCGCTGCTCGGCGTCGAGACGTTCGAGGGCCAGCAGCGTCCCCGGCCCGAGCCGATGGGCAAGGGCGGGCGCCCGGTTCGCGTGGCGGCAGCCCCGATAGCCGTCCCGGCGCCCCCGCCACCGGCACCACCCGCTCCCGCCAGCGACGCATTCTCGGTCGCCCTGCCGGTTCCGACGGACGGTGCTGCCCCGGCGGAGGCCCGGCCCGTCACCTCCGAGGCCAGCCGAACCACCGATGGTACCACGCGGATCATGCCGCCTTATCCGCCCTATCCGCCGCGTCCCCAGCCGCGCCCGCAATCGGGCCTGCTGACGGCGGGTGAGCATGACGATCTGCTCAATCCCGAACTCTACGCCGATTATGTTCGCCGCTCGAACCTGGGCCAGGCCATCCCTGACTTGCCTCGGCTCGATACCGAGCGGGTGCTGACCGTTACCGTGAAGGACAGCGCCGGCCGCCCGGTGCCCTTCGCGCCGGTGGTGGTGACCTGCGCCGATGGTGGCCAGCTGACGCTGCGCACCACGGCCGATGGCACGGCGGTGTTCTTCCCCGATCTTGACCGATTGGGGCGCGAAGTGCGGGTCCGCGCCGGGCGCGAGGAAGAACGGCGCGTGTCCATTGCGCGCAGCCGGGGCGGCCAGCGGGTCGATTTCACCCTGGGTCAGGCCGCCCGCACCGCCGAGAAGCTCGACCTGGTGCTGACCATCGACACGACCGGTTCGATGGGCGACGAGATCCGCTATCTACAGGCCGAACTCGGCGCGATTGTTGGCGCGATCCGCGCGCGCCATCCGGGGCTGGACCTGCGGGTCGGCTTCGTTTTCTACCGCGACGTGGGTGATGACTATGTCACCGCGACGGTGCCGCTCAGCCGCGATATCGATGCCGCGCAGGCCGAACTGCGGCAGCGCTTTGCGGGGGGCGGGGGTGACTATCCCGAAGCGATGGACCAGGCGCTGGTCCGCGTCGCCCGGCTCGACTGGCGGCCCGATGCGGTCAAGACCATGCTGCTGGTGGCCGATGCCCCGCCGCATGACGACAAGTTCGGCCTGACCTGGCGCGCGGCTGAGCACCTGCGCCATGCGCGGGTGCATATCGTTCCGGTTGCGGCATCGGGCGTGGCGGACAAGGCCGAGTACGCGATGCGGGCCATGGCTGCGGCCACCCAGTCGCGCTACACCTTCCTGACCGACGATAGCGGGATCGGCAATCCGCACGCCCCGCCGGCGATCGATTGCTACCTTGTCACCCGGCTCGATGCCTTGCTGCGGCGGGTGATCGACAGCCAGCTTTCCGGTCGCCGGATCGAACCGAACAAGGACGAGATCATCCGCAGCGTTGGCCAGTACGATCAGGGCCGCTGCATGGTCCCGCCCGACTTTGGCCAGCAATAGGGACGGGTCGATCAGGGTTGCCAGCGGGCGGCCCTGATCCAGCGATTGAACAGCAGCTTGGTGCCTTGCCAGACCGGCAGCCCGGCGTGTTCGGTCAGCGGGTCGATCTGGCCGTCGGCCAGCGCGTTCCAGAACACCACGGCATCGCCCTTGCGTCCGCGCAGCTTGATGTCGGTGCGGATGAAGGCGGTCTCGCCGCCCGCGTAATCCTCGTTCAGCCAGACCAGCGCGGTCACGATCCGCTGGTTGGCGGTGCCGCGCAGGTAGTCATAGTGCGGGCGGTATTCCTGCCCCGGCGCATAGCGCAGTACCTGCGCGGCTTCGCCCTGGCCGGGGTCGGTACCGGTGGCGCGTCCGATCCGGCGCAACAGGGCGTGGATCGCCGGATCCTCGGTCAGCCAGTTCAGCGTGGCACCGTCCGAAGTGCGGATCGGATCGCGCACCAGTTGCCGTGCGGCATTGTATACCATCGACGGTTGATACCGTCCTTGCGCAACCTGTAGCGCGTGATCGCACTCGGCTTCGCTGAAGAACTGGCGATAGATGCGGATCCGCGGTGTCTCACTGACCGGCTCGGGTTGCGCCAGGACGGTGGGATAGCCGACATCGTCCAGCGCCATGGCCTCGACCAGATCCAGTACTGCGGTGCGCGCCGGGTCGGCCGCCGCCTGGGCGCGTAGCCTGGCGATCGCGCCGGTCCAGTCGCGCGGCCCGGCGATGCCGCTGGCGAGCAAGTTGGTGGCATAGATTGCCGCCTGCGCATCGCCCAGCGCGGCGGCGCGCTCGAACAGGTGCCGGGCCGCGACCGGATCGGGGCTTCCACCAAGGCCGTTCCACACGATCTCGCCCTGCAACCGCACCGCAGGCGCCAGACCGTCCTCAGCCAGCCGGGCAACGGCGGCGATCCCCTCGGCAGTGCGGCCTGCGGCGAAGAGGTCCAGCGCCGGTTGCAGGAGGGGGTGGTTTGCCGACATGGGCGGGGCTATGACATTACCAAGCCTGTGGGGGAAGGGACCATGCCAGACTTGCTGTTTCCGCGCCGGATGTTTCGCTGGGCCGCGATCTATGGCGTGATCGTGCTGCTGCCGCTTTATCTCACCCCGCTGCCGCCTGTGGGTGGGGAAACGCTGCTGGGCTTCATCGGCCTGGCCCTGGTGTTCCAGGCGGTGTTCTGGATCATCGGCAGCGATCCGCTGAAGTACCGTGCGCTGATGCTGCCCGCCGTTGCGGAGAAGCTGGTGTTCGGCGTTCCGGCACTGGCGCTCTTCGCACAGGGCTATCCGGTGCCGCCGCCGGTTGCCTTCTTCGCCGGGATCGACGTGGCGCTGGGGCTGGGCTTCTGGCTGGCGTGGCGGCGTACGCCCCTTTCGCCCTCTTGACGTTGCCCCCGGTCGCTCCCCACCCTCGCGCACACGTATACGCGTAAGGATTGCACCCCACCGTCATGCAGCTTGTCATTGTAGAATCCCCGGCCAAGGCCAAGACCATCGAGAAGTACCTGGGCAAGGACTTCACCGTCCTGGCGTCCTATGGCCACATCCGCGACCTGCCGCCCAAGGATGGCTCGGTCCGTCCGGACGAAGACTTCGCGATGGACTGGGAGCTCTATGGCGACAAGACCAGCCGGGTGAAGGCGATCACCGATGCCGCCAAGCAGGCTGATCGCCTGATCCTGGCCACTGACCCCGACCGCGAGGGTGAGGCGATCTCGTGGCACGTCCAGGAACTGCTGGCCAAGCGCAAGGCGCTGCCCAAGGACGTGCAGCGCGTCACCTTCAACGCGATCACCAAGGATGCGGTGACCACAGCGATGACCCAGCCGCGCGCGCTGGACCAGGACCTGATCGACGCCTACCTCGCCCGCCGCGCGCTGGACTACCTGTTCGGCTTCACGCTCTCACCGGTGCTGTGGCGCAAGCTGCCCGGCGCGAAGAGCGCGGGCCGCGTTCAGTCGGTCGCATTGCGGCTGATCTGCGAGCGTGAGCACGAGATCGAACTGTTCCGCGCGCAGGAGTACTGGCAGGTTACCGCCACGCTCGATCAGAACGGCAGCGCCTTTGCCGCGCGGCTGGTGAAGTGGAGGGGGAAGAAGCTCGACAAGCTGACCCTGTCCGACAAGGGCACCGCGCGCGATGCCAAACACGATGTCGAGGGTGGCAAGTTCCGCGTCGCCGAGGTCGAGGTGAAGCCCCAGCGCCGCCGCCCGCAGCCGCCATTCACCACCTCCACCCTGCAACAGGAAGCCGCGCGCAAGCTGGGCTTTTCCGCCAGCCATACCATGCGGGTCGCCCAGACGCTCTATGAGGCAGGCGCAATCACTTATATGCGCACCGATGGGGTGCAGATGGATGGCAGCGCCATTTCCGCCGCCCGCCGCGAAGTGGCGGAGCGTTACAACGGTCACTACCTGCCCGAACAGCCGCGCCACTATGTGACCAAGGCCAAGAACGCGCAGGAAGCGCACGAGGCGATCCGCCCGACCGAGTTCGGCCGCGACCGCTTTGGTAGCGGCGACGAAGTGCGGCTTTACGAGCTGATCTGGAAGCGCGCGATCGCCAGCCAGATGGCCGATGCCCAGCTGGAACGCACCGCCGTGTCGCTGGTCGATGAAAGCGGGATGCACGAACTTCGCGCCAATGGCCAGGTGGTGAAGTTTCCTGGTTACCTCGCCGTCTACGAGGAAGGCCGCGACCAGCCCAAGGAAGGCGAGGACGACGAGGACGGCCTGCTGCCCGCCATGCAGAAGGGCGACCGGCCCGAGTGCCGCAAGGTCGAGGCCAGCCAGCACTTCACCCAGCCGCCGCCGCGCTATTCCGAAGCCAGCCTGGTCAAGCGGCTGGAAGAGCTCGGCATCGGCCGGCCTTCCACCTATGCCGCGACGATCCAGGTGCTGAAGGACCGCAATTATGTGCGGACCGAGAAAAACCGTTTCTTTGCAGAGGAATCGGGGCGACTCCTAACAGCGTTTCTGGAACGGTTCTTCCCCCGCTATGTCGCCTATGATTTCACGGCGGGCATGGAGGAGGAGCTGGATGACGTGTCCGGCGGGCGGGCCGAATGGAAGGCCGTGCTGGCCGAGTTCTGGAAGGACTTCAAACCCAAGTCCGACGAGGTAATGGGCCAGAAGCCCTCGGAAGTGACCGAGGCGCTGGACGAATACCTGTCAGACTACCTGTTCCCCGCGACCGAGGATGGCAGCGATCCCCGCGAATGCCCGCTGTGCAAGACCGAGCACCGGCCCGGCGGCCGCCTGTCGCTGCGCGGCGGCCGGTTCGGGGCCTTCGTGGCCTGTGCCAATTACCCGGAGTGCAAGTTCACCCGCAAGTTCGCCCAGCCCGGCGGCAACGGGGGCGAGGCTGACGGTGAGATCGGCAAGCATCCCGAAACCGGCGAGCCGATCAGCCGCAAGGCCGGGCGGTTCGGTCCCTATATCGAGATGGGCAGCGGCAAGGAGGCCAAGCGCAGCTCGATCCCCAAGGACATCGGCGAGCTGGACCTCGACTGGGCGGTCAAGCTGCTAAGCCTGCCGCGCACGATCGGCAATCACCCCGAAACCGGCGAGCTGATTACCGCCAGCCTTGGCCGCTATGGCCCTTACCTGGCGCATAGCGGCAAGTACGCCAAGCTGCGCTCCACGGCCGAGATCTTCGAGACCGGCATGAACAGCGCGGTGGCCAAGCTGGCCGAGGCGGCGAACGGCGGTGGGCGGGGCGCGCGCGCCGCGGCCGAACCGCTCAAGACCTTCGGCCCGCACCCGGAAAGCGGCGGCGAGATGAAGCTGATGGCCGGTCGCTATGGTCCCTATGTGACCGATGGCACCACCAATGCCACCCTGCCGCGCGACCAGAAGCCCGAAGACCTGACCGCCGAGCAGGCCACCATCCTGCTGACCGAGAAGGCGGCCAAGGGCCCAGCCAAGAAAGGCGGGCGGAAGAAGCCGGCAGCCAAGAAGGCAACCGCGAAAAAGCCTCCGGCCAAGAAGAAGGCCGCGACCAAGCAAGGCTGACCAGACGGCATTGGGAATTCGGAAAGGATTATCGGGCTAGCATCCTGGTCATAGGGAGCTGCGCCTTGATCGAGATCGAAGTCCAGAACGAAGGCTACCAGAGCCAGGAACGGATCCGCTTTGCTTCCGTGCCGCGGATCGGCGAGGGCATCCGCCTGCAGGAACCCAACGGGTTCTAGGCGTCCTTCGATGTGCTCGACGTGTGGTACCAGAAGGCCGAATATGGCGATGTCTGGGTGCCCTACCTCCATGTCCGCCGCACGGCGGGCGAGGCGGGCGGCCAGCTGACTGGCCACTTTGGCGGGGAGGTTGTGCCATTCGCGACCTGATCAAACGGATGAACACGCCGGTCGCGCCCACCGAGATGGGCCGCGCGGCGATCCCGCCTGCGCCTGCTCCGGTCCCTGTGCCCGATCCGGTCGCCATTGCCCCAGTGCCGCGCCCTGCCGCGCCCCCCGCCCGGCGCCATTGCCTGATCGTCGACGATTCGCGGGTGGTGCGAAAGGTCTCGCGCAGCATCGTCGACAAGCTCGGCTATGTCGTGATCGAGGCGGAGAACGGCCAGGAAGCGCTGTCGCGCTGCCAGCAGGCCATGCCCGACCTGGTGCTGGTCGATTGGGACATGCCGGTGATGACCGGTATCGAATTCGTCACCGCGCTGCGTGCCTTGCCCGGTAACCAGCGCACCAAGGTGGTGTTCTGCACCAGCAAGTCCGGTGCGCACGACATCCACAAGGGAATTGGCGCCGGGGCCGACGAATACGTCACCAAGCCGTTCGACGAAGCAACGCTGCGGGCCAAGCTGGACGCGATCGGGGCGGCCTGAACGCTGGCAATTGTCTGGCGCACTGCGCGCCGCCTGCTATGCCATGGCGATGGCCGAACAATTCACCAAGCACCGCCAGCCGTGGAAAGCCGACGAGCTCGCCAAGCTGCGCACCCTTGCCGCCAAGGGCAAGGGCCTCAAGGAAATCGCCAAGGCCTTGAACCGCAGCGAGGAATCGACGAAGGAACGGGCCAAGCTTGACGGGATCGGGATCGCCAAGCTGCGTTAGGGGTGGATCAGGGATGAAGTTCGGACGGCTTGTGCTGCTGCTTGCCGGTGCCGCGCTGGTCGGGGGTGCAGGCAACCCGCTCGCTCCCAAGGGGGCCAAGTTCGGGCCTGACAATGCAGAAGTGGTGTTTGAGCTTGGCGTAACCGACACGGTCAGCCTGGGCAGCGCTACCAATCAGCAATACCGGGTATCAGAAATCGAGGATTGGGACTCCGGGCGGTTCATCAAGCTGTTTACCTGGGCCTCGAAGAAGCCGAAGACGGTTTTGTTGCCCGCCGGCAAGCCGGTTTATGTCTATGCGCAGATGGATCGAATGTTCGGCGCTCCGGGCATCACCACTTCCGGCAATAACGGCTGCATGAACGGCTCGTACTTCACGCCCCAGCCAAACACCCGTTACCGCGTCAAGCAGACCGGCAGCCCCTATGGTCCCTGCTTCCTGTCGATCACTGATGCGGTCACGGGGGCGGAGCCGCAGGATCTGCGGAAGGTGATGTTTCCGCCAGAAGCGAGTCATCGTTAGCCGTCGTCGATCCCGGGCGCGCTGGCCGCGCTAGCTGATCTTCCTGAAGGCCAGCATCTCGCCGATCTGCCGGGTCGAACCTTCGTGGAAGCCGGCTTCTTCCTGCCATTCCTTCGCGTTTCTGAAGGTGCCGAACAGGATGTCGAAGATCGGCAGGTCGCCATAATTGTAGCCATGGACCCCGCGCTGATGGTGGATCGAATGGCTTTCCGGACGCTGCACGATGTAGCCCAGCCATTGCGGGGTGCGGATGTTGAGGTGCTGGAACATTGCCGGGAAGGTGCCCAGCACGTTGATGATCAGGCCGGCCTCGGCCGAAACGCCGAACAGCCAGACCAGCGCGAGCGAGCCGAGCAGGGCCCAGGCCGCTGAATCAAGCGGATGGAACCAGAACGCGCCCCAGATATCGACCCGTTCGGCGCTGTGATGCAGCTGATGGGTGTGACGCCACAGCCAGTCGGAAGCGTGCATGGTCCGGTGCCACCAATAGACCCCCAATTCATAGAAGAAGAGGCCGCCGATCACTTGCAGCCACAGCGGCAGCTGGTCGGCCGGGATGATCCGGTACTGGCCCAGCAGGCTGTCCCACAGCAGCGGGGCATAAGTGAGGATCGCGAAATAGCTGAGCATCGAAATCGTGCCCAGCAGGCGCCAATGCGGCACCTCGGCCAACCTGTGCCCCCGCCCGAAATGATCGATCAGGACCAGGACGCCAAACATGCCGAAGGCAATGTAGTGATAGGTGGTCATAGGTGCTCCCCCCAGGCGGCGACCTGTCGGGGAAGGTAACCTGTCTTCCGTCAGCTGACAAATCCGGCGATCGGTGCGGTGCCTAGCGCACCCATTCCAGCCCCAGTTCCTCGTAGATTTCCTTGTCGTCGCCCCACTTCTCGTCGACCTTGACGTGGAGGAACAGGTGGACCTTCGCGCCGAGCAGCTCGGTCAGCTCCTTGCGCGCGGCCTCGCCGATGGCTTTCAGCTTGCTGCCGCCCTTGCCCAGGACAATGCCTTTCTGGCTGTCGCGCGCGATCACGATCTGCTGGTGGATCTCGATAGAGCCGTCCTTGCGGGTGGTGTAGCTTTCGGGCCGCACGGTGCTGTCATAGGGCAGTTCGTCATGCAGCTGGCGATAGAGCTGTTCGCGGGTGATTTCGGCGGCGAGCAGGCGTTCGCTGGCGTCGGAGACCTGGTCCTCGGGATAGTGCCAGGGGCCTTCGGGCATGAGTTCGGCCAGCCGCGCCTTCAGTTCGGGCACGCCATCGCCGGTCAGCGCGGAAACGAAGAACACTTCCGAAAACTGTCCTTCTCCGGCCAGCTTCTGCGCGGTGATCAGCAGCGGCTCCTTGGCCGTTTCATCGACCTTGTTGAGGATGAGGATCTTGCGCTCCGGCCGTCCGGCCAGGCTTTCCAGGATCGGATCGAGGTAATCGAGCTTCTTCTTGCGGCCATCGACCACCAGGCAAATGGCATCGGCTTCCACCGCGCCTTCCCAGGCGGCGTTGACCATGGCCCGGTCCAGCCGCCGCCTTGGTGCGAACAGGCCCGGGGTATCGGCCAGGATGATCTGCGCCGAGCCTTCCAGTGCGATGCCCAGCAGGCGCGCCCGCGTGGTCTGCGCCTTGGCGGAAACGATCGCCACCTTCTGCCCGACCAGGGCATTGACCAGGGTGGACTTGCCCGCATTGGGGGCGCCAAGCACGGCCACCAGGCCGCAGCGTTCGGGGTTCGGATTGTCAGTCATTGACTGGCCCTTAGCGGAACGGGGCCGGAATGTCGAAGGGGCGGGTGCCGCTACCCGAAGCGGTGCATGAATTCCTCGGCCGCCTTGGTTTCCGCTTCCTGCTTACTGCCGGCGGTGGCTTCGGCCTCACCCACGCCGTGGATCGAGACGGCCACGGTGAAGCGGGCGGCGTGATCGGGGCCGGAGCGTTCGACCAGGCGGTATTCGGGCATACGGCGGCGGTTGCCGGCGGCCCATTCCTGCAAGGCGGACTTGGGATGCTTGGCCTGACCGGTCTTGCCGGCCATTGCATCGGCCCACAGGCGGCGGACCATCATACGGGTATCCTCGAACCCGTGCGTCACGAAGCTGGCACCGATCAGCGCTTCCATCACGTCACCCAGGATATTGTCGCTGTCCGCGCCGCCATCGTCGCGGGCCTGTTTGCCAAGCCGGATGTGGCCGCCAAGGCCAAGGCTGCGCGCCACCCGGGCGCAGGTGGCGCGCGAGACGAGCGCATTGAGCCGCTGCGAGAGTCGCCCCTCGTCGCCCGTTTCGGCCGCGTGGAGCCATTCCGCCACGACCAGGCCCAGCACCCGGTCACCCAGGAATTCCAGCCGCTGGTAATCCCGCGCCGCCCCGGTCGATCCGTGCGTCAGCGCCTCGACCCACAGGGGCTCGTCCACCGGCGGGCGGCCGGCCAGCTCGGTCAGGAAGGCGCGGGTTTCTGGGCTGAGCATGGCCGGGTCAGAACCCGCTGCCGATCCGGTCCCAGCGGGCGGCGCTGAACCAGGTCCAGGGCTTGAGCCATTCGGCGCTGCCATCGGTGGACCACATCATCACCTGGGCCTTGCCCACCAGGTTGTCCATCGGCACCAGCCCGATGCCGCGACCGGGTTCGGCCGGGAAGCGGCTGTCTTCGGAATTGTCGCGGTTGTCGCCCATCAGGAACAGGTGGCCTTCGGGGACCATCACCGGATCGGTATTGTCCTTCTCGCGCGGGCCAAGGTCGAGCACCTCGTAGCTCCGCCCGCCCGGCAGCGTCTCGCGGAAGCGGGGATAGCGGCAGACGTCAATGCCGTCGGCGCGCCGCGCGGCATATTGCGGCGAATAGCAGCGGGTATTGGGGCTGATCGCGATCTCGAAATCGGTCAGGCGCTGCTTGGGTACCGGCTGACCGTTGAGGATCAGCTGTCCTTCGACCATCTGCACCGTATCGCCGGGCAGAGCGATCACCCGCTTGATATAGTCCAGGTCCTTCAGCGGCGGCTGCTTGAAGATCACCACGTCGCCGCGTTCCGGCGGGCTCGCGAGCACCCGCTCCTCGGGCAGCAGCGGCAGGGCAAAGGGCAGCGAATAGCGCGAGAAGCCATAGGGCCACTTGGCCGCCAGCAGGTAATCACCATTCACCAGCCGCGGCAGCATCGATTCACTTGGAATGTTGAACGGCGCGAAGATGAAACTGCGAAAGATCGCGACCAGCACGACCAGCTTGAGCAGGAAGACAAGAAAGCTCTCTTCCTCTTTCGCCGGCTTGTCGGAGCCTGTGGCGGGAGACGGGGCGGGAGTGGTTTCGCTCATGGCCAAGTCCATCGGAGGGCAGGCGGCGCGCGTCAAGGGGCAAGGCGGCGCGGCTAGCCTGCCAGAGCCGGGCAAACTGCCGCGCGAATACGTTTTTAGCCCCTTGGCCCGCGCGGTGCGGGCGGGCATTAGGTCGGTCGAATCCTGTGGGGAGCCCCTTTGCCATGTCCGATCCCGTCGCCGCCGCCTGGCAGCAGCTTGCCAGCCTGCCCCGGCCGCGCCTGAGCGAGCTGTTCGCCGATCCCGAGCGGCTTGCCCGCCTGTCGAGCAGGCTTGACCTGCCCGGCGGGGCGATCCGGTTTGATTGGTCCAAGACCCACCTCGACGCGGCGCATATTGCCGGGTTCGAGGCGTTGGCCGAAGCGGTGGGCTTCAAGAAGGCGCGCGGGGCGATGTTTGCGGGCGAGCCGATCAACGTCACCGAAGGCCGCGCGGTGGAGCATACCGCCCAGCGTGGCATCGGGCGCGACAGTACCGTCGAAGAGGCGAACGCGCTCCACGCCCGGATGGCCGGCCTCGTCGCCGCGATCCACGGCGGTGCACTGGGCGAAGTGCGGCACCTTATCCACATCGGCATCGGCGGATCTGCGCTGGGTCCGGCGCTGGCACTGGACGCGCTGACCCGCGACGGGGCGGTGGTCGATGTCCAGGTGGTCGCCAATATCGATGGCTGCGCGCTGGAAGCGGCCTTTGCCAAGTGCGATCCGGCCACCACGCTGGTCGCGGTCGCCAGCAAGACCTTCACCACCACCGAGACCATGACCAACGCAATGTCGGCGCTGGCCTGGCTGAAGGAGAATGGCGTCGAAGATCCCTATGGCCGGGTCGTCGCGCTGACCGCCAATCCCGAAAAGGCGGTGGAATGGGGCGTCGATGAAACCCGCGTCCTGCCCTTCACCGAAAGCGTCGGCGGGCGCTATTCGCTGTGGTCCTCGATCGGGTTCCCGGTTGCCCTCGCGCTGGGCATGGACGAATTTGCCGAACTGCTCGACGGCGCGGCGGCGATGGACCGGCATTTCCTGCAGGCCGAGGGCGCGGCCAACTTGCCGCTGCGCGCCGCCTTTGCCGACCTGACCTATGCCCGCCTGCGCGGGTGCCAGACCCGCGCGGTCTTTGCCTATGACGAGCGGCTGCGGCTGTTCCCCTCCTACCTCCAGCAGCTGGAGATGGAGAGTAACGGCAAGGCCGTGAAGGCCGATGGCCACCCGGTCGACGGGGCCACCGCGCCGATCACCTGGGGCGGGGTGGGGACCGACGCCCAGCACGCCGTGTTCCAGTTGCTTCATCAGGGGACCCACGTGGTCCCGGTCGACTTCATCGCCTGCATTGCTGCGGGCGACGAGCTTTCGGCCGAACACCACCGCAACCTCCTCGCCAACTGCTTTGCGCAAGGGGCGGCGCTGATGGCGGGCAAGGCGGCGGAAGATCCGGCGCGCGCCTATCCGGGTGATCGCCCTTCGGCCACGATCCTGTGCGAGGAACTGAACGCGGCAACGCTCGGCGCGCTGATCGCCTTCCACGAGCACCGCACCTTCGCGA
>Ga0315901_10006439_pt1 | contig 14073 bp, 8 predicted proteins | sample LakEriMetagenome_10_FD_203761 | JGI IMG/M metagenome (GOLD analysis project Ga0315901, IMG submission 203761) | Freshwater fungal communities from buoy surface, Lake Erie, Ohio, United States - Buoy 2 MA116 | ecosystem: Environmental > Aquatic > Freshwater > Lake | place: USA: Lake Erie, Ohio... | reverse complement strand
ATACGGGGGTTGTCGAGTTCACAGAGCGCGTTTTCTCCTCCGGGAATGGAGCCGAACCGGTCTGGGCCGCGGTGATCCTTCCCCCCGGCGGGACCCGCTGCCGATGCCATCACCTTCCCTCCCGTCGCGGCACTCTTGCCAGCTTTGGCCGGGCTTCGCTTCCCAAGCAGGGGGGAACTCTCCACACTCTCGCCACCGGGCCTCCTTCGGCATCCGTCGAGGGCCTGAGACTTTCTGTCTGTTCCACCTGAATGACCGGGGAACTTCATCGATGCGCTCTGTTTCTCGACTGCTGTTTGTCGCTTTCGGATTCGTGGCGGTACTGTGGGGGGGGCCCTCCGCTGTGGCTCAGGATGCCAAGACGCTGGTCATTCCGGACACCGTCGTCTGGGAACCGGGAATCGAATACTCGAATCCCGACGGCCAACACCTGCAGGTGAATCTGGCCCGGCCCAAGTCGGGCGAAGGCCCTTTCCCCGCCGTGATCTGCATCCACGGCGGCGGATTCCGGGCCGGGCATCGTGATGGGTACAACACCCTCTGCCTGCGGCTGGCGGAACGGGGCTACGTCGCCCTGACCGTCAGCTACCGTCTGGCTCCGAAGTATCAGTTCCCCGCGGCGGTCCACGATGTGAAGGCGGCCGTCCGTTGGCTGCGGGCGAACGCCGAAAAGTATCGCGTCGATCCCCAGCGTATTGGCGTGACTGGGGGCTCGGCGGGAGGACATCTGGCCCAGTTCCTGGGAGTGACCGCCGGCATTCGGCAGTTCGAGGGAGAGGGAGGCCATCCCGGGCAGTCGAGCGCGGTCGCCTGCGTGGTCAATGTTTACGGTCCCAGCGACTTCACCCAGTCTTACGGCAAGAGCGTCGACGCAGCCGAGGTGCTGCCGCTGTTCCTGGGAGGGAATGTCCAGCAAGAACGACGGCGGCACATTCTGGCCAGCCCCCTGTACTGGGTGACCCCCGAAGCGGCTCCCACCCTGTGCATCCATGGAACCGAAGACAAGTACGTGGCCCACGAACAGGCGGTCTGGCTGATTGACCGGCTGCAGGCGGCCGAGGTCCCCGCGGAACTGCTGACCCTGCCGGGAGCCGGGCATGGCTTCAAGGGAGAGGACGCCCAGAAGGCCGACGCCGCCCTCTTCGCCTACTTCGACAAGCAACTGAAGGCCCCCGCCAGGGCCAGGTGATCAAGCCGGCCCCAACGGTCGGCCTCGCATTGGAATCTGTCGCTTTTTCCTTCTTCACTGGATGCCCGATTTGTCATGCAGGTGACCCGAACACTGAAGTCGAAACTCGCCCGGGGAGAAGTTGTGCTGGGTGTGTTGGCGATCGACCAGGTCTGGACCGACCTCGTGGAACTTTGCCAACGCGGCGGCCTCGACTACCTGATTGTCTGCATGGAACACGGAGCCGCCGACACCGAGACGGTGGCCGAGGTGTGTGCCACCGGCCGACGGCTGAACTTCCCGGTGTTGATTCGCCCCCGGTCCAATGACTACGCCACCCTGCGGCTGGCGGCCGACCTGGGGGGAGTGGGTTTCCTGCTGGCCAGCGTCGAATCTTCCGAAGAGCTCGACGTGGTGCGGGATGCGATCTACACCCCGCCACGCGGCCGACGGCGTCCGGGGGGGATGGGAAATCGCTGGGTTTCGAACTATCTCGGCCCGACGTGGCAAAGAGAATGGGAAGATGAGTTTCTCGTGCTGCCGCAGATCGAGACCCGGGTGGGGCTCGAACGCCGCGACGCCATCGCCCGGCATCCCCTGACCACGGCGCTGGCCCTGGGCCCTTACGATCTCTCGGCCGAACTGGGGGTCTGCGGGCAGATGGATCACCCGCGACTGCGGGAGGCCTGTCTGCAGGTGAAGGCGTCGGCCGAGGCGGCGGGGAAGCCAGGCTGGCTGATTGGCGGCGATGTGGCCGGGATGGTGCGCGACGGCTGGCGTTTCTTGTGTGCCGGGGAACCGTCGTGGATTCTGGTGCAGTCTTTCCGGGACCGCGTGGCGGCCGCGCAGCGCGCCCGAACCGAATAGGGCCTCAAGACCAGGCCCCCGCGGGCCAGGCCGCGGGGTGGAATTGGTTCGGTGTTGGTGGCTGGACCGGCGACTGATCAGGAGGTCGGTGCCGACGGCGGGGGACTGGCAACGGGAATCGCGGCCTTCAGCCAGAGTCCGCCATCGACCAGCAGCGAGGTTCCGGTGATGTAATCGGCATCCGCCGAGCAGAGGAACACCGCCGCCTTGCCGATGTCGTGAATGCTCCCGAGGCGTCCCCAGGGGAGTGCGGCCCCTCCCCCGCTGACCGCCGCATCGCCAAAGGTGGCCCGTTCCCCCGGTGTATCAATCCAGCCGGGCTCGATGGTGTTCACATTGATGCGGTGGGACAGCAGTTCGGCCGCGATGGTTTCGGCCATGGCGATGACCCCTCGTTTGGCGGCGTTGTACGCGACGCTGTTGGCGAACGGGACCCGGGCATGCAGGCTGGAGATGAAGACGATCTTGCCTCCCCCCCCCCGTTCGACCATGTGCCGGGCGACGAATTGACTCATGTGAAACCCGGCGGTCAGCGTTCCCCGCAGGGTCTGCTCGAACAAGTCGGGGGAGTAATTCAGGAACTCTCCCCTCCGGGAGAAGGCGGGATTGGAAACCAGGATGTCGAGCCGGCCGAGTCGCGCGAGCGCCTCGTTCGCCACCTGTTCGCACGACGCCCGGTCGAAGATGTCTCCCGGGACGAATTCCGCCCGCTGCCCGAGCTTCCGCAACTCGGCCAGGGTTGCCTGGGCCGAGGGGTTGTCTTCGCGATCATTGATGACCACCTCGGCCCCGGCGCGAGCGAGTTCCAGCGCACACCCTTGGCCAATTCCCCGGGCCGCTCCCGTTACCAACGCTGTCTTTCCCAGCAGTCTCATAAACAGGAAGCTTTCGCTGAAGGATCGGTCGAGAGGAAACGTTCGTCAGGGAGAATTCTGACCGGCCGGGGGCATTGAGTCGAGGGTGCACAGACCCGATTGCATTTCGAAGCAGCGCCCCGCTGGCCAACGCACATCCACTTCGCCGGGGTCCAGCGGAAAGGGAGGTTCGACCACCACCCCCACCCCCTCGCCCCGTCCCCAGGAATCGAATTCGTTCGGTTGCCACAGCGCGGGATGCCGTACTACGCGGGTTCCCACCGGCAGTTCCGGGAGCCCCCCCTGCGGGAGCGAAAAATCGGTCATCGGGAATTGATCCACGGGGGGACAAGTCGACAGTGCTCTCCCGGAGAGACGGAAGTCACCCCCAGGGTCCCTCAGCTCTCCCGGCCTGCGGCACGGGGGGGAGTTTGAGTCTCTTGGGCAACGCTGCGGGCAGCCCGGCAGTCGCCCCCGGGTTGAACACAGAAATGGACGTTGACGACCACAGTATCGAACGGGCCCGCGGCACTTGGCAACCATCCAGCGGACGCGAGTCAACGAACAGGGCGGAAACGGCCATCCCACGACAACCGGCGGCGGGAAGCAAAAAACCCCGTCTTGCGTTTTAGTTTCCCCCTTTCCCCGGTTTTGGTATGACCAGTCGCACCTGTCGGACTGATGACTCAACACCCTGCCTTGGCGACTTCCCATGACGGCACCAGGCCCACTAACGATCGAGTCGAACAACGCCCCCGGACAATCGCGCCGGCCAACCGTTCGCGGCCCGGCTTCTTTTCCGTGGCTGCTGATCGTCTCCCTGCTCGTAATGAGTGCCCCGGGGCTGAGGGTTCAACCCCTGGGAGCGCAGGAACAGCCCGTCGCCGAAGGGGAAGGGTTTTTCTTCACGCCCCCGGGAAGCCAGCAGGTGGGGAACCCAATCGTTTACACCGGGGATGATCTGGGACGCTTGCGGATCAACGTACGGGACGCGGGAACAGGTGAGCCGACGTTTTGCCGGATCAACGTGGTGGGGGCCGACGGCCACTATTACCAACCTCCCCGCAATTACCTCTCGGAATATGCCCTGACGGGGGACTGGCCCGAGAAGGGAGCCTGGGGCAACCGCAAAGACAAAGCGCCGTGGCGCTACCTCGGTCGGTTCTTTTACGCCTGGGGACAGACCACCGTGGCGGTTCCTCCCGGGAAGGTGCGGGTCGAGGTCTGGAAGGGTTACGAATACCGGCCGCAACGGGTGGATCTCGACGTGGCGTCGCACGCCACAGTGGCGTTGGATGTAAAACTCGAACGGACCGCCGCGATGGCCGACCGTGGCTGGCATTCGGGAGATCCGCACCTGCATATTGCGCGTGGTTCCGCCCGGGATGACGAAGTGGTGCTTGACCTGCTGGAAGCCGAGGACATCCGCTACGGCAGCATTCTGGGCTACAACGAGCCGGCGGGGCCCTATTCGGGCTTCATGGAGAAACTCGCCGCCCCTCAGCAGCGCGGTCTGGGACGGAAATCGCATCGGGAACGCCGCGGATATCACATCCAGTCGGGGCAGGAGTATCGGAACACCACCTATGGGCACATCCTGTTGTTCGGACGGGAGGAACTGGTTTTTCCCGGCCAGGATCTCAATGCCGACAACTGGCCCGTCTACGGCGTGGTGGCCCGCGACACCATGGACCAGGGCGGGTCGGCGGTGTACGCACACGGCGGTTACCGGCAGGAGGTCTACGCCGATGTGGCCCTGGGAGCGTTGAACGCCATCGAACTGTTGCAGTTCGGAATCTACCGCGAGGTCGGTTTGGCCGACTGGTATCACATGCTCAACACGGGCTATCGGATTCCGTGCGTCGGGGCGAGTGATTGGCCCGCCTGCCGCTGGCTGGGAGATTGCCGAACCTACGTCTTTCATCAAGGTGAGCCGACGTTCGACGAATGGCTGCGGGGGATGGCGGCAGGGCAAAGCTTCATGACCACCGGCCCACTGCTGCTGCTGTCGGTGAATGGGGCGGGACCGGGGGCGACGCTCGAACGCGGCGACGCCGAGACGGGTCCGTTGAAGATCCGAATCGACTGGGCCAGTGAAGTGACACCGGTCCGACACCTCGACCTCATTGTGGGGGGACAGGTGCACGAGTCGATCACCGTGGGGAACCCGCCCGCCGGACAGGTGTGGCAGAGTGTCGAGCGGGAAGTGCCCGTGAGTGGAGCCACCTGGATTGCCGTTCGGGCCTGGTCGACCACACCCGGCGGGCAACCCGATGCCGAGGCGCACACCAACCCGGTGTATCTCGATGTCGCGGGGCGCCGGGTCTATCAGCAGCCGTCGCTGGATGCCTGGGTGGAACGCCTCGACGGACAGATTGCGAGGCATCGCGAGCGCAACTTCAACGAGAAGGCGCGCGTCCTCGATTACTTCCAGGCGGCCCGAGATCAATTGCTCGCAATTCGCGCCGCGGGAGGAATGGCCACCAACGCCAACCCGGCCGCCGACAATGCCGCCGTCTTCGCCCCCCGCGAACAGGCGGGTCTGGAGTCGGACGCGTCCGAAGCCTTTCCCTCCCCCGAACAACTGCGATCGTACCTGCAGCCGGTCCCGGCCAAGCCTCCCCGCGAGGCGCTGCGGACCTTCGAGATGTTGCCCGGTTTTGAGATGCAGCTGGTGTCGGCCGAGCCCGCTGTGCATGATCCCATCGCCGCGACGTTCGACGCCGAGGGGAATCTCTATGTCTGTGAGATGCGGGATTACCCGTACCGGCCGGCCGAAGGGGCCGACCCGATCGGCAGCGTGCGTCTGTTGCGCGATCTGGATGGGAATGGCCACTACGAGACCTCGACGGTGTTTGCCGACAAACTGCTGTGGGCGGGAGGCGTCGCTCCGTACAAACAGGGGGTATTCATCGCCGCCCCCCCGGACATCTGGTACTGCCGGGATACGAATGGTGATGGCGTGGCCGACGAACGACGCCGGGTCTTCACCGGTTTCGGCACGGGCAACCAGCAGGGCATGCTGAACAATCTCACGTGGGGTCCCGACCATTGGATCTATGGCTCGACGGCCAACAACGCGGGGGTAATCCGGCATGTCGACCGTCCCAACCAGCCGACCGTGGACCTGGGCGGGCGGGATTTCCGGTTTGATCCCGTGACCGAAACATTCGAGAGCATTTCCGGCACGGTCCAGTTCGGAAACACCTTCGATGACTTTGGCAATCGGTTCACCTGTAGTGAGTCTCAACCCCTGCTGCAGATCGTGCTGCCGCAGCACTATCTGGCGCGCAACCCCTATCTGCCGGTCCCCTCGGCCATCAAGAATCTGGCCCCTGGCCCGGTGCCGATTTTTCGCACGAGCCCAGTCGAACGCTGGCGGCAGATTCGCAGTGCCCGGCGGGTGACCACGGGAGAACGGTCGGCCGCGGCCCCGGGAGCCAGCCACCATGTGGTGGATGCGGCGGCCGGGGTGACGGTGTACCGCGGCTCGGCCTACCCCGCCGAGTACTACGGCACCCTGTTTGTGGGAGATGGCCAGAACAACCTCGTGCATCACCGGCGGCTGGTTCCCGCGGGAGTCACCTTTGAATCGGAACGAGTGGAATCCAAAACCGAGTTTGTCCGATCCACAGACATCTGGTTTCGGCCGGTCAACTTCGTCAATGCTCCCGATGGAACGCTCTACTGTCTCGACATGAGCCGCGAGGTGCTGGAGTCGATCCACGTACCACTCGATGTGGCCGAGCATCTCGATTTCACCAGTGGTCGGAACACCGGGCGGATTTACCGCATGGCTCCGCAAGGATTTGTCCCCCGCGGCACACCGCGGCTGGAACAGGCGTCGGGCGACGACCTGGTGCGGGCCCTGGAAAGCCGCGATGGCTGGGCGCGGGACACGGCCGCCCGGTTGATCTTCGAGCGACAGGACGGCCAAGTTGTACCTGGCCTCGAGCGGTTGGCACAGCACAGCGAATCGGCCGCCACACGGGTGGCCGCGTTGTGGTCGATGCAGGGGCTGGGATCCTTGCGAGAGGAGACCCTGGGAGCGGCGTTGCGGGATGGTCACCCGCGGGTCCGGGAAACGGCGCTGCGGCTGGTGGAACCGATGCTGGATTCGATCGGCTCCCTGCGGAACCTCGTGCTGTCGATGGGGAGCGACCAAGACCCGCGGGTGCGGTTTCAACTGGCGTTCACCCTGGGAGAATCTCAGGATCCACGGGCTGCCGAACTGCTGGCCCAACTGGCTCGAACCGGGTCGGGAGATTCCTGGATGCGGACCGCGATTCTCAGCTCTGTCGGCCGCGCCCCCGGGCGGATGCTGCAGGCCCTGCTGGCGGACCGGGAGTGGTCGCGCAGTGACGCCGGACGGGCATGGCTGGACCAATTGGCCCAGATCGTGGGGATTCGCCATGATTCGGCCGAGCTCGATGCGACGCTGGCGGCCCTTGCCGCTTTGGGGGCGGACGATGCCAACGCAGCCTCTGCTCTGGTTCAATCGGTCGCGACCGGACTGCGGCGTGTGAACCAGGTGTGGCGGCTCGATACGCTGCGCAGCGGGCAGGCGCGCAGTCTGGTGGATCAGGAGTTGGAGCGGGCTCTGGTGGCCGCCGGAGATGAGCAGTCCGCCGAGGGAGTCCGTGCGTCGGCCATCGCGTTCCTGGCCACCATGGCCGGTGATCGGCCGCGGGGAGTGTTGGAACCTCTGGTCTCAATCAAGCAACCGGTCGCACTGCAGTTGGCGGCGATCCGCTCGCTGGCCCGCCGTGAGGACCCTGAGATCACCCGGTTGTTTCTCGCTCAATACGGCAGCACCACTCCCGAAGTGCAGGGAGAACTGCTGACGCAGTTGCTGGCCCGAGAAGAGCGGACGGCGGCACTGCTGCGGGCGGCTGACGAGGGAGAGATTTCGCTCGCCAGTCTCGATGCGGCCCGGCGACAGTTGTTGCTGGAACATAAGTCTCAGGAGATTCGTCAGCGGGCGACAGCGCTTCTGGGAGCCACCACGGCCACCGTGCGCGGCGAGGTGGTCAGTCAATATCGTCAGGCCCTGGGTGATCTGCAGGGGAATTCCGAGCGCGGGGCAAAGGTCTTCGAGCGGTTGTGCGCCGGTTGTCACCAGGTGGCGGGCCGGGGGGTGAACCTCGGACCGAATCTGGCCTCATCCGCCTCGCGCGACGCCAGTGCCCTGGTGCAGCATATCTTCGATCCGAACCACACCGTGCAGCCAAATTACCTGCAGTACGTCGTGCTCGATCGGTCGGGACGCACCCACAGTGGCCTGATCTCGGCCCAAACCGCCACCAGCATCACGCTGCGGCGGGAGAAGGATGTGACCGAGACGATCTTGCGCGGCGACATTGAGGAGATCGCCTGCACCGGCAAGTCGCTGATGCCTGAAGGGCTCGAAAAGGACCTTTCTCCGACAGACTTGGCCGACCTGGTGGTCTGGCTGCAACAACAGTCCGATCCCCAGGGCAAGGCCACCGCCGATCCCCGCAAGGTGCGTGACAAAGGAACTCTTCCCGGGACCCTCGTGGAGCCCGGAGGAAAATCCCGCTGACACCCGTCACCCCTGGTCCTCAGTCCCGCCGGATCAACAACTCGGGCTGATCGAGGACCAGAAAATGACCGTGGTCAGCCGTGACGATCATCAGCGATTCCTGCCAACTGCTGTTGCGTTCGACCCAGTCCGTGATGGTGCGGATCGCCTCATCACCGCTCAGGACGGCACCAATCGTATTGTCGAGGTTGTTGTCGTGATTGGCCCAGTCGATATCCCCCGCCTCAACCATCAGCCAGAACCCCTGCGGATTGCGTGACAGCACCTCAAGTGCCGCCGAGGTCAGTTGGGAAAGAGTCGGGTTTTCCGTGATGTCAGCGGGTTGATACGTCTCGCCGCGTTCGCTCTTCCCCCGAACCGGGTCGTACATTCCGTCGGCGGTACGGTAGGCGAGGTGTCCACTGTAATTTCCGACGCCAAACAGGCCGAGCAGGCGATGTCCGCCTGCCACGGCACGGCGGGTGGCGGCGGTCAACAGTGTGCTTCCCTCCTGGCCGGGGGTCCGTTGCACCACCACATAGCGTCCGCCGTTTTCGAGGGACGAGGCATGCAGATCGGAATCGGCGATCCAGAGATTTCCTGGCTCGAAGTTTTCCCCCTGCGACTTGCGATGCTTGTCCAAGTCGTTGTCTTTCGACCGGTCTCCCCACCCCCCCCCCAACAGGACGTCGACCCCTGGCAGGGGATCGCGAGGATGCGCCACCGAGGTCCGCCCGACGAGGTCGCGCGAGATGTCGTGGTAGTCATCCCGCGTCACGTTGTGGGCGTAAGCGCAGGCGGGTGTGGCGTGGCTGAAGGGAACGCTGGTGACCACCCCGATGGAAAAACCCAGGGCCTGCGCTTCGTGCGCCACCGTCGAGACCTGGCGGCCGCGGAGATCGATATTGATCGATTCGTTGTAGCTCTTGACGCCGCTGTTCATCGCCGTGGCTGTCATGGCCGAGTCGGGATAGGGATGCTCTCCTGGTTGGTTGGAGGCGGTCTTTCCGACGAGGTAATAAGGATCGGTCGGAACACTCCAGGGATGACGACCGGCGATGGAGGAGTTGTAGCCCCCGGGCCGAGTCCCTCCGGGGTTGATCACCTGCTGCAGGTTGACGTCGATGCGCGAGCCATCATTGTGCGGGGCTGTCACCATCCAACCAAATTGGGTGGTGTCCTGGGCGGTGTAGTCGAGCAGGTGCAGACCGGTCCCCCGCCCCTCGGAATAGCCGACGCGGCCGCTGTTGTAAATCGCGGCCGCCCGCATGGTCTGCCAGTCGCAGCCATCGTAGACCACCAGGAAGACATGTTTCTTCCCGGCCCGCAATGCCGCCCGTTGGATCGCAGCCAGCTGGGTGTTGTCGAGACACTCGGACTGAGGATCGACCGTGTTGGAGGGAAGCCGTCCATACAACTGAATGACCGCCGCGGTGTCCCGGTAGACGCTGTGGGCTCCCTGATATCCGTCGAGATCGATTCCCGGTCCCTGTCCCCGGGTCCCAAACGTGTAGACGGGAATCAATCTCGAAGAATGCGAACTCCAGGAAATGTACTTGGTGTGGTCGGGTCCCCAGTGGGCGGCGATCGGCTTCCCCTGCGAGGCAGACTGCAGCTGCAGCTCGCGGAGATGATCGGCGGCCGAGACAAAACCGGTCAGCCCCAGCAGGCTGACCAATCCGGCAAGAAGACGGACAGAGGTTGGCATCAGTCAAGAAATCGGCGGGTTGAGACATCGACCCGGCGGGCCGACGGCAGGCATGTTGGCTGGAATCGGGAAGACCCCCAGACTGCGCATCTTAGCAACAGCCGACGGGCAACCCCACCCGTTGCGAGTGAAGAAGCAGACAAGAAAAGATGGGGGATTGGGGAAGAGTACAAATTCGAAGCGGAATGGATTTGGAGACCGGTTGAGGCCGAAAAACAGTCACTGTGGGCCCCGCAAACCATGGGCCGAGGGTCTGTTTCCCAGGACATCTGTCGTGTGCTTCCCGGGCGTGAACGCTTCCCAATCTCGACTGACCGCGCTGGGTCTGGCGGTGCTGGCTGTCGTATGGCTGGTGCAGGGATTGTGGTCGGGGGGCGAATCGGGAGAGCCCACGACCTCCACTGGTCCGATGCACTCCGGATCCTGCCGACGGGTGCCACGGGCGACTGACTCCAGTTACGCATCTCCTTCCACGGCGGTGATCACCACAGTGGAGGCCCTGGAGATTCCTGTGAACCGGGGCGTGGCCGAATGCCTGCTCCAGGGAATCCCACAGTTCTGGTACGAAGTGGTGATTGGTTCGCTGGGTCCCGGAGACGGGGCGGCGGAGGTCCATCTGGACTGGGAACCCCTCGATTACCAGACCCGCGCTGGATCCCCCACGGGGGGTGATGATGCTCGTTGCGTGCTCGGCCAGCCTCTGGCGAAGTGGCGGCGGGTCACATCTCCCACGGGAAGTTTCCCCCCTCCGCCGAAGATCGGCTCTGCTCCACTTGAAGATGACGACCCAAGCCCTCTCCTGAAACGCGAATCTTTCGCGGTCCACCAGCGAGAGTTCCACTTTCCCGTCTGGAAGCCAGCAGTCCGTGGTCCAGGGGAATGGCAGGGAAAAACAATTGTCGCCCGGCTGATGGCGGCCCAGCAACGAGCCCGGGTGTATGTCGATCTGCAGGATGCCGACGGACGCGTTTCGCGGCGGGCAGCCGAGACGATTGCAAGCCGGTTGGCGGAGGTCGCACTGCCGGTCGTCGAAGGTTGGCTGGGCCCAATCACCGATGTGGACGGCGACGGGAGTTTGTCGGTCCTGGTGACGTCGGCGGTGGAGCAACTTCCCCGGGGAAGCGAACCGTTGCGGGCGTTTGTGCGGTCGTCGGACCTCGACGCAGGTCCGCAATCGGGTGCCAATTCGCCGCACGGTCCGCTCGACGTCATCTATCTGAATGCGAATCGGTTGCGGGACAGCGGAATGGACGGAATTCTGGCGCATGAAGCAACTCATCTGGCGGTCTTCTGTCGTCGACAGGACGCCGGGCTGCCACTGCGCGCGGAAGAATGGATCGATGAGGGGTTGGCGCATGCCGTGGAGTGGCTGGGGACGGGGGATTCGGACAATCTCGAAAGACGGTGGGCAGCCTTTCACGCGGCTCCCCACGCAGCAGCTCTCGAAGTGAACCGCGGAGTGGGCCATCCCGCCTGGAGACGCGCGGAGTGCCGGGGTGCGACCGCCCGGTTCTTCACGCACCTCGTGGAACATCAGGGAGCACGGGCGCTGCCCCGGATCGCCACAGCCAAAACCACCGGTCGGGATGCCTTGGCCGAGGCGACCGGACAGCCCTTCGAAGATCTGTTTCGGGAATGGACGATGTCGGAAAGGATCACTTGGCATGAGCCGGAATCCATTCCGGACTTTCCCGAGCAGGGCCACCAGGCCTGGTCGCTGTCGGGAACGGCGGCGCTGGGATTCTTGCTGGGGCACCTGCCAGCCGACCGGTGCTACCGACTGCGACTGACCGGTCCCGCATCGGCAGCGCTGCAGCTGACCTTGGTCCGCCATGTCCGCACCTCCTTGTCGAGGCCGGTTTCCCGACCCCCAGCCGGAGTGACCAGGCTGGGGGTCAGCCGGCGGTGAGAGAGTTCACAGCGGTGGGATTTCGGAACGTCGAGAGTATCAGCGACGATCGGGATCAGCGATCGACGAATCATGTGACACGTCGCTCTTCGCGACCCCATCGGATGTGGCATTCGACCGACCCTCACCGTTGGAATCCTGCGGTTTGCGGGAGGACTGACGGCGACGGGCCCGCTGGCGTTGGAGAGACTTTTCGCGAGCCTCTTCGGCGGCCTGCTTGGCCGCTTCAACCGCTTGCGGGTCACGGACCAACTGCTGCAACAGGGAGTCGACCGAGACGCGCTCTTCCCGGTCGTCATTACGGTTCGCTTCAGACTCACGGCCAGTCTCCTTGGTTTCCAATGGGGAGACGCCGCTGGCAGAATAAAACAACCAATGACACCCCAGGAAAAACCAGACGGTGGTTCCCAGGCCCAGCAATCCCACACGACCGGTGTAGTCCAGCAGACCGTAGTGGAGCACGGTGAGCACCATGGGCCAGATGGCCACGTGCCACGCCTGTCGATACTGGTGCTGCCTCCACAACCACAATGACAGGAACAGGCAGCCTGGAATCCAAAGCAGGTAATAATGTCCCCGGGCCACCGGGGCGACCAGGAACGTGGCGACAATCGCCAGCCCGTAGGCCGCCAACAAGGCCAAGCGGTCCTTGCACACCGCCGCCCGCAGGGCGACCGCCCCCAGCGCCGCGAGCGCCAAGCCCTTCAGCACCAGCAGCAGCAGGTTGGCGGCGGGATGATCCATCGGCAACTGGTTGCCGGGAGTTTCCGCGAGAAGATCATCGGGCCCCCACTGCAAACGGGCGGCCAGCCAATTCCCGCCGCGATAGGCGGCATTGCTCAGACTCTGGTTGCGTTTGGAGGCGACATGACCCCCGAAGTCATCGGTGCGGACATCGTTGACCTTCGAGCTGACCTTGTGGTGAAAGGTATCCAGCAATTCGAGGTTACGACTCCAGCCGACGAGCATCGCGGGAATGAGCAGAAAACACAGCACGGCTCCCAGCGTCAGGCCAACCGCCACGCTGGCGAAGCGTTTTCGCAAGTGGGTTCGCTGCAGAGCCTGGACCAGCAGCATGCCAGCGAGGCAGGCGACCGGCAGAGCGGGGGTCAGCTTGATGGCGACGGGAATCATCAAGATCACTCCGCCCAGAATCCAGATCTGGGGGCCGCGGTGGCGCAGAACCAACCGGGCTCCCAGCAGCAGGCAATACAGCAGCACCAGGCCCACCTGTCCGCGTTGCAGACAATTGAGCGCGGGAAGCAGTCCCGTCCCAAACGCCAGGCCCAGGAAGATCAATTCCTGCCCCCGGGAGGTGTTGCCCGACTGGTGGACACGATCCAGCAAGTGCCGGCATTCGCAATAGGCACCCAGCAGGCACAAAATCGAGATCCAGAAAAAGATCCCCGCCGGCCAGGGATCGGGCAATTCGGCGATAGGCGAAACCAGCACCGCAAAGAGTGGCGGATAAATGTAGGGCCAGCCACGGATATTCGTGATGGCGTAGGGATCCTCACCGGCCAGCATCGCCTTGGCCGCCTCCGTATAGACCGTGAAGTCGGTCATGTGGAGCGAGGGATTTTCAGGATCGATCCGGGCCCGCCGCAGCGGATCCAGCACGAACCAGATCACGAGGGCGACAAGAATTCCGAGATAGACCGCCCAGTGGGTCCGGAAGTCGTTCCGCAGGCGGAATTTCTTGTTCTTGTGCTCCGAATCACTCACAACTGTTGTACCAGACATTGCGGAAAATGCAGTGCAGTCTCAGAAATCAGGACGGAGGTCGTCTTCGAGTCCATCGGACTGGGCCATCGCGACCTGTTTCATCCGGGCGATCCGCCCCAACACCATGAGGGGGAAGTAGATCCGATAGAGATGGTAGCGGAGGTAGAAGACCCGGGGAAAGCCCGTCCCCGTGAATTCCGGCTCGTCCCACGAACCATCTTCGTTCTGGGTGTCGAGCAGAAACCGCACCCCGGCTTCGACGGCGGGGGAATTCAGCTCGCCCGCGGCACACAGCCCCAT
>Ga0315901_10006430_pt1 | contig 14082 bp, 10 predicted proteins | sample LakEriMetagenome_10_FD_203761 | JGI IMG/M metagenome (GOLD analysis project Ga0315901, IMG submission 203761) | Freshwater fungal communities from buoy surface, Lake Erie, Ohio, United States - Buoy 2 MA116 | ecosystem: Environmental > Aquatic > Freshwater > Lake | place: USA: Lake Erie, Ohio... | reverse complement strand
CAGGAAAAGGTGAATTATTGGAAAATGAAGCAATGAGTCCCCTGTTTTTAGCCGTGATTGAGGCTACAGAAGAATCTATTATTAATTCATTATTTGCCGGAAAAACCATGTCTAAAGGAAATAAAGTGATTCCAGAGCTTCCCATTGAGGAGGTCCTACCAATCATGAAAAAATATCAGCGACTGAACTCATCGAAAAAATAAACATGGAGAAAGACGCACAACTTGGTATCATTATCCTTGCAGCGGGTAAAGCTAGCAGAATGGGCGAACCAAAGGCGTTGTTAACTTATCAAGGCCATTCTTTTCTTTTAAATACTTACAAATTGGCTCAAAGCGTTCATCCTAAAGGCATTATAACTGTTTTAGGTCATTATTTTGACCAAATGTCGGCTCACTGTAACAACCATAAAATTCCCTTTGTCTTAAATGAAGTTTATGAAAATGGCATGAGTTCAAGCATTCAATGTGGATTAACCTATCTATTATCTCATTTTCCACAGATAACCATGGTTCTCATATTGCTAGCAGATCAGCCAAAAATAAACACAGAGCATATTTCTGCCCTGCTCCACAAAATAAAATCTACTAAATATTTAATGTTATGCACTGCATATAGTGACACTTATGGCGTTCCCGCAGTATTTAAGAGAGAGTATTTTCATGAATTATTGGCGCTTAAAGGAGAAAAGGGGGCGAAAAATTTAATAGAAAAAGGAGTCCTTAACCATGAAAATACCGTTTTATGTGAAGACGGCAGGATAGACGTTGACACACCCGAGGATTACCTGAATTTACAAGCTGAAAAAGAAATTTTAAAATAAATAATTGCCGTGCCATTGCCAAAATGTACCCCTATTTTAGTTTTTTATGTGGTCCTCACTACGAGTCCTATTGTTTGTCAGAACAAACTATTTATCGATTTTTGGAAAGTAGCCGACACACTGAATGAAACCAGGCTGACCACGCTAACGGCTACTTCAGCCGTTACTTATATAGGAACTACCTTAGCATTCAATGAATTATGGTATAAGGATTACCCAAGAGTAAAATTTCACCTGAAGGACGATTGGATACTGTGGGAACAAGTCGATAAATATGGACACGCATTTTCCGCTTATCAGTCTGCAAAAATGGGATATAATGCGTTTAAATGGACGGGGATCTCCGATAAAAAAGCCGTTTTTATTGGAATGGGAATAAGCATAGCGCTTATGAACACTTTAGAAATAATGGATGGATTTTCAAAAGGATGGGGATTTTCACTGTATGACGCAGGGTTTAATACGTTTGGCACTACGTTGTTTACCTCTCAGCAATTGGCCTGGAAAGAGCAAAAAATAGCCATAAAATGGTCCTCGACCCGACCCAAATACGCCACTACTCCCATAACCACCAATATTCCTACCTTTTTTGGATCACAGCAATATGCGGCAGAGGGACTTTACGGACGAAACTTTTGGGAATATGCCTTTAAGGATTATAATGCGATGACCATTTGGGCTAGTATTTCTCCCGCTTCCTTCTTTATGGACAGAGAAAAAAAGAACATTCTTCGCAGCATGTGTCTATCTCTTGGTTTGGGAGGTGAAAATATATATGGTGCCGCTTATAACAATTATCGCGACAAAGAAGGACGAATGACTTTTATTGGATTGCCAAGATACAAGCAATTTTATCTGTCAATAGATATAAATACAGAAATGATACCGTCAAAAAGTAAGTTGTTAAGAACTGTATTCAAGGCTATAAATTTCATAAAAATACCTGCACCAACCATTGAACTAAACACCTTGGGCCAGTTTAAATTTCATCCTATTCGGTGGTAAAAAAAATTCAAGTCATTTCACTTAAACCCCTGTACCTTATTCATTAAGTATTGAATTATGTTCCCTGCCACATCAATACCTGTCACCGTTTCAATACCTTCAAGCCCAGGAGATCCATTAACCTCTAGAATTAAAGGACCTTTTTCACTTCTCAATAAATCAATGCCAGTAACGTCAAGTTCACAAATCTGTGCCGTTCTAAGTACCAAATCTTTTTCTAGATCCGATAATTCAATAGGTACGGCATGACCGCCCTGATGTAAATTAGATCTGAAATCATTAGATTTTGCACAACGCTCCATCGCGGCAACAATCTCACCATTTACAACGAAAGCCCTAATATCTCTGCCTTTAGCTTCTTTTATAAATTCCTGAACAATAATTGGTTCTTTTAATCGTTGAAAAGCATCCAGTACCGATTTCAGAGCGGCCTGAGATTCTGCAAGGATAACACCAGCCCCACGGTTTCCATGAAGCATTTTAACAATCATTGGATAATTTCCGGGTTTAAATCCCCACAAATCCGGATCAGATTCCTCAGCAGGAAAATAGGTATCCGGCATTGGAATACCCTCATTGGTAAGAAGTTGCTGCACAACTAACTTATCTCTCACCTTAGTCAGAGGAACAGCGTCAATAGTGCTGGGAATACCAAGAATACTGAACTGCCGTATCAACCGAGCCCCCAGGTGGGTAGCCGAAGAGGCAATTCTGGGAATAATAGCATCAATGTCAGACATTTTTTTTCCCAGATAATAAACAACGGGGACACCATTTTCAAATGATATATCTGTTTTATTATAGTTCAAAATTTCGAAGGCTATCTTATTTTTAAGACAGGCCTGAACGAGGGTGTTTGTGGAGTACACTTTCGGGTACTGGGATAATATACCAAATTTCATAGTAGGGCTCAAGAAGGAATCAATTTTCTCAAGGTTGCACAAAATACAATTAATTCCCTATCTTGTTAATATTCCTAAATTAACTTCGAAAAATTATGAAACATCCCGTATTGGATACCTTTAAAATCAATGACCCGAAGGTTATCCGTGCCTGGGCATTTTATGATTGGGCTAACTCTGCCTTTGCCTTAGTTATCACCACTGCTATTTTCCCAGCTTATTATCTGGCTATTACTAATGATATGATAGAAGTGTTTGGTTTACAAGTATCAAATAGTGCGCTGTATGCTTTTACAATAACAGTGGCCTATATTATTCTAACGTTAGTTTCACCACTACTATCTGGAATAGCCGATTATAGTGGAAAGAAAAAACAGTTTTTGTTGTTTTTTACCCTTCTCGGATCCTTCTCCTGTATTGGATTATTCTTTTTTCAAGGCATGGAACAAATTTCATTGGGAATACTCTTATTTTTATTAGGGCTCATCGGTTTTGCGGGCGGACTAGTTTTCTACAATGCTTTTCTTCCTGAGATTGCTAGTCCCGACCAATATGACAGAGTAAGTGCTAAAGGTTTTTCCTTAGGTTTTTTAGGTAGTCTTATTCTTTTAAGTTTCTGTTTGATAATGATTCAAAAACCTGGCTATTTTGGTATGGACGAAGGCACTACCCTTCCCGTAAGATTATCCTTTGTATTAGTTGGGGGCTGGTGGCTCATTTTTTCAATTCAATCTTTATCAAAATTACCCGACGATAACCGCCGCACATCTTATGAAAATCCATTTAAAAATGGAATAAACGAATTTTTAAAAGTTTGGAAATCTTCCCGACAATATCCTGAATTATATAAATTTTTATTTTCTTTTTTCACTTACAGTGCGGGCGTTCAAACCATTTTATATATGGCCGCCACTTTTGCTGAAAAAGAACTTCATTTTGAAACGTCTGAACTAATAATAGTCATTCTATGCATACAACTTTTGGGTATTGTTGGCGCTTACGTTGCCTCCCTATGTTCCACGAAATGGGGAAATAAAATAACATTAATGTTTATTTTATTTATTTGGACCATCGTATGCATGGTCGCTTACATGACGTATATAAAAAGTCATTTTTATTTTTTAGCCGCTTCCGTTGGTTTTGTCATGGGTGCTGTTCAATCACTTTCCCGGTCAACCTACGCTAAATTAATACCAAAACAAACGGGTGACAATACATCCTATTTTAGCCTATATGATATACTGGAAAAGTCAGCCATTATTTTAGGAACTTTTATCTTTGGATTTTTAAATCAACTTACGGGAAGTATGCGCTTTAGCATTTTGTTTTTAAGCGTTATTTTCGTTATAAGTATTATTTTATTCTCACGCATACAAATTAAAAATGAAGCCTGACAGCCATTTTTCCTTATTATTAAAATTATTGCCTGTTTTATTGCTATTCATGTGCAAACCAGCGCAATTATTTTGTCAAAAGGGTGTCCCTTTGTACCTTTCTGAACATACTAAAGTTAGTTTGTTAACATCTTCCCCTGGGGAAGATTTATATGCCCAGTTTGGTCATAGCGCCATCAGAATTACTGATACTCTTTCCGGGCAGGATTTAGTATTCAATTATGGTTTGTTCGATTTTAATACGCCTGGGTTCTATGTGAAATTTATTCGTGGAAAATTACCTTATCAACTGGGTATCCAAAGATTTGATACTTTTTTAAATGCCTATATTGAAGAAAACAGACAGTGTAGGGAATTAGAAATAAACCTCAATGAAAAAGAAAGACTTGCCTTAATAAATTTTTTATCCGTCAATTATCTTCCTGAAAATCGGGAATATCCTTATGATTTTTTCTTCGATAATTGTGCCACAAGAATCAGAGATATACTGGAAAATAAATTTCAATCAAATTATCCAGATACCAGTGTAGTAAAAAAAGTTTCTTTTCGACATTTTTTAGCGGAATATGTAGGTCAAAATTCATGGATAAATGTAGGTTTTTACTTGATTCTTGGTTTACCAGCCGACGCGATAGCAACATTTAGAGATGAAATGTTTCTCCCCGATTATTTAGAAAAGCACTTAGAAAATGCCTTTATGGGTAGTCAACCTCTTGCTAAAAATAAAATAAATATCTTATTTCAAAACCAGCCACAACCCTCTGATTCATTCCTTCTAAGCCCTATATTAGTAAGTTGCCTGCTCTTTTTTATGTCACTTATATTCACCTTTTATTATACAAAGCGATGGACTAAAATTTTTGACACTGTCTTTTTTAGCCTGATTTCACTCTCAGGTATTCTTTTTGTTTTTATGTGGGTAGGAACAGATCACTTTGTCACCCATAAAAATATGAACTTGCTTTGGGCCAATCCATTATATATACTTGTAATTTTAAATTTATATTTAGGAAAAAATGGAAAATATCTACTCTTTTTACTCCTAGTCTTGAACCTTACGGTTCTCGCTGGCTGGAAAATACTACCACAGGAATTTCATATAGCAATGATTCCCTTAATTTTAACCAGTATTTTAAGAATATCCGACCAACTTTATCATGCTTGGAAGGGTAAGTATTTTTTCGAAAAGTAGAGAAATAAACAGCTGTTTTTTCGTGTGATCTGTCCGATTTTAGTCAAAATTTATTGCTTGATTAAGGTGTATCTTTGAAAAAAACATAAGTACCCAAAATTATGATCATAGCGAACCCCATTTACGATCTAGTATTCAAAAGAATGATGGAAAACGATAAAGTAGCTAAATTCTTTATCGGAACACTAATAGATCAACCTATTGATACCATAGATTTTAAGCCTCAAGAATTTACGTATAAAAATAAATTAGCCAATTTGTCATTCTTTCGCTTAGATTTTATTGCGACTATAAAAACGAAAAGTGGAGAATATATAAAAGTGATCATTGAAATTCAAAAAGCCAGAAATCATATAGATTTGATGAGATTTAGAAACTATTTGGCTGAAAATTATAAAAAGGAAGATACAGTAAATGGAGAAAGGTTAATTTTACCTATTATCCCCATTTATATTTTAGGCTTTAACTTACCAGAAATAGAGACGGCTTGCGTAAAAATCGAAAGAAATTACAAAGATCTTTTGTCAAAAAAAATAATTAGTAAAAAAAGTGAATTCATTGAGAAATTAACTCACGATAGTTTTATTGTTCAAGTTAACAGGATTTCAGGCAAATTTCAGTCAAGACTCGATAAATTACTTAGTCTTTTTGAACAATCAAATTTTATAGACGAAAAAAAATTTGTAAAGGAATTTACTCATAAAATAGATAGTGATGATTTAAAAATTGTCACTGACATTCTTCATTATACAGGTATAGATCCTAAACAAAAAAAGCTTTTTGAAATTGAACAAGAAGCGTGGCGTTCAATTTATGCTGGATACCGGGACAGTGAAAAGAAATATTTTAAAAACCTTAAAGTAAAAGAAGAGGAACTTAAATTAAAAGACAGCACCATTGCAGAAAAGGATAATACCATTGCAAAAATGGATAATACTATTACAGAAAAGGAAAATACCATTGCAGAAAAGGAAAATACCATTGCAGCAATGGAAAATACCATTGCAGAATTATTAAAAAATCAGGTATAGTAGAATGATCTTTTATTAATCTTTACAAGTTGAACCCTTCTACGCTGCCGTTTTACTGTATTTTTTAGTACATTGTGGTGTTAAATTTCAATACCATGCAAACTAACAGGGAAAATCTAACCACTATCGTATTTGACTTAGGTGGTGTGCTAATTGATTGGAACCCAAGATATCTTTACCGGGAAATATTTAATGACGACGAAGCAATGGAGCTATTCTTAGCAAAAATTTGTACCCCCGAATGGAATGAGAAACAAGACGCTGGCAGGAGTTTAAAAGAAGCAACGGATAGTCTGATTGAAAATCATCCTCTTTGGGATAAGGAAATAGGTGCTTTTTACGGACAATGGGAGAAAATGCTAAATGGTTCGATTGAATTAACGGTGAAAATTCTGGACTATTTAGTAAAGCAAAAAAAATACAAAATTTATGCCCTGACTAACTGGTCTTCTGAAACATGGCCTATAGCCTGGGATAAATTTCCTTTCCTTGACTGGTTTGAGGGAATATTAGTGTCAGGAAGAGAGGAACTTGCAAAGCCAGATCCAAAGATATATGAATTGCTATTTGAAAGATTTGACATTCATCCGGAAGAAGCTCTTTTCATAGATGACAATCTTAGGAATGTAGATGCCTCCATAAAAGCGGGTATGGACGCTGTCCATTTTACCACACCTGAAGACTTACATACCTTTTTGTTAGACCAGAAAATTATTCAAAGCCCTATTATTTAACCAAGTATTGTTTATATTTAGAAAAATTAACAAAACGTGAAAAAAGGTAATAATCTTACGCTATACATTATCATAGCGATGGTAGCGGGTGTCCTTTTAGGATATACCGTCCACACTCAATCTTCCCCTGAATTTATTGCGATATTCGCTGAACGCATTAAAATTTTAACTAAGATATTTTTGCTTTTGGTACAAATGATCATCGCTCCACTTGTATTTTCCACCCTCGTGGTTGGCATTGCAAAATTAGGTGATTTAAAGACTGTTGGACGCATTGGAGGCAAAGCCATGTTGTGGTTTATTTCAGCTTCCCTTATGAGTTTAACGATAGGAATGATCTTAGTAAACATACTAAAACCTGGGGTTGGTATAGATTTAGATAATGCAGATGCCAGTGCTGCCGCAGATGTTTTAAGTAAAACGCAAGTTTTTTCCTTAGAGAATTTTGTAGTACATCTTTTTCCAAGAAGTATTTTCGAAGCCTTAGCTCAGAATGAAATATTACAAATTGTTATATTCTCCATTCTCTTTGGTGTAGCTACTGCTGGATTAGGTGAAAATGGTAAGGTCATAGTAAAGGGTTTGGATGCGGTCGCACATGCTATCCTAAAAATGGTCGGTTATGTGATGAATGTGGCTCCTCTCGGTGTTTTTGGTGCTATTGCAGCCGTTATTGCCACCAAAGGCTTAGGTATTTTTTATTTTTATGGAAAATATATGGGATTTTTTCTCATTGGCATTGCAGTCTTATGGATTGTATTACTTGCTTTCGGAAAAATCTTTTTGGGAGATCGTCTTCCCGGGCTCCTCAAAAGAATTATACAACCTATTATCATCGCTTTCAGTACAACAAGTAGTGAAGCGGTGTTCCCAAAACTAACGGAGGAACTTGAAAAATTCGGATGTAAGGATAAAATTGTTTCCTTTATTCTTCCTTTAGGTTACTCGTTTAATTTGGATGGAAGCATGATGTACATGACTTTTGCCAGTATTGCAATAGCTCAGGCTTATGGTATTCAATTGGACGTTGGAACACAAATAACGATGTTACTGGTACTCATGTTAACTAGTAAAGGTATAGCTGGCGTACCCAGAGCCTCTTTGGTTGTTATCACGGCTACCTTATCTATGTTCAACATTCCCCCTGAAGGTATTGCCTTAATTCTACCTATTGACCATTTTTGTGACATGTTTCGATCCGGGACAAATGTTATAGGTAACGCACTAGCTACCACTGTTATAAGCAAATGGGAAGGTGAATTGGGCCCTGAACAGGAAACCATTGTTTAAAAAACCATTGGTATTTTCCCTATTTCGTTTTACCTTTACAAAAAAAAATAAAAACATGGAAACTGTTAAAGATACAACTAAAAGTGATTGGGTAATATTCCTGATTTCTCTTGCTGGAATGATTGCTCTTTTGGCTTTTGCCGACGAGTGGTTTTGGTTGGCCTTGCCATTTGTTTTAACCTACTTCGTCAAAGCATTAAAATTTATGTAATATTCAGAATACACTCAATACCCATTTTTTCTAGTTTTCTAATCAACTGAGTATTTGCGTGTATTTTTTTATCTTTCATAGAAAAGGAGACTTTACTTTTAGTTGACCTGTCAATAATGTCAATTTTAACAGTATGGGCTCCTTTTTCATTTTTAATAAGGAGTTCTAATTCGTTTATCAGTGAAGTATTAATTCCATCTAGGGGAAGACGAAGCGTCACATTTTTGGTCAACTTAGAAGCAATATCTTCTAAAAGAGTTACTTCCAATAATTTAAATTCCATTCCTTGATCACGCCATCCTGCTTGAAATTTCCCCTTAAGAAATACGGTCATACCTTCATCCAGAAGGAACTTAAATTGCTGGTATTCTGTACCAAACAATCTAAACTCAAACATTCCACTAAAGTCACTCACTTCAAAAACGCCCCAACCATTTCCATTTTTAGACACCTTGTGAGTAACTTTTGATACCAATCCAGCTAACAAAACAAAGGGTCTTTGCTGATGGTTAGCTAAAGAATCGAGAGAACAAGTAGTAAATTGCTTTATTTCATAGTGATAATCATCTAAAGGGTGCCCGCTTATAAAGAAACCAGTAACCTCTTCTTCCCGTCTTAATTTTTCCAAAAGATTCCAATCTGCCACGGTAGGAAATACAGGTTCAGGAATCATGATTTCTTCTGTATCTGAAAACAAGGATAGCCCACCTCCGGCAGCTCCCTGTCTTATGGCTTGTCCATAACGGGTTGCATGCTCAATAAGAGATTCATACTTATCGGAGGGAGCAAAATATTGAGATCTAAAGGCTTCGTTACAATCATCGAAAGCACCAGATAAGACTAAACTTTCCACGACTCTTTTTCCAACGGACTGGGAAGTCATCCTTCTCATAAAATCGAAAAAATCAGTAAATGGACCTTCCTTTGACCTGGCATTAAGAATTTCTTCCACCGGCCCCTCTCCCACTCCTTTTAGAGCGACTAATCCGAAACGAACGGCACCATTTTTATTTGCTGTAAAATCTGCGCCACTTTCATTAATATTTGGACCTAAAACAGGCTGACCCATTCTTCTGCATTCTTGTAAAAAGAAAGTAACATCAGAAATATTTCCTTTATTATTCGTAAGAACGGCTGCCATAAATTCTGCTGGAAAATGTGCTTTCAGATATGCTGTTTGAAAAGCAACAAAAGCGTAACAGGTAGAATGCGATTTATTAAAGGCATAAGAAGCAAACGCCTCCCAATCGCCCCAAATTTTTAATAAAACCAGCTCAGAATGACCATTTTCTTTCCCTCCGCTCAGAAACTTAGGCAACATAGTATCAAGGACTGATTTTTGCTTTTTCCCCATAGCCTTTCGCAATACATCAGCCTCACCCTTTGTAAAGGAAGCTAATTTTTGAGAAAGCAACATAACTTGCTCCTGATAAACGGTAATTCCGTAGGTATCCTTTAATATTTCTTCCATGATGGGAAGATCATACGTTATCTTTTCTCTACCATGTTTTCTGCTTACAAAATTAGGAATGTAGCTAATAGGCCCGGGTCTATACAAGGCATTCATAGCTATGAGATCTTCAAAAGTCGTGGGTACTAACTCTTTCAAATATTTTTGCATTCCCGGACTTTCATATTGAAAAATACCTACTGTTTCACCATTTTGAAAAAGTTTGAATGTCTTTTCGTCCGTCAATGGAATACTGTCCATATCTAAATCAATACCATGATTCAGGGTAACCATTTTGACAGCATTTTTAATGATAGTGAGGGTTTTCAGACCCAGAAAGTCCATTTTTAGTAACCCTGCAGACTCCGCCACACTATTATCAAACTGCGTGACCAACATTCCACTATCCTTATCGACTTTTACGGGAACATACTTCGTAATCTCATCTGGGGTAATCACCACACCACAAGCATGAATACCTGTATTTCGCACTGACCCTTCTAATCGTTTAGCCGTTCGAATCATTTTCCCTATGGCATCGTCACCTTTTGACAGATCTCTGAATTGGTAAGCCTTTTCAACCTCCTCATTTCTTAAATCGCCTTTAAGTTTAGCATTGATATCTTTTTCTTCCAGAACTTTTGACAAGGTAGCATTCAAGGCATTTGGAAAAGTTTTAGTCACCTTATCTACCTCAGGAAGAGGAATCTGCATTACTCTACCTACATCGCGAAGTGATAATTTTGCAGCCATGGTTCCATACGTAACAATTTGTGCTACTTTATTCTTACCATACTTATCAATCACATAGTCTAAAACTTTCTGTCTCCCTTCGTCGTCAAAGTCAATATCAATATCAGGAAGAGAAACCCTTTCAGGATTCAAAAAACGTTCGAAAAGTAGATCGTATTTAATAGGATCAATATTTGTTATACCCGTGCAATAAGCCACAACAGACCCTGCGGCACTACCTCTGCCCGGACCTACAGCCACATTCATTTTTCGGGCTGCAGAGGTAAAATCCTGAACAATTAAAAAATAACCGGGATAACCAGAATTTTGAATAACCTTTAACTCAAAGTCAATTCTTTCACAAAGCGCAGCAGACAACTCCGGATACCTTTTTTTTGCTCCCTCATACGTCAAATGCCTCAAATAACTGTCCTGATCAGTAAATTCGGGAGGCATTGGGAAAGCAGGTAACAAAACATCTCTTGCGAGGTCTAATGTATCCACCTTCTCAAAGACTTCCATCGTATTTTCTAAGGAAAAGGGTACATCCTTAAAAAGAGTTTGCATTTCTGCCTTCGTCTTAAAGTAAAAATCGGAGGAAGGAAATTGGAATCTATCAGCATCTGAAATAAAACTATTTGTATTTATACAAAGCAAAATATCGTGAGGCAAATAGTCCTCTTCGTTTATATAATGGGAGTCATTTGTCGCAATGACTTTAAGGTTATATTTTTTGGCAAAGGTGAGTAAAACCTGATTTACATCTTCCTGACTGACGCCGGTACCATCGATATTCTCCATGCCCCGGTGCCGCTGAATTTCTATATAAAAATCATCCCCGAAGAGATCAATCCACCATTTAAGCTTATCTTCCGCATCCTCCAGATTTCCCTTTAGAATAGCCTGAGGAATTTCAGCACCAATGCAACAACTCGTTGCAATCAAACCCTCATGATATTGCAGTAACAACTCTTTGTCAATTCTGGGAAATTTTCCGTATAAACCTTCTATAAACCCTAAAGAACAGAGTTTAGATAAATTTTCGTATCCGACCTTGTTTTTAGCTAATAGCAATTGATGATGACGATCATCTTGTTCTCCTTTTGCCCTTGAAAAAGCGCGTCTGTGTCTATCTTTAACCAAATAAAATTCGCAGCCAATAATTGGCTTTATTTTTCTCTTTTTTGCCTCCGATACAAATTTAAAAGCGCCAAACATATTACCATGGTCAGTAAGGGCAACGCCCAACTGCCCGTCTTGCATCGCTTTGTCCATCATATCTGAAATAGGAGATGCACCATCTAACAACGAATACTGAGAATGACAATGCAAATGCAAAAAATCAGACATTAGATTATATTTTAATTTTACTTACTAAAGAACACCTCATCAATAAATATCCAACCTTTGTCTCCCTTTCCTGGGTGGAAGGCTGGTAATTTATCCACATTTTTAACAATCACTTTGAAATATCTGGTTGGTTTTTTTACCTCCAATATAACGGCACTTGTCCCAACTTCGTTTAATTTTTCCTTTACTAAAATGGGGAGAACCTCCTTTTTAATTAACTTCATATTCCTTTCACTATCCCCACCCCACAGTTCAACATACTGAGGAGCAAGAATATAGCTTTGAACATTTATTCCATAATGCACTGAAACAAAACGGATAGCAGCGGCATCTCCAGGCTTAAATCTGAATAATGTCTCCATCTGGTTATTCTTATATCCCAGCCAATTTCCCGCCCTGAATTGATCTATTTTACCCAGACTATTATCTGTCAGACTCTGTACTCCAGCCCCTAAATACTCAGGTTCAGGGCTGGTCAACCATCGGGTACTGTCAGGTTTTAATCCTGCTTTAAAGAAGGAAAAAGTATAGGTAGGGCTTGAAATCCAGCCAGGTTTAAAGATTTTGACTGAAAGAGTAACTGGTTTGGAAAAAACAAGAGGATGCGAATAGATTGGACTAGATAAAGAATCTGGTTCGCTGCCATCATCGGTATAACGAATAATGGCACCTGGTATCGATTTTTTAAACCTAATACTATCATTTTCCATTAAAACCAACGATTTATTTTCGAGTATCGGGCCATTTAGAGGTAAAATATCCGTTGAACTTGGAGAAAATCCAAAATACCATTTAATATTCTTATACTTCTTTACGATGTCCTGATACTCTTCTTCTGTGATATTGGTATGCCAAAGATATACTTCCTCCAAAGATTTCATTGTAGCTAAAACTGGAACGGATTTTATTGAAATCTCTGTTCCAGACAGACTTAATACCCTTATTTTATTTAATTTTTTCAAACTGGGAATTCCCTTATCTGTAATATCAGTTTGATTTAAAAAAAGCTTTTCAAGATTTGGAAATAGCGTTATCATGCTAAGATCCTCATCCCTAATGGGCATTTTACTTAAATTGATTTGAATAATTTGTTCTTTTGCTGCACTTAATTTATCAAGTTTACTTATTTCAAATGACTTCGTTATAAAAAAATCTGCCTTTAAGGCGGGAGACTCATTAGATATTTGTCTAACTACAGTAAAAGCATCATTCAATGAGGCTAATTTTTTACTGGAAAGGAAAGGGAATGTATATACTTTTTCTTTTGAACTTGATTGTAAGAGTAACTCTTTATCAGCAAATAGGGCATGATTTTGCTGAATAGACGCCAATATTTCGTTGGTATTTCCACCCGCATTTATCCAGTTTTTTAGTATAACTATTTCCTGAGGCTCCAAAGGTTCCTTTCCCCTTGGAGGCATGTGTTCCTTGTCTGTAATTGGTAAATCAATACGCTGAGCCATTTCTGCCAGCATTTCATTGAAATTCGCATGTTTTGCGACCCAAACGTCAGACGTAGTATTAGGATTAGAGGCAAGTATTAATCCCCCTTTTGCCTTATCTTTTTTATGGCATGACACACATTTTTTCTCTAAAATAGGTCTGACTGCCAGCTGGAAATAAGCTGTAGAATCGGTAATTACAGCCTGGACATCTTCCTCAACCTTTTTTTTATCCGGAAAATTAAGATAATCCGCACCGTGGGTTAAAGAACCTCCCGCATGACCGGCAAAAGACATCAATGCTAATCCAAAGACTTGTAAATAAGTCCAGTAGGGTTTAACTTTTTCAAAATTTGTAAATGCCCACCAGGAAAACCAGGTAAAGAAAGATAAAGCGACCCCACTCCACAAATGATTTCTGAGCATTACGGCATCATAATCCTGTCCTTTAGAGAGAAATAAGCCCAATAAGGCGGTAAAAACACTGGAAACAGCTGAAAGAGAAAGAGTTAATTCATAAATCTCA
>Ga0315901_10006429_pt1 | contig 14082 bp, 19 predicted proteins | sample LakEriMetagenome_10_FD_203761 | JGI IMG/M metagenome (GOLD analysis project Ga0315901, IMG submission 203761) | Freshwater fungal communities from buoy surface, Lake Erie, Ohio, United States - Buoy 2 MA116 | ecosystem: Environmental > Aquatic > Freshwater > Lake | place: USA: Lake Erie, Ohio... | reverse complement strand
TGGGGCTTCTTTGTACCCGAAAACGACAGCCAAAGCCATGATTAGTGATGATCAGGTCATAATTGACCCACAACCGGCTGAAATCGTCTCAGATGGGCTGCAATCGGTTTTTGAATCTGTCATAGAGCCACGGATTCACTCACCGCTCAATGATTTGCCATCACGCGGCTTTGAACTCATTGATTTTGCCGAACGAATCATCCCAGGCGGCTTTATGCCGTGGCAAAAATGGCTGGCTGAGCACTCGCTCAAGGTAAAGCCGGATGGCCGTTACTACCATCCAATATCGGTGGCTACGGTCGCAAGGCAAAATGGCAAAAGTACCTACATGATGGCTCGAATCTTGATGGGCTTGTTTCATTGGCGCGAAAGCTTGCAAGTCTCCACAGCTCACCGGCTGGTGACATCGCTGGAGCAATTTCGGGCAATTGTGCAAATTATTGAAAGCAATGACGATTTGGCTAAACGAGTCAAACGCATCCGATGGCAACATGGAGCCGAAGAAATCGAAACGCTGGAAGGATCGCGGTTTATTATCAAAGCTGGTGGGTCAGCTGCTCGCGGCTTGAGCAAACCGGAAAGCATTCACATGGATGAAATACGAGAGCTGCACGATATGGAGACATTTGCCGCAATGCGATATACATTGATGGCCGCCAAAAATCCACAGGTCAATTGCTTTTCAACGGCCGGTGATTCACACAGCATTGTGCTCAATCAATTGCGCGAGCGCGGATTAGCAGCTGCCGCCGGAGCAGCCGACAATGTAGGATATTTTGAATGGTCAGCGCCTACCGATGAGATTTCATTGGAAAATGCAGCTTTTGCCAATCCCGGCCTCAATATAACAATCCATCCGGACAATATCCGATCTGTGTTTAATGATCCTGCCGATGTTGTACAAACTGAGGTTTTAAATCGTTGGGTTCAAACAATCTCCAGCGTTATTGGTGCGAAAGAATGGCAAGCCTGTGGCGATGAAACAATTGACCTTTATATTGACAAGCTGACATGGATGGCAATTGATATTTCACCGGACAGAAGAAATGCAGCATTAGTGGGAGCACAAAAGCTTGGATCAGAAAGCTTTGTTATAAAGCTGCTGCATACATGGGAAAACACCATTCAGCTTGATGATCGGGCCATTGCAAATGATGCGGCCGCTTACTGTCGCAAGTATCCGATTGAGTATTTGCTTTATAGCCGGCGAACAACCGGCGCAATTGCCGCGCGCATGGTTCCAGCTGGTATTCCAATCCATGACATGGATTCGGCCTACCCACAAGCTTGTGATGAGCTTTTGGGCGCGATTAACAGCGGCAGACTTAAACACCGAAATCAATCAACGCTGACCGAGCAAATGCTTTCGGCTGTGCGATTGCGTAAAGGCGATGGCGGTTGGGTTATTGGAAGGCGTGCCAGCGGCACCGCTGTGGCCGCTGCCGTAGCAGCAGCACTCTGCACACATTTTGCGACACGCCCAGAAACCGAAATAGACATTTTAGTGGGTTGATGCTTGACATTTTGAGAAAATGGGTGCATGGGATTATTTGACCGCAATCGCACCATTGAAACAGTCGCGCCATTGCGTGGTGCTGATGTAGCTGCACAAATTGGGCCAGCTCCAACACTCGATGCGTTTTATCCATTTGGCGGCGCGGATTATCTCGCAAGCCGCGAAGAAGCAATGAGTGTGCCAGCAATTGCACGCGCACGAAACATGATCTGTAATTCTATCGCCACAATTCCATTAATTACACGCGATAAAGAAACAGGCACAATTATTGACCAGCCAATTGTGATTGATGAGCCAGATCGCAGAGTGCCGGGATCGGTTTCATGGGTATGGGCGTGCGAGGATTTACTATTCACAGGATTTAGTTATTTTCAGGTTCAATCACTTTTTGCCGACACATTTAGAGTGCGCGAAATGTGGAGAGTTGCACCTAATCGCGTTGGCACATTCTTAAACGATACTGGAACGGAAATTCTTTATTACACAGTTGATGGCAAGCAAGTGCCGGAAAGAGGCGTTGGCAGTTTAATTGTGTTTTACGGAAATGATGAAGGCCTCCTTAACAGAGCCGGCCGCACTATCCGGGCCGGTGCGGAACTCGAGCGTGCGGCGGCAATGTATGCGCGCGAACCTGTGCCATCAATGGTTTTAAAATCTAACGGAACGGCATTGCCAGCTGATCGCATTGCAAAATTGCTTGATGCATGGGGCGCAGCTCGCAGAAATCGCGGCACAGCTTTTCTTAATGCTGACATCACAATGGAAACTGTTGGCTTTACACCCGAACAAATCGGTCTTAATGCCGCACGCGAAATTATTGCAACAGAATTAGCCAGAGCCGTTGGCATCCCGGCTTACTTTATTGACGCGCCGACTGGATCATCCATGACATATCAAAACGCCCAAACGGCGCGCCAAACCTTGCTTGATTTTTCACTTTTGCCACTTATGAACAGCATTACCAGCAGGCTTTCAATGCCAGATTTTACGCCATCAACACAGCGCGTGGAATTTGATTTGAAGGCATACCTACGCGGCTCAGAAAAAGAGCGTGCAGAAATTTATAAGATTTTATTTGACATTGGAGCAATCACTACCGATGAAATTAGACAGATGGAGGATATGATCTCATGAAGCTAACAACACCGATGCAAATTACGGCAGCTGATTCAGATGCACGCACAATCACCGGCCGAATCGTTGCATTTAATGAGCACGCAAATGCATCAACAGGCAAGGTTGTTTTTGCCCGTGGCTCAATCGCTGTCAATGATGTGTTTCTTAACCTTGAGCATGACAATACTCGCAGGATTGGGAAAAGTATCGCCATGAATGTAAATGACAAGGAAATGACGGCTACTTTTAAAATCGCTAACACAACAGCCGGCAATGATGCACTTGTTGAAGCAATGGATGGATTGCGCGATGGATTTAGCATTGAACTGGCCGTTGATAATTATGAAATGCAAAAGGATGGCACTATGAAGGTGCTCAATGGACAGCTCACAGCTGTCGCTTTGGTTACTGAACCGGCTGTGCGATCTGCACGCGTTTCAGAAGTAGCCGCATCAGAAGATTCTGAAACTGAAACAGTTGCAGAAATAACAAACCCAAATGAAGGAGACAAAGTGGATAACACTACCGAAAACACCGCTCCTGCCGTTGAACCGGTAGAGGCTCCAGCTGAGGCTGTGCAGGCATCGTCACGACCTGCCTATTACACAGCTCCACGATCACCGATTGTAAATAAGGTTTCATACCTTGAGCACTACCTAAAGGCAACAATTCTGCATGATGAGGATTCACGCCAGTACATCAAGGCAGCAGATAACACAACATCAACAGCACCGGGTATGGTGCCAACACCACAAAGCACACAAGTTGTTAATGCATTGGCAAACGCCGATCGCGGAATGATTGATGCGCTAAGCCGTGAAACATTAGTTGGCGAAGGAATGACATTTGAAATTCCACGCGTTACAGCTGTGCCTACTGTTGCAAACATTGCAGAAAATGGAGCAATTGCAGAATCATCACTTTCAGCAACATTTTTGAGCGTACCTGTTCAAAGCTTCAAAGGTCGCGCAATTTCAACTGTGGAACTCATTGACCGTAGCCGGCCTGAGTACCTAACCGCGCTTTTGCAAAATCTTGAATTCGCTTATGCAAAAGTAACTGATGAATTTGCTGTTGGCACAATTGCTGGTGCAGGTCAGCAAACAGGTGTCAATGCAAACACATCAACAGGTTTCTTGGCTTACACATCACAAGCTGCCGGTGCTGTTTATTCATCATCACTCGGATTTGCTCGCAACATCGTTGTTTCTCCTGGACAATGGACAAATATCATGGGTTACAACGACAATGGCGCACCGCTTTACAATGCAGCGCAACCTAGCAATGCGGCAGGATCAGTCCGAGGCGATAGCTTGCGCGGTGTAGTTTCACCGGGCCTTAACCTCTTTGTTTCTCGCTCAATTGGTAACGCTGGAGCAACAACATCAACCGGAGATTTCTCAATGGCTGTTATTAATCCAGATGCATGGACATGGTATGAGTCACCACGCTTTACATTGCGCACAGCAATTCAAAGCGATGGAACCATTGACATTCTTTACTACGGCTATGCAGCAATTGCTCCAAAGATTCCATTTGGCGCATGTTGGAACCAGACCTGAGCCGAATAACAACTAATCATCGGTAGCGGTCGCTCCCGAACGCTAACGATACGAAAGGAACCGAGATGCCAGCAATAGTCACAGCTTCACAGCTTAGGTCAATTCTTGGTGTCTCGGTTTCCTTGTATAGTGATGCACAATTGGATTCTTTTATAGATTCCGCTGAACAAACAATTTTGCCTTTGCTGACCCAATACCAATCATCGGTGACATTTGCCAATGTAAGTGATTCCGTCATTTATTTCACCACAATGCGGCCAAATTACTTTGTGCCGGGGCAATCTGTTGTTGTAACCGGGGCCGGAATATATAACGCAACATATACAGTCACCGATGATCGGATTGAACCTTACACATTTACAGCTGCCACAGCGGCAGCAGACCGCACATATCCATTGCCATTTATTCCAGCGGCAACAGCGACATTAAGCGGATCATCAGCGGCGCAGCTTTACGCAAACACACCGCCCATTGAAAACGCAATTTTGGTCGTTTCGGTTGAGATATTTCAGAGCATTACAGCTCCCGGCAACCAAATCATGTCAGATACATTCCAGCCGCAGCCATTCATTTTAGGCCGCAGTCTTACAAACAGAGTCGTTGGCCTTTTAGGCCCATTTTTGGATGTCGAGGCAATGTGTCAATGACAATTGAAGCCGACATCCGCACACCATTGCAAACCGCGCTTTCAACTATTGCGGCCAATGTTTATAACGGCATCCCAGAAACCATGACAAGTCCAAGCATTGTTTTAGTACCGGGAACACCGTATTTGGAAAGCGTGTTAATCAATGGCGCAACAACAAAAGTCAAAATAAACATGACTGTCACGGGTGTTGTTGCTTATATGAACAATGCGGCAGCTTTAGACAATCTTGAGCAATTGATGATTGACATCATCAGCACAATGCCCGATGGATATGAAGTCGGCGATGTAAATCAACCACAATCATTGGAAGTCGGTGCAGGTAAATACCTGATTGCCGATTTACAAGTAAGCACCTATTACACCAACTAAGGAGAAATCATGCCAACAACAATCGTCACCGGCAGAGACATCACTTTCACCATTGCTGGTGATAACTACGATGCACAGGCCACATCTGCAATTTTAACTATTGATTCAACAATCAATACATATCAAACTCTGGACGGCAAGGCGTATTACACCACGGATTCGCAAGGCACATTTGCCGTTGAAATGCTTGCCGACTGGCCAGCTGGTGGATCACTTTGCAACGCATTATGGACAGCGGCAGACACCGCACCAAATACACCATTGAGCGTTGTTTTCACAGCTGCATCAGGATCGGTTTTCAATTTTGATGTTCAGCCAGTATTTCCATCAGCTGGTGGAACAGCACCAGATGCACAAACTGTTTCATTGTCATTTACCTGTGTGACCACACCTACACTCTAGAAAGGAAATCGGGAGCATGAAACTACCAATCACAATTGAGTTCGTTACGGGGGAAAGCGCGATTTATACCGCGCTTCCGCCGGAATGGATGAAATGGGAACAAAAAACTGGAAACACCATTCAACAAGTTGCTGAGAAATTGGGAATTGCTGATTTGATGTTTTTGGCGTATCACGCAATGAAGCGCGAGGCAGCCGGCAAAACTGTCAAACCTTTTGAAGTATGGTGCGAAACTGTAACTGACATCAGTATGGGAGAAACCGAAAACCCAAAAGCTACGAGCCGGGAACAATAAACCGGATCATTTGGGAATTGGCCATTGCAACTGGATTGTCACGATCAGAGTTTCAAACAGCGGAAGACATTTTAACTGTATATGAGATAATGAGGAGTCGAAATGGCGAATAAATCTACCAGAGACACCGGCACTTTTTCATTTACGGTTGAACCTTTAGAATTGAGAAATTTATTCAGGCTTTTGTCTGCATTGCCAAAAGAAGTGCAGGATCAAGTCAGAACCGAAGCCGGCTCTATGTCAAAAAGACTAGCCGGGCAAATTATGCAATTTGGCCTTGTAGCTCCAACACCACAAGCAAAATTGGTCATGGAGTCAATTACAACACCACGCGACCGGCTTATCCGGGTTGATATTGGCGGCACAAAGCGCGTTGGCCGTAAATATGGCGGCAAAACAAGCAAAAGCGGCAAGCGCACAAATCAATCACAAGCTGCCGCTGGAACGCTTTTGTGGGGATCAGAATATGGCTCCCATCCCGGTATTGATAGAGCAGGCCGGAGATATACAAACAGATTTAAGGCCGTGGCAAACCCAAGCGGTTATTGGATAACACCAGCTGTGGATTTCTACACGCCGGTTGTGGCTAAAGAATATATTGCAATGGTTCAAACACTTATTAGAGCGAACGGACTCGATTAATGGCAAAAATTCCAAAAGTCACAGTAACCTTTGATGCTGATTTAGATTCGTTAAAAAAAGGCGTTAAAGGAGCAACATCCGAGGTTGATTCATTTGGCAGCAAGGTTGGAGATTTTAGCAAAAAAGCTGCTTTGGCATTTGCTGCCGTTGCCGCTGCCGCCGGAGCAATGGCAATCAAAATTGGCGTGGATGCGGTCAAAGCTGCCAGCGATTTAAGCGAGACAATTTCAAAAGTTAATGTGTTATTTGGTGATACAGCCAAAGACATTGAAAAATTTGCAGATGGTGCGGCAGCATCATTGGGACAAACAAAACAACAAGCTTTGGATGCAGCGGCTACATTTGCCACATTTGGTCGAGCTGCCGGACTTAGCGGCAAGGATTTATCCGGTTTTTCAACCGGTTTTGTTCAATTAGCTTCTGATCTTGCTTCATTTAATAACACATCACCAGAGCAGGCAATCAATGCAATCGGTTCAGCATTACGCGGTGAAGCTGAGCCATTGCGCGCGTATGGCGTTTTGCTTGATGATGCATCATTGCGGCAAGCGGCTTTGGAATTGGGAATTGTTAGCACGACCAAAAATGCATTAACACCACAGCAAAAGGTTTTGGCAGCTCAAGCTCTGATTTATCAACAAACGGCAGCAGCTCAAGGCGATTTTGAGCGCACAAGCGATGGTTTAGCAAACCGCACAAGAATTCTCACGGCTCAATTAGAAAATGCCAAAGTCACTATTGGCCAAGCTCTTTTGCCTGTTGTTTTGCAATTGGCTACTTTGTTTTCAGACAAAGTCATCCCAATTGTGCAACAAGTTGCGGATGCTTTTGGCTCAAAAGCCGATGGCATGGGTGGCACATTAAGCACTTTGGCAAATTCAATTAAAAGCTTTGTGCAACCTATTTTTGAAGGTTTCAAATCAGCTTTTGACAAAATCAAAGCAACAGTTATTGAAAACAAAGATGAATTCCAAGCTTTTTTTGATGTGGTTAGAGCCGCAGCACCAATCATTGGCAATGTGATTGGCAAAGCTTTTAGCATAATTGGAGACATTGCAAGCGTTGTTTTAAATGTTTTTGCAAATGTTGTTGGAGCTTTAAAAGGCTTAATTAACACCGCAATTGATCTTGCCAACATTGCAATTCGAGCGGCTAACATCATCAAACCGGGTGAAGATATAAAACCGATTTCAAAAATTGGCACAGGCGGCGCAAGCGGTGGTTTTGCTATTGGTGGTGCGCCGGGTGCAATTTCAGGCGGCGGTGGCAGCGGCGGAGGAGGTTCGACCGGTGGCGGCGGTGGCACGATAGGCGGTGGCACGATAGGCGGTGGCACGATAGGCGGTGGCACCGGCGGAGGAGGTTCGACCGGTGGCGGCGGTGGTGGCTCAATCAGTAGCACAATCACAAAAATTGCAAATGACACAAAAAAAGTAATCACAGATGTTGCTGGTGCATTTGATGTTTTTGGTGCCAATACCACATCGCTTGCTGGAATTATGGCAGCTTCAAATCAACCGTTTGCATTTGGCACATCCGGTGTTAATACAAACACATTAGCCGGGATTTTGGCAGCTTCCACTAAACCGAGTGTTACTGTCAATTTTAATGGAATTACAACCGATCCAGAAGGCACAGCACGCGTTCTTGTTGATACGCTGAACAATTCTTATTATCGCGGCACAGGCGGCGCAACGAGCCTGCAAATAGCATGACACTTTATAATCCTGTATGGCGTGTGACAATTGGTGGTGTCCAATATCAAACCGCCATTTTAGCCAATCTTACAATCACAAGCGGTCGCACGAACATTTATGAACAAGCTCAGGCAGGTTATACAAACCTTGAATTGATTAATCTCGATCATTCAAATGTGCTTATTCAAATTAATGATTCTCTCACCATAGAATTGCAAGATTCAACAGCCACATTTGTTCCAATTTTTGGCGGTTCCGTTGTTGATGTAGGCATTGCCGTGGCTGAGGTTGGCAGCGTTGATTATGCACAACGGATTAATATCATCGCATTGGGCGCATTGGCTAGATTGCCAAAGGCACTCACCGAAGGCGTTTTGAGTGATGATTTTGATGGCAATCAGATTTACACAATTTTAAAAGAGGTTTTATTTCTATCATGGCAAGAAGTGCCACAAGCTTTGACATGGGCCACTTATGATCCAACGACTCAATGGCAGGATGCCGAAAATAGCGGATTGGGTGAAATTGATCAACCCGGCAATTATGAGCTTGAAAATCGCAGTTCCGATATCACCGATGTTTATTCATTGGTTTCAGCTTTGGCCACATCCGGCTTGGGTTATATCTACGAAAATGCACAAGGCCAAATTAGCTATGCCGATTCAACACACCGCACAACCTATTTGGCCACTAACGGTTATGTGGATTTAACGGCCAATCAAGCTTTAGCATCGGGTTTGAGCATCCAATCGCGTGCCGGAGATGTCCGAAATACCATTACGCTTAGATATGGCAACAATTCAGCTTTAGAAGTTAGCGCGGTTGATTCTGCATCGGTTGGCCTATATGGCCAGCTGGCACAAATTTTCACCACCACAATAAAGCACGCAGCGGATGCTCAGGATCAGGCCGATTTTTATTTAGCACTCAGAGCTTATCCACGGTTCAATCTTAGCAACATCACTTTCGAGCTGACCAATCCTGAACTGGACAATGCCGACCGCGATGATTTGATTAATGTGTTTATGGGCATGCCAGTCAATCTTTCTGATTTGCCATTAAACATGAATTCCGGCGATTTTTTGGGTTTTGTCGAAGGCTGGACATTCTCGGCCAGATACAATCAGGTAAGCGTTTCGTTGATCTTGTCACCGATTGCGTTTTCATTGCAAGCTATGCAATGGAACGATGTGCCGGTGGTGGAGCAATGGCAAACAATCAATCCAACTCTGGATTGGATTAATGCCACAATTGTGGCGTAAGGAGAAAACATGAGCAATCCAACGAGCAATTTTGGATGGCAGATGCCAACGGCCACAGATTTGGTCACGGATTTGCCAGCCGATTTTGAGGTATTTGGTCAGGCCGTAGATACAACATTGGTTGATCTCAAAGGCGGCACAACAGGCCAGATTCTTGCAAAAAATACAAACACCGACATGGATTTTGTATGGATCACAAATGATGTGGGTGACATTACAGCCGTCACTGCTGGCACGGGCATTTCAGGCGGTGGCACATCAGGTGCGGTTACAATCACAAACTCAATGGCCACAGAAATCACGGCAAAAGGCGATTTAATTGCTGGCACAGGTTCAGCAACTTTCGACAACCTGCCCGTGGGAACAAACGGGCAAACACTTGTGGCGGATAGTACCGCTTCTACTGGATTAAAATGGGCTACTGCTAGTGCTGGAGCATTGACTTTAATAAGCACTACAAATGCAAGTGCAACTGCAACCAGTGTGACTTTATCAAATTGTTTCTCATCGACTTATCGCAATTATCTTGTTCTTATGGATGGTGCTCAGACAACAAACACAGGTGATATTTCATTTCAAATGCGGGCAGGTGGTACAACTCAGACAACAAATTACTATAATGCACGCATAGCGTATGGCACTGGTGGAACGGTTACGGCGTCTGCAAATGTGAATGTATCGGCTGCGCCACTTGCAACAGGCTCTAGTAATAAGTTTACAATCGAGTGTTTATGGATGAATCCTTATGTCGGAAAAGTTGAATGGCTTAGCAGATTTTGGACAAGAAATGGTGATGTCGGCGGGAGCAATCAAGGCTTCATTGATACAACAACATCATATGATTCAATGGTAATTTCTTGGGGCGGTAATTACACAGGCACAATTTCAGTTTATGGATATGGAGTTTAATATGAAAAGAATGGAAATCGATTGCATAACTGGAGAAGTATTAGAAATTGATTTAACTGCTGATGAAATCAAGGCTTATGAGCAAAGAATAGCCAATGATGCTAAAGCGGTTGCAGATGCAGAGGCTAAGGTAATTGCTGATGCTGAAGCAAAATCCGCACTATTAGCCAAATTAGGCATAACTGCCGATGAAGCAAAGTTACTGCTTTCATAGTGGAACACTTGACTAAGATGATTTATGTCTAGTTTTCCACAAGGCACATTGCCTCGTTTGATTCAGGTTGCGCTTGCCGAGGTCGGCACAGCTGAAACTGGAAACAACGAGACAAAGTATGGCAAATACATGAAAGCCGACAAGCTGCCATGGTGTGGGTCATTTCTTAATTGGTGTGCGGATCAAGCTGGTGTGAAAGTGCCAAATGTGGTCAGTACAAAAGCCGGAGCTGAGACATTCAAGAAAAACAAGCAATGGCATGACACGCCAAAGATTGGTGATTTTGTTTTTTTTGATTTTATCATTGATGACAAAACTACAATTAATCATGTGGGCTTAGTAATCCGGGCATCAGAGAAACAGATTGTGACCATTGAAGGCAACACCAGCGGCGGTGGAGATCAACGCAATGGTGGTGAAGTCATGGTCAAATCCAGAGCTTTGGGAGCACGCTCATTTGTAGTCGGTTACGGCCGGCCACAATATGAGCCATTTTCCGGTGATTTACCGGATAGACCAAAAGGAGGAAAATAAATGGATCAAGCAAAATCAATGCTGGCATCATGGGCGCGCAGCTCAATTGCTGGTGCATTGGCAGTATGGATGAGCGGCAATCAAAATCCAAAAGATTTGGCATTGGGATTGGTGGCTGGCCTTGTGCCGGTATTAGCTCGATGGGCTAATCCTAACGATAAGGCATTTGGTAACAAGAAATGAGTGTGGGCGAATGGACGGCGGTTGGTGGCCTTGTTATTGCGGTGCTAACTGCCGTGTATTCGTCAATGCGATTCATGGTGAAATCAATCATGCGCGAGCTTTCACCGAATGGGGGCAATTCACTCAAGGATCAAGTGAGCAGGATAGAAGCAAGGCTGGATCAATTGATGCTCGAGATAGCAATTAAGAAGTAGCGACACGCCGTAATTTGAGCGCGATTGTTGAAAATGTCAGATAAGCCTGTCACTCTCTATTTCGGGAGCTGAGACACGGCTCCCAGAAACGGGAGCAAAAAAATGACAACAAGTGAAATTGGGCTATTTGTGCTCATGGCAATTGCCTGCATTTTGTGGGCCATTTGCAGTTATGCAGTCGGGTACAAAGAAGGCCACAAACAAGGTTATCAACGCGGCAAGGCCGTTGGCCGTCACATCTCAGCTCAGGCGGTCAAATAATGGCGTTCATGGACTCATACGAAGGCAACAAACAGCGCACGGATCGTTGGATTGCCACATATCCGCAAGGTAGGCTGGAAACGCTTATTGTTGAATTTAATGCTGAAAAAGGATATGTTCTGGTACAAGCTAAGGCATACAGGAATCAGCTAGAAACAGAGCCGGCTGGTGTGGATTATGCACACGGCTATTTGGCAGCTTATCCGGAAAAAATGCGGCGGTGGATGATTGAAGATACCTGCACATCAGCTTTGATGCGTGTGATGGCTTTGGTGTTGGGAGGCACGGAAAAAGCTACACAAGAAGTCATGGCACAGGTCAATGACAAGGCACCAAAGGCAATGGATTATGACTATTGGAGCACCAAATTTGGCGATGTCCCAAGCTATCAAACGCGAGAAGAAGCCGAACAAGCTGAGCCAATTGCATGGGAGATACCAGAGCCAAAAGCTATTGTGCCGGATAGCGCACCGAGCTGCTCACACGGATCAATGCGATGGAATCAAAGCAAACCGGATGCACCCAAATCATGGGCCGGATACTTTTGCAGCGAAAAAATCAAAGAAAAACAATGCAAACCTCAATGGTATGTATTGACCAGCGATGGCACATTTAAGCCGCAGGTGTGATGATGAAAAAATATCAATTAATTAAACTGTTGATTGCAATTGAAGTTATTTTGCTGGCCGTCATGATGTGGTGGGTGTTTAAATGAGCGATTATATGGAAATCATCAACCCACAGACACGCACAGCTAAGCTGATGTATCAAGGCAAAATCGTTGAAGAATACAAAATTGAGCAATGCGATAAATGCTCAAAGCTGATGAAATTTGACAAATTTGGTTATCAAAAAGGCTATGGCGGCGAAAATGTCATTTGGTTTTGTGGAGGCTGCCGATGATAAATCGTGTTGAAGAAGTACAATGCATGATTGCAGCAATTCAACATTGCCACGACCGCAATGCAGACCATCCAACGCGCTTTCAAAAAAACCTTTCATGGTTTGAATATGTAGCGCAAATGGCTGAATCAATGGCAGCTGAATTGGTGGTTGCAAAGCGGTTGGGATATGAGTATCAACCTGGCATCACATGGGATAAATCAAAGGCTGATGTAGGCGAACACATTGAAGTTAAATGGTCAGCCAATCCAACATCCAATTTGTGGATTCAGGAAAGTGACCGCCATGATCGTGATATTGCCGTGCTAGTTACGGGCCATTCACCTAAGCTGCACATCATCGGCTGGATGCCAGTTGCAGTAGCTAAGAAGCCGCGATATAAAAACACCAGTCAAAACAATTGGACGATTCCACAGACTAACCTGCAACCCATTGAGACACTAGCGAGGAGCAATTATGCACATCCTGTCATTTGATTGCGCTATTTGCAAGAAGCTTTACGGAAAACCTAAGCAACGCTTTGGATTAAAGAAAGGTGCCGAATTAACAGAGCATGAGTGGTTTGCTCAATGCATGGGATGCGGCACATTTGGCATTAAGATTGTGGATGATGCTCGAATCGCAGAGCTGAGTCAATGATAAAGTTATCCACAGGTGTTATCCACAGGTGTGCGAAACCTGTTGGAATCGCTCAAGATTACGCTCGCTACTTGACATGGTTGCTACCATCAACACTCGTTGGCGAGCCGGTTCGCCGGATAGCTCGCAGACGATGTTTGGTGGTTTTGGGCGTGCTGTGTGTAATGGGGATTACACCGGCACACTCAACAAAAGAAGTTAAACAAACAACATCAATTGATGCATTAAAACTTTATGCACATTCAAGGATTGTTAATTACAAAGAGTTTCAATGCTTTAACACATTGATTACAAAAGAGAGCAATTGGCGTGTAGAAGCTATCAATCCCAATGGCAATCACTTTGGCTTAGGTCAGATGCGCAATACTAAGTATCGCAACCTAGATGGTTATCGTATGATTGACTGGAGCTTGCGATATATCAATCACAGGTATCAAGGTAAGATTTGCAATGGTGCATTAGCTCATTGGCAAAAGCATGGGTGGCATTGATGTCTTATCACTCTCAAAGAGAATCCAACAGCTCTAAATGGAAACAGATTCGCAAACGCATCATTGCCAGAGATCAAGGCATTTGTGCTTACTGTGGGGTTGAAGGTGCCACGACTGTGGATCATGTGCTGCCGGTAGCCCGGGGCGGTGACGATAGTGAGTCCAATTTGGTCTGTGCGTGCGTAAGATGCAACACATCGAAAGGAAAGAAGATGCCATTCGATTTTTTTGAGCCGGTTTCCAC
>Ga0315901_10006427_pt1 | contig 14084 bp, 17 predicted proteins | sample LakEriMetagenome_10_FD_203761 | JGI IMG/M metagenome (GOLD analysis project Ga0315901, IMG submission 203761) | Freshwater fungal communities from buoy surface, Lake Erie, Ohio, United States - Buoy 2 MA116 | ecosystem: Environmental > Aquatic > Freshwater > Lake | place: USA: Lake Erie, Ohio... | reverse complement strand
TCGCGAAGTAGCCGGTTTAAATGGGTGGCGATTCGCTGCCGGATTTTGCGGCGGACTGATAATTTTCTGCGTAGTATCGATCATGTGGCTAATTTTGCGAGGGCCCGACATACAAAACGAAATAAGTGATTTCCGCCGGACTCGCGCCGACCTTGTTGAGCACCTCCGGTGGGCAGAACATGTGCTGCAAGAACGGCGAGTGCAGCGGTGGCGAGAGCGGCAGCCTTCTGCACAGAAATTAAGCGACGTAGTATAATGTTGCGTTTTTAATTGAATAGAGATTTATATATCAACATGCCGATGAATATGCGTCAAAAAAATGCGTGGGAGGCGCTAACGGCAAAAGAGCGCACAATTGCGCACCGAATAGCCGTCAGTAATTTGCAGACAGAAACTATGGTTGCTGTGGCCGGAGTACTGTATGTGGGCTCTCTGCTGTTTGTCGTGATGTCGGCGTGCACATATGGCAAAAGGGTTGTGTACGGGGATTACGAACAAACCGTGTGCCATAATGCTGTGGAAGTGACTTACAATTGCGGGTACATTATTTGCGACGCGTCAGCAACTGCTAGGGTGCTCGAAACCGGGCAAACGGTCAGTATGCAGGCAGCGTACTTGACTGAGACGGAAACACGGCACTGGCTGATGCGCGTCAGCAGCATAGTTTTCCCGTGTTTTGTGCGAGACACAGCGGCGCTGACAGAAAACCAGATGATGTATGGGTGGGAACCGGCGCTGATAGCGGCATTCATGTTTGTCGCGGGATCGCTTGCGGCACTGTGGGCGATGAAAAACGACGAGATAACGGTGGTGCAACTGGTAAATAACCCAGGAATGCGGATTTTCTTGGACGTGGGGCCTTATGAAATGGTGGGATTGTATACCCATTATGAAACGCCGCCAAAACTCCGTCGGCGCGGGAGGAAGTGAGCTAGGATTTCCGCCGGTGCCGGGTATTGTTCCGCTCCGCGCTCATAAAATTACGTCGGAGAATTTTGTTATATTTTTTTTTATAATATACCGTCATGACTGTCGCTGCAACCACCCCCGTGTCCGGAGGTAAGGCCCGCCGCCGCAAGCCCGCCAGCCGCAAGCCGGCGAAGAAGCCGAAGACCAAGAAGCCGAAGAAGGCCAAGAAGTAAATGCGTCTGCGCACAACTGGCTGAACGCTAAAATGTCGCTCCATTAACCGGCCCACGGCCGCGCATCGCGAAACGCATGGTGCCCGTTTTTTGCTACTCACGCATGTCGATAAACAGCCGCGGACGGAATGCGGCCACTTCATGGTCAGCCACCCGGTTTTCGCGGAACGCCGTCCATGGGACTCCGTGCAGCCGGGACCAGATGTAGAATAAACAGTACACGCCGCACTCGCTGTCGCCCTCTTGGTGCGCCCGGCGGGACACCACAACGTCGTCGCACGCGCCCCCGGGGGCGCAGCGCCGCATACGCTGCCGCATATCAACCATCCAGTTGACTAGTTCAGCCGGCGGCGGACGGCCGCTGCTGTTGAAGTACTCAATGGTCCACGGAGTTGTGCGCATGTCGCCGAAGACACAGACCCAGTGTTTGCCGCGGCCGGGGTGGTGGTCGGTGTTGAGCACACACGCAAATGTGCGGGCGTCGCGGAGGGCGGCGGGGTCGAACTTTTTTAGGGCGCAGTCGTACGACATGAAGTTCATCATAGCGAACGGGATCGGGTGGAAGTCGGGGAACAGCTGAGTCCATTGCTGCGTGCTCCAGTCAATGTTGCTGTTGCTGAGCCATTTGCGCGTGGCGGCGGGGCCGAGGGGTTTGAGCCGCAGCCGCTCGGCGTCGACAGCGGCGCTGCTAAGGGCGCCGTTGGTTTTTTCGAGCAAACAATGCTGGTTGCTGCACTCGGTGGCGGCTTTAGCGGCGGCGATGGTTTGCGCCGCGTCGGCGCCGGGCTTGACGCCGGCGGCGGCCGCCACTGCCGCCACTGTTGGCGCCGTCAAACAGACGCCCCCGGCCTCGTCCACGTGCGGCGCACACTCGCCGACGGGCATGAGTTCCTGCGTTTTCGCCACCCACTCGTTGTTGTCGCCACCGCCGCGCGCCGTTTTTGCGCGCCGCACAGCACCCCCCTCCACCGAGTCCTCCGCCAGGTCCTCAATCCAGTCGCTGAACCCCGCCATGTGCTGTATATGGGCCCGCCGCGATTGAATGCGCGGCCGTATAGATGGCGACGCTTGAGGACGATTGGAAAGTTCGCAACCAGGCTGCGCACAGCGTCGCGCTGCTAAAAGAAAGGTTGCGCGCCGCTAAAGATCCCGTGAAAATCCTTGACGAGACAAAAAACCAGTTCGAAACCAGATGGTTAGCGCAAAAAGACGCCACTGTGTGGGCTGCGGGGACGGGCCTTGTTTCGGTGCTTAACTGGATAACTAAGTACCGGGCTCGCAATTTGTCTCAGTTACAAACAACGTACGAGAACGAAATACGGGCGGCAGTTGTCGGCGGACATGTTACTGTGCTCAACTGGCTTGCGCAAAAAGACCAGAATTTTAGCTCGCACCGATTAACTGCGCTCGCGATGGGTTACGGACACATTTCCGTTCTTGAGTGGATGCTCGCGCACGGACACACTACGTTCGACAAAATTCGCGCAGCCAAAAAAGAAGCAATGCGCGCGACAAACTACGTCGAAATGATTTTCTGGCTGGACTTTTGCGTCGGAATAGGAATAGAAGATTTTGACAACCGCACACTGTACTACGTTGCGTACTGGTTCGAAACGGCTGCGCTAGATTTCTTGGTGCGACGCGGAAAAGCGTCGCTCAAATTGTTTGGTTTCTTGTTTGTTCCCGGCGTGGGCGGCCAACACGGAATGAAATTCGTAAAATGGCTGGGGCAGTACGTTGTTCTGCCCGAAATACTGCCGTACGTGAGCGACAGAAATTTGGCGTTCCTCACTCAGCATCGATTTGCGCTAACAGTTATGGACTACTACACCTACGCCGAATTTGGCAGCAAAATGCTGTGTAGCGTGATACAGCGGGGTTCCAGAACGTTTGGCGACGCATTTCATTATCCGCCGCAAATAATCACGCGGGCAAACTGTTTGGCGGCGGGCGGCGCCGCCCTGCACAAGGTAGTCCAGCAAAAAAACGAACGCGGGCGCAAATTGCTGCGGTGTTTAATTAGTCGTTGCCGTTTGACGCCGAGCGACTTCAGCAGCGTCGGCCTAGACTGGCCCGCATTTGGATGAATATTTTTATAACGATGCCCAAACGATGGAAAAAATTATTGGCGGCCGTGGTTTTGCGGCTGTCAAAAAGATCGCACCACGTTCTGCAGCTCGCAATACAACATACGCCCGAAGCACTGCGAGCGCAAGCGCTGACGTGCCTTCCAAATTTGAACCCCGAATTACTCGAACGTTTGCTGGCCGCAGGCGTAATCAGTCCCGCCGATTTCAAAACCGACGACATTATTGGATACGTCCAGAAGTGCAACTATGCCGGCCTCGATTCTTTAGTCGCACACGGCGCCGACCCGGCTGCGTGGGGGCCGTCCGTGTTGCTGCGAGCTTCATACAGCCACAAAACGACGGAATGGTTCGCCCAACACATACCAATACTTCCGGTGCTTGAGCAAATGACCCTGCACCAGAGCCGCCAGATGCGTTGGAACAATTATGACTCACTAATGCAAGACGAAGAAACTGCGGCGTGTCTACTGTGGTTTGCGGCGCGACACGACCGCAGATGCGTTTTGTGGTCCCAGCGCTTCGGCAAAATACGGACGCGCGCTAATTTTCTGGCGCACAGCGGCCGCGCGTTGCGAGCGCTAATAAACAAACGTTACAGAAAAGTCTGGCTGGACAAACTGCGGTGGCTGTCTGCGAGCGATCTGGCAAGTGTTGGCTTGGACTGGTCATCATTCATTTGAATGACATTTTTTATAACACTATGCCTAGGCAATGGGACAAAATCTTGACAGCGGCGGTTTTGCAGTCTCCGGAAAGATTTAACCGCACTCTGCAGCGAGTAATGCAGTACGCGCCTGAAAGATTACGCGCGCAAATACTGACGCGTCTTTCGGATTTGAACCCTAAATTACTCGATGGTTTGCTAACCGCGGGCGTGGTCAGTCTCGCCGATTTCAAATCTGATGACATTAAGAACTACATCTTTAGCGGCAACCTTGACGGCCTCGATACTTTAGTTGCGCACGGCGCCGACCCGGCTGCGTGGTGTTTGTATGAGTGGTTCCCGTATGCGATGTTACGAATCGCGAGCAACAGCAGAATATCGGACTCAATAAAATGGTTGATGCAGCGCACATCAACACTCTCGGTGCTTGAAAAAATGAACTGGTACCAGAGTAGCGGCATGTGTACAGTGCACTACGACATGCTGAAACAGGACAAAGCAGTAGCGGCATGTCTACTGTGGTTTGCGGCGCGACACGACCATAGATGCGTTTTGCTGTTCCCGCGTTTCAGCGCAATACGAACGCGCACTAATTTTCTGGCGCACGGTGGCCGTGCGCTGCGAGCACTAATAAACAAGCGGCATAAGCGGTTCTGGTTGGGTAAACTGCAGTGGTTGTCCGCGAGCGACTTATCAAGTGTTGGTTTAGAATGGTCGTCATTCATTTGAATGACATTTTTTATACAAAATGGCCGAAGTTTTGCCGCTGGACAAGTGGAAAGCCAAAGTGCGGGTGGCTGCCGATCCTTTAGCGGAAATACGCGGAGCTGCCGCTGACCGCGAAGCAGCTGGCTACAAATATTTGAAGACATTTGCGGCAATGCAGTGGTTGGCGGGAATAGGCACCGTTCCGATGCTGATTTGGCTGCGCAACCACTTAGCTAAACACGCCGGCGCATGGACCGGCGATCGCTACATCCACTCCGCAGTCAAACGCGGGAACGTGGCGGCCCTCAACTGGTTTCTGCAAGAAAACATTGTTACGCAGGAGCACTGTCGCCGGATGCCGGGGTACTACTTAGTCAGCGCGTTGCGGCACCCAGCAATGGTGGAATGGGTACTAGCTCACGGCGAATATTCGCGCGAAAGCATTCGGGAAGTGCTTTGGCGTCTTATTGCTGTGATTCCCGGCAATTTTCGGGTGTTTGAGCTGCTAGAAGCGGCCGGAGCTATAACGCCTGACGACATAGGATTGGACACAATCCTGGTAACGATCCAAAAGGGCGACTACCGCGTACTCGATTGGATGGTGACGCATGGCGCCGACATAACGCGGTGGCATAGAGCAATTCCGCTTGGCGATAAATGTAGTGACGCAAGGTTTGCGAGCTGCTTTGAGTGGTTTGCGAAGCAAAAAAATGCCGCAGAGTTTTATGAACAAATGCCTTTGTACATCGTGAGGGCGGGGTGGGGACGTTTTAAGTCTTTGGTTCTTTTGACAAATTGCCAAATAATACACGAACACATTGCGCGGTGGTGCGTGAAAATGGGCAAACCTCCGGGGAACTGGCTGAAAAAGACTTTAACGCGCGAAGCTTGTTTGTCTTGCGACGCCCACATACTGCACGAAATAAGTAAGAAACACACTAATGTGCAGCGCAAATATATACAGTTTTGCGGGTTAACGCGCAGCGATTACCTCAGTGCCGGAGTGATTTGGCCGCTGAATGATCAGTGATGGCGTCGTTTTTTAGCGCGTATTTGTTGTCAGCGGAAGGGCTGACGCATGCGGCTGAGCGCGGTTCGCTGACCGATCTCGAGAGGCTGCACCGTTACCGAGTCGCGCATGGTGTACCTGTCAATCCCGTCGGCAAATTAATCGAAATTGCCGCCCGTTCTGGGCGCCGGGACATACTCGACTGGGGCGTCAAACACAAGTACATAACTCCCGAACAATGCCTCTTCGCAGATCTGCAGTTAGCGGGCGAGATGCATCCGCTCATGCTGGAACGCGTGCGGACGCACGGGTACGGTTCCGCTGCGCGGTGGAGAAACGCCGGCGGCATCCGTGTTACCGACTTACAGTTTGCGGCGGTAACATGGCTACACGCCGCAGGAACTTTAACCGCAGCCGATTTTAGCAGCGGCAACCTAATCGACATTATGCTGGGGCACGATTTCCGTATGCTTGACTGGCTGGTGGCGGGCGGAGCCGCGGTGGCAATACAAGACGAGAGCGTGTTCTTGGCCGCCATGCGCAGCCGAGCCACGACTGAATGGTACATGGCCCACATAAACGTTGTGGACTTGCTTGAGCACTTGTCGCCGGGACGGGCGCTGCAGTTGACGCAGATGTACTACGGATACATATTGTCGCAAACGAACACACATCCGTGTATGCTTTGGTACGCCGTGCGGTTTGGGGACTACACAATTTTGCACGACGCCGAATACTGCGTCATGTTGACGAGAGAAAACTGTATGGCGCACAACGGACGCGTGTTGCGAGCGTTAGCGAAGAAAAAACGGTTGACTCGGTGGAAGTCATTGGTGAAAATGTGCCGGCTGTCGCCCAGCGATTTCGCCGGCTACGGACTGCGGTGGCCGGCGGTATTTGAATAAGAATTTTATATACTATGGCAAATTTGCTGTGGGAATTGCAGCGCTGGCGTACAGATGCCCAACTGCTGGCAGCGTTGCCGGAACATGCAGCGGCTAACGCAGAACTGCATGCGATACTGCTAACCCAGCACGGTTTAAAATTCTTGACAAATCGAAACAATGTCAAAATAATCGAGTGGCTGCACAATTATCGGGTCGCGCATGGAGTGCGGGCGGCGCCGTGCGAAGGTTTGCTGGAACTAGCGGTGAAGCAGCCGGAGGCGATGCTCGAGTGTTTTCTGCGGCTGGGATACATATCGCCGGACCTTTACCAAGCCGACACAATACCGCGCAATTTGTTGTTGGAGGCTCATTCTAATCACATTGAATGGATTCGAGTTCGGGGTCAGTTTAGTAACGCCGAAATTCTCTCGTATCTGCCGAGACTGCTTATGCGAACAGACGGCGACCTGATAAACATCGTTAAGTGGCTGCGCTCGCTTCCGCACGACGAAATGATCGGCGAAATACCGAAACTGCACGATTTTACCGAGGCCCACATAACTACTTACATCCGCAGCAGGGACTTTGCCATGCTTGACTGGCTAGTAAAGCAGGGCGCGGACCCCAACACATGGAACACAGATGTGTTTGCGTACACATGTAATGAGTCAGTTGCGCAATGGTACGGCCGGCACACGCGCATTATCGCGCACCCCGAATTGCTGTCGCGTCAGTCAATAGAAATTCTTGTACAAAACGACAATTTCTGGTGTTTACTGACACCGGCAACAAACTCTTATTGGTTGTGGGCACTAGTACATTACGGCCGTATTAAACTAGAGGCGAAACGCTATCATCAGCTAACGACGCGAGAAAACTGTATGGCTCACAACGGCCGCGTATTACGAGCAATTGTCACGAAAAAGTCATGCGTGCGCCGGTGGCGGTTGTTGGTGCGGCGATGTAAGTTGACGCCGAGCGATTTTGCCAGCGTTGGCTTAGTGTGGCCATATTAACGCAACTGAATAATTTTTTTAATAACATGGCAACTGCAATGGAAATTCTTGATGTGGCGCCGGACCCCGCCGAACTGCAACTGCCAACGTCGTGCTGGCTGCGGAAAATGATGAAAGGCCGCAAAACGTACAAGTATCTGCTAACGCCGGATGCCGTTGACTGCTTCGCCCGGTGGGGGTCAGTCACTGACCTTGAATGGCTGTTTAAGTACCGCGCAGAACGGGGTGTGGTCGAAAAACCGACAGCCGCCCTCATCCCGACAGCGACTAAACGATCTGACACAAAAATCCTTAAAACGTTGTTGCAGTACAGATGTATCACGCACGAACTTTGCCGCGACGTACCCCGGCAATTATTGCGTGAAGCCAATCCAATTCACTTAAAATGGTTGATTACTCACGGAAATTTTGCATATGAACATATTCGTCCAGCGATACCAACAATAATAGCCAACATAAGGACGCCGATTTCAGTGGTTAACTGGCTCCACAACATGCAGTTGTTGTTCGTGTCCGATTTTGACGCAACACATTTATGGTACCACATGAAAAACGAAAACATGGGGATGCTAAACTGGCTAGTAGAACACGGAGCCAATCCGGCTGGGTGGGGGTGGCGAGTCTTTACTAGAGCTATGAGCGTAGACAATTTGTGTGAATGGTATTTTGCATACGCTGACGTGCCCAGCATCATCGAACGTCTTGGCGTTCGAGGAACTTGCAAACCCTTGGTGGAAATAATAAGATTCCATTCAAAAATACTTTTCGCAAACAAAGACACAGGTTCGTTTCTCCTGATGCATGCAGCGCGGTACGGCCGTGTGCAAGACTACATGTTGACGCGCGGCAACTGCTTAGCGCACAACGGCCGAGCACTGCGCGCTATTGCGAAAAAAGGTTTTCAGTCGAAATGGATACAGGCGCTGCGGCAGGAATTGTCGCGCAGTGATTTTGCCAGTGTAGGTGTCGCATGGCCGTCCATTATGGAATTGTAGTTAGTATCTGCATTTGAAATGTTTTTTGTATAATGTCCACTGAAAAAGAGATTCGAGTTAAGGAATTAGCCGGCAAAGGCGATGTGGCCGGCCTGGCGGCTATTTCGTTCCGTGCCGATTCAGATTTGCATGTAGTCGCTCTGTGGGGCGCTATTGAACACGGACGCTTTGATGTGGTTTTGTGGATAGAAAAACGGCACAGTGTAACGCTTGATGACTTGAAGCAACTGGAGCTGTTTGCATGGCCTGAATCTGTCTTTGGGTTGGCCGCAGCCAAAGGGAGCGTTGAAATTATGGAGTGGCTGCGGCAGCGTGGCGCCGTCGTAGCCGGGAACGACGGCGGGTTTGCTAACGAAAATAGTGCTATGTATGTCGCAGCGGAAGGCGGGCACACACATGTGTTGGACTGGTTGCGGCAACATGGCGCTGTAGAGCGAGACGCCTGCCGGGAATACGGTTGCCATGTTTTAAATGCGGCTAAAAAACACTTGTCGACGCTAAAATGGTTTTGGAAAACTGGGTACATAACTGCGCATGATTTAATCGACCACGATATCTTTACATACGCCATACACAACAATAAATTCGACACACTAAATTGGCTGGTTAAACACAAAGCCATTGCATTGTCCCCAGACAAAATAACGGTACTGTTGTACGGCGCAATTATGTTTAGGTCTGCGCATCCAAAACGTTTGCTGTGGCTCATCAACCATAAAATAGCTACGCCAGAAAATTGTGCTTTGCAAAATTGCCGGCTACTGGCTATGGGTGTGTACTTCAACAGCGATAAATTACTTAAGAGTTTGCGGGAAATCGGCGCCATGAGACGCATCGATTGGCTTACCGCTATGAAAAACAAAAGCTGGCCAGCACGTATTGGTCCGGCCGCAATTTCATACATGCACCCGTCCTTGTGCCAAGCAGACTATGCCAAATGCGGCGCCGACGCCGTTGCGGCGTGGCGTCAGTGGTGGGCTGCTGAATTATCCGCAGCTATTATTTGCTGCAACCGCCGCGAACTCTGTTTGGCAAAAGAAATGTGGATGTACATATGGTCGTTCGGTTGACGGCCAATTGATAATGCTTTTTGATATACAATGGATTTTGCAGAAGTAAAACAGGCGTTTTGCGCGGAATTTGCGGGCCTCACTGATGCGCTGGGAATCGCTGCGGTAAATGGCGATGTGGCCACAATTGCGCAGCTGCATCAGCAAGCGGTCGGCAAAAATGTGGTACTACGGGATTTGTGGCGCGCAAACGGTTTTGTTCGCCTGCATGCCGCAGTTGCGGGAGGGCACATTGCTGTATTGCAACTTCTGAAAGAGCAAGAAATAATTAACGACCATGATTGTAATTTCATTTGTATCTCGGGGGAGGCTGTCGGATCGATGATATCGGTAGCGGTGGTGTTTGACCAAATAGCGGTGATTGAATGGATGGCTAGCAGCGATCCCGACAATCTCGCATTCGGTATAAACGGATTAATACATTTTGCTATGCAGTTAAAACGGTTTGCTACACTACAGTGGGCACTTGACCGTCATGTTATTCACAATATGGTGTGGTTCATGTGTGAAGACCAAGAATTGTTTGAATGGTTTGCGCGGCGACTACCACTGGAGAAATTTGTGGTGCATATTAATGGACCCCAGTTGTTCTTTCTAATGCATGGCCGCAAAGCAACGTGGACGCTAGATGAACAAAAAAAGTTCTGGGTCGACGTAAATTACCGCAAAAGCGAATTGACTACCATACTGGTCAGCAAACAGCACGGCCTGCGTTTGCCGCCGGAATTGTGGGAGTTAGTCGAAGAATACTTCACCTGATTCCGCACAAACCCAGCCGGGCTACAACGACGAAATTTGGCAAAAATGTGGATGTACATATGGTCGTTCGGCTGAAACCCGAACTGAAAACAATTTTTGCACAATGACTAACCAACTGAAACAGAAACTCTGCGCAGAATTCGAGGGCATAACCGATAGTCTCGGGATTGCTGCAGCAAATGGAAACACAGCTGCCCTCGACAGAATGTTTAGCAATGACTGGGCCAGTTTTACGTGGAGAGACATTATTAGACGCGACAAATTTATTTGTGTGCACGTGGCCGCTGCCAAGGGACACATTAATGTGCTGCAATTTCTGCTGGACAAACAAATAATTGCAGCCCGCGACTTTAATTTTGCTTGTATTTCAGAAGAAACGCACGGATCAATTGCAAAAGTGGCCGTGGTGTTCAATCAGATTGTTGTGCTCGACTGGATGTTGTATTATTTTCGTAGATGCGCATCTTATAATATTCACACGCCGTTGTTGGTAAGATTTATAATGCGCGAAAAACAACTTAACGCATTGCAGTGGGCTTTCGATCGCAATTTAGTCTGCACGGAGGACTGGGGTTTGTGCGGTTTCCGCACAGTGTTGGACTGGTTTGCGCGGCGGTTGCCAGTGAATCTATTTTCAGCTCGTGTTGGCGGGGTGGGTCGGCAGATAGCTCGATATGAATATGAGTGCGGTGGCGTACTAACTGCGGAAGAACGGAAAAAGTTGTGGACCGACGTCAGGCGTGAAAGTGTGCTGGCTACCGTAGTGGCCGGCAAAAGGTGCGGCCTGCGTTTGCCGCCGGAATTGTGGGAGTTGGCCGAGGAGTACTTTACCTGAGTCCACGCAGCCCCAATCGGGCTGCAACCACGAAGTAGTAGTTTATGGCGTGCGTGTGCTGCGTGGTTTCGCGGACGGCAACGACGTCGCCCGGACGCGCGCCCAGCCAAACACACTGCGGATCATGGACCGACAGCCGACTGAGTGCCGTCGCCAAAGTAAACGTGTGTCGCTGGTATTTTTCGATTTCGGCGCGGTCCGGCAAATAGTGCTGCGCCGCTTGCACGTGCGCATGCCGTGTGATGTCGGTGCAAAACCGCGCATAATGAAAATACCGCACAGTGATTTTGTGTCTCGCACCGTGTTCCGCCATCTTTTTGGGAACGGTCTGGTTGAGCATGACCGAGTCGCCGATAATGTCGATGTCGGACCCTTTGTGCTGCGACTCAACAGTGCTGAGGTGCCGCATGGTGGTGTCGGTGTCAATTGTGTCAAGCACAAACACTGCCGTTAGCGCGCGGGACAAAGTGCGGACGCCGTCGCGAATGACGCCGGGCACAGCGCCTGGCGCCAGAGGGATGTGCATTATTGAAAACCCGGCCGCCACCGCAGCGATGATTTCGCGGTCGGTAAGCGGCGGTGGCGGCGCGCCGCCGCGACGGGCCGCATGCTCAGCATACCACCGCCGCAGCGTGGCCAATTTAACCGCGAGCGTAACGGACGACATTATATCAGTCCCGGTTCAATTGCGCCCAGATTATTGTGCCCAGTTCCAGCGCTGGGACATCTGCTTTTGTTGCGGCATTAGCTAGCAGTCTGTGATGTGTGATGCAGAAATACAGCGGCGTCGCTATTCTTAAGCTGTGAACAGCGCCGAGTTGCGCCGCCGAAATACTGGCAGTCGCGCAGATTTTTTTCTCATATACGACAACATGGACGTGTGGGGAACGGTCAACTCGACCACAGGACGACTGGTCATTTTGGCGGTGGTTGCGGCGGCGGCGCTGTACTACTACAAGTACATGCGGGCGGCAAACATGGCGCGGCGCGCATACCACATGCGCGCGTCGGGCGCAATCAACACGCTGAGCGACCAGCGCGCACACAGCGGCGGCGTTTCGCACTCCAAAACGGCGCTCAGCGGATCGCACCAACTGTCAGAAGACGGGCTCCGCGGGATGCTGCACCACGGTCAGCGCGCTCCGCGACCGGTGCACATGGACCACGGCCGCCCCATCCGTCGGCGGTAAACGCCGGACCGTAGCCGCCGTCCGCTAAAAGAGATTTAATCGCAGATATTTTTCGCCGGCAAAACAAGAATTGAATGGCGAAAGAATTATAAAATGGAAACCCAGCGCACCCGTGCATATGAAGTCTGCGACGCGGTCTGCGCCGCGGTGCAAGGCGACCTAGAACTAGTGAACCGAATTCTAGATTCTCCACGCAGTAGCACATGGTTTCCGACAGTAGTTAAGTATGCGGCCAAAATGGGACACATGCATATACTTGAACAAATGCCGCTGTCTCGTGGCTGGACCAACACAAACGGTTTGGAAGACATTGGCGAAGTGCAGGGCATAGTCAACAGTGCAGCGCTCGACGGGCGCATAGAAGTGCTGAATTGGATAGCTGCTCAAATTTCGGTCGTGAGGTTAATAGAAATAACAAACGGTTATCCTCTAGCGGAAGCCGCAAAAAATAATCAAACAGAAACATTGAACTGGTTCAACGCGCACTTGCGGGCCGAAATACTCTCGCGAGGAGGAGCGGAAATGAGAGTAAATGGTTTCGAAGTTGAGTCATCAATCATGTGGTTCAACACGATACCGTTGGGCGCTACAATACGGCTGAAAAACGGGGTGCCGTACGTGTTCCGCCATGCAATGCAGCTCGCATTTCCTGACATGGTTAGAAATAATTCCGTGGAAGCACTAGCGTGGCTAAAAAATCAAGGCGCTACATTCGATGACGCAATAACAGTTAATGGGTTTGCTAACATGCTTCGGTGTTTCGAACTTGGCGCGCAGCATTCGCCAGTCATACTGCGCCAACTAATTCAACACTTCTCGGAAGAGTTGGAAAAACACGCGTTTTATCTCGGCGGAAAAACGTTGGGCGAGACGCTCATTGCAAAAACGATAGAGTGCGGAAATTGTATGTCGCTCCGAATCATAGCAGAAAGCAAAACCGTTGCCAGAAAGCGATGGATTTCGGCGTTGGGTGGCGCACCTATCTCAGTGTTGGAATACGCTTTTGACTGGCTGCGAAAAGAGGACTACGCGGCACTGCAGAGGCTAGACATATGGAAAAAATGCGCGGCGAAGTGCGTGGCGAACGCAATTGTAGCACAGCGGGGCGGTGCTGCAGACGCGCGCGGATTGCCGAACGAATTGTGGCTGCACATTATGAGTCTGTTCTAGCAGCAGACCGCGGCCGAAAGTTTTTTGCCAGAACCATATACCATGCGCGGAATAGTGGTACTGATTGTTTTGGTGCTCGCTGCGTGGGCGGTGTACGCGCGCTGGCACGGCGCCACTATGTGGACACCGGACCCGGTGTCGACTGAAGTTGATGCGTTGGTGGCTTCGATAGCGCAGTTAAACGGAACGATTGAATCCGACTGATAATTATGGCGCACATACGTATCTCGACTACCAAATAAACTGTCACAGTACACCGCAAAATCGATGTGTTTTTTGCAGAAAACGGCTAATTGAATACTATAGTAAATAACATGGAGCGCGCAGCGTAGTCGGTCGTATGACGGCGACGACGTTATCTGCGCGGCGACGTGCGTGGCTAACGCGATTGTGGCGCAGCGCGCCAGCACGGTTTGCAAACGCGGACTGCCAAATGAACTGTGGCAAATTATACTAAATTTGATGTAATTTTTTGCCGATTGAAGCGTGAACATAATAGACCATGGACCGCGCTGAAATAGGCGTGTCTGAGGCCGATCGGGCTTTTAT
>Ga0315901_10006422_pt1 | contig 14094 bp, 8 predicted proteins | sample LakEriMetagenome_10_FD_203761 | JGI IMG/M metagenome (GOLD analysis project Ga0315901, IMG submission 203761) | Freshwater fungal communities from buoy surface, Lake Erie, Ohio, United States - Buoy 2 MA116 | ecosystem: Environmental > Aquatic > Freshwater > Lake | place: USA: Lake Erie, Ohio... | reverse complement strand
CTCGGTGGGCATGCCGCCACGGGCCAGTGGCAAGATCGAAGTAGTTGCGATAGGTGCGGGCAAGCTGCCGCTCATGAAAATCATCACCGACCAGACAGCTGAGCTCGACAGCCGCGTGATACGCTTCGTGATGAAGTAAGAACTGCAACGCCGATGCCGTGACTTCATGCCACGGAACTCGCGGGGCATATTTCTGGACCATCGCACAGAACCCGAAAAAGCGGTTCTGACGGATGTAGATGCCGTAATGGCGAGGTCCGTAAAAGGTGATCGGCAGATAAAAGGCAATGGCGTCTGAACCCGCTGTTGCTACGGCCTGCTCAGTAGCCTGTTGAGCAGCATCGCCAATCTCTCGTTCCTCTGCCCGATCGCGACTAAGGTCGCTGTCGACTGCCTCGGCAAAGTCGCCGCTGGATTCCGCTAACCAGCCTCCTGGGTTCTCAGCGACCGATGGCTCGATGCGATGGCGATCGTTCGCAAGCCGATCGAGATCACGATTCGGCAGCAGGCCGCGCCTTGCGGCGACAGGATCGATCGCATCGATGTCGGGTGGGCGTGGATCGAGTGGCTCATTGTTTGCTTGCTGAAGCGACGCATGATGCTGCTCCCATGCACTGCCCGCGGCTCGAAAACGTGCCATGATGTTGTCTCCAAACGTATCAGGTGAAAAAAATACTTAAGCGTGGCGGCCCGCGATGGCCGCGGCCGTGGCCTTGAGTTTCGTGATCAGCGATGGCGGCGAGACGATCGTGAAGTCGGCCCCCAGCCGCAGGACGCGGCTCAGGATCTCCGCCTCATCGCACCGGTCCACCACGATCCGCAGATGCGGATTGCCCGCGGCGTCGGTCTCGTGGGAGACCCGCTGCTTGGGATGAAACGGCTTCTCGATGCACCAGGCGATCCAGTGCGGGGCGTGCACGAGCAGTTCGAGCCGGATCGTCGGCTGCCCATACCGGAAGAACGAGCCCACGCTGTCGGAATACAGATGCGAAATGTCGAGCCGCTCCGGGCCCGGCCCGGCCGCACGCCGCACCCGCGGATGTTTCCAAATCGCCGCCAGCGGCGGGTTCGGGATGCGCAGGGGGTTCACCGCCGACACCCTGTCGAACTTCCATTGCACCGGCCACTTCCAGCTGCCGGGGTTCTCCGCGTCTTCCTCGCTGCCCAGGAGATAGACCGCGTTTTCCTCGCGATCGAACGCGGTGCCCAGGGCCGCCAGCCGGCGGACCCGCGGCTCCTTGCCCGGGCTCTGATGCAGAATCTCCACCTGCTGCCGCCGGATCGTGGCCTCATACCACCGGCCGAGCGCTTCCTTCTTGGACGGGGTTGCATACTTGCTCGTGTCGCCCAGTGAATATCGCCAGGACCGCGCGAGGTCGATCGCCTCCTCGCGGATCTCCTTCGGCAGCAGGCCCGTCATCTTGTCGACGAGCGTCCGGGCCCCCTCCAGCTGCGGCAGGCCATGAAGGTCGGAGAGCAGCGACCGACAGGCCATGATCCCCACGAGCTCGTAGCCCTGGATGCCGTAGGTGTTGAGGAGATCGTCGAGCCGGCGGGCCCAGATGCCGTCAGGGTTGTATTTCCAGCTGCGCTCGACGGACTTCTTCTCCGCCTGCGTTTGGGGGCGTTCGTCACGGGCGACCGACTGGCCACGCTCGTCGATGTCGTGGATCGGCACATGGATTTCCTGCAGGGCCACCACCGCCCGCGTGATGTGCCGACGACGGGCTGCCTTTTCCGCATCACGTTCCTTACGTACCTCTTCCTCTTTCTGAGGCGAAGCGGCTTTGCGGAGCTCGTCTTCGAAGTGCTGCTTTCTCTCGTCGTGGTCGTCGTAAAAAAGCTTCTCGAGCTTCGCCTTCGTGAAGATCGTCTTGCCGCCGTCGTCGTGAAAGATCCGCCAGATCCGGTGCTTGTCGAAGAACCGCACGCCGCGCTCGTCGTCCGGCAGACCAGCGTCCCACGGATTGGCCGTGGCCGGCGGGGCTGCGGGCTGGGGCTTGCGCTTGGGCTGGGGCTGGGCCTTGGCTTTCAAAACGGTTTTCTTGCGGGGCTTTTTTGCCATAGCGGATAGTCTACTCTTCCGAGGGGTCTTCGGAACCCTGGGGCTCAGGCGGGGGAAGCGGGTTTAGCGGGATGCCGCCGGGAGCTTTCTGGTCGCCGGGCGAACCGCCGGACGTTTCGGTTGGGGCCGCCTGTCGCTCATTTCCCTCCGCGTTCCGCTCGTGGGCATCCACGATCTCGCGGAGCCTGGCCAACGAGCCGCCCACGCGCTCGAGCAGCTCCGCAAACCCCGGGTCGAGCCGCGGGATCTTCGGCACCGGCGGCAGCTTGCCCGTCTTCAGCACGGCCTTCGTTTCTTTGTGGTGAAAGTCCACGACCATGGGCACGGAATAGAGCAGCTTGCGGAAGGCGTCGATCGACAGGTTGGAGCCTTCGACCGGCACGCTCGCCATGCAGGCCACTTCACCGTCGCGCCGGTCCACCTGGAAGTGGGCTACCTTGATCCGGTAGTTGAGCTCGACGAGATACTCGTAGAAGGCAGCCGGCCGCTTGGCCTGCTCCAACATGTAGACGTAGGGGGCCAGCACCGTTAGCAGCGACCCATTGTCGCTGAGCAGCACGAGCACCTGGATCCGTTTGCCGAATGGAGGCAACGCCGAGCGATACCACCGCGTCTCGAAATGGGAGAAGAAGGCGCCGTTGGGACCGCCCTCGTCCTCGTGGCGATACGAGAGATTGAGCCGCTTCATGTAGCCTTCGAGCTGTTCGGGGGTCATGCAAAATCTCCTTGTTCAAACTGTTTGAGCCGACTGTTTGTGCCGAGCATGTCGGTCGGCCCGCACGACGGTTCCCCACGGGGCGGGCTGCCGCACGCCGCTTCCCGTGAGCACCCAGATCACCTGCTCGCGCGGGCCGCGGTCGGGGGCAGGGCCAAACCCGTCGGTAAACACCACCACGCCTGAAAGTTCGCTGCCATCGGCGGCCCAGGCGAGCGTGTCGCGCTCAAACACGGGATGGAAATTCGTGCCGCCGCGGCCCTGCATCTGGCGGAGCGGGTCGACGGAGGTCTCCTGCCCACCAGAGGCAGCATTCCCGCCGGAGGCGCCCGTGAGGCGATAGCGGCGCTGGATCGCGGCGTCGAACTCCACGACCGACACGTCGTAGGCCCGGGCCATCACCCGCAATTCCGCGGCGATCTCGTCGAGCGTGGCTGACGACATCGAGCCGCTCGTGTCGATCGCGGCCAGAATCTTGAGCCGCGTGGGCACGCGGCGCGACCCGGGCAACACGCCCACCAGTTCGGGAAACCGGCGCGGCGGCCGCTGATACGTGGGCTCCGCTTCGTGGCCCACGGCGAGCAGGCGGCGCAGGATGCTCTGCCACGAGAGCCGGGCCCGGGCCGTGCCTGCGAGCGTTTCGAGCATGCCGCCGGCGCCGGTGCCAACCGCGCCGCCGAGCGCGGCGTGGGTCGCCTGAATGAGCTGATACAGTTCGGGCGACAGGGCGTGGCCGTGGCGGTTGAGCGCCTGGGCCGTCGCCACCGACACCGTCAGGGCCGCCGCCGCGCCGCCGGTTCGGAAACTCTCCCAGCCGGCGTGGCTATCGGTGTCGGGCTGCTTGCCGACGGCGTTTTGGAGCAGGTCGCGGATCAGGTTCTCCATCGACTGCTTCAACTTCTGCCGGGCCTCGTGGTGGCTGCGGGCACGGGCGGCGTCGTAGAGCAGCCGATACCGCTCGCGCGTGGACTGCATCGGCTCGAGCGTCGGGCACTGCAGGGCGAAGTCGGCAAGCAGGAGCGGGCTGCCTGGCAGCGGCAGGGCCACAAACTCGTTCACCGTCACCTCCTCGGCCACAAGCGCGGCGTAGGCGTCGAAGTCGGGCGTGGGATCGGCCTGCTCGGGAAACAAAAACGGATGCCGCATCACGACGTGGTTCACCTCGTGGGTGAGCACGCCGGCGAGTTCCGTGTCGGAAATGCGGTCCACGAAATGCGGGTTCCAGAGCAGCTGCACACTCCCGCACGACCAGCACACGCCCATCGTCTCGAGCGACGTGTCGGGCCGCACCCGCCAGCCCGCGGCAATGTGGCCGTGGAATGGATGGGCCCTGAGGAGGATGCCCATCGCCCGCTTGAGCTTTACTTCGCCCCTGAGGACCAGGGACTTCACGTCGGCGACGAGTTTCACGGGGCCTCCTGCGACGAAGCGTCTTTGATCAGAAACGTGTATCCCAGTTCGAGAAGGCAGGCGCGGGATTGCTCGGCGAGGTCGCCGGGCAGGAGCTGGAAAAACCCACTGACCGCAGACCGCGCCCGCACGTTGCCCTGCAGGTGCTGGGCCGTGCTCTCGGGCCGCACCCACTGCAGCATCGCCCGCATCGACGTGGCCAACAGATCGAGCCGGCCCTGCTTCACCCACCGCATCATCGTGGCCTTGCTGGCCTGCCAGTTGCTCACGACATCAGCCGGCCGCAGGGCCATTTCTGTGTTGGAAACAAGCTGCAGCAGGGCCGTGGTGTGCACCGGGCCGATGATGCCGTTGAGGGCCGTCACGATCGTATCGGGCGACCGCTCGAGCATCTCCGCGCCGGCGGCGAGCAGCGTCTTCGAGGCATACGACCACGAGCGGGGGTTCGAGCCCCCCTTCGACTCGTCGAGGGCGTTGGGCACGCTCTCCACATACTCGATGATCTTGGGATGGATGCGGTGCCTGCGGGCCCATTCCACCCACGGCTTCGTGGCCGCCGTGACCTCGATCCGCATGAACCTGCTCATCAGGGCCGCGTCGAGCAGATCGACGTGATAGCCCTCCGCCTTGGGATTGATGCATGCAATGGGAAGCCAGCCGGCAGGGAGGATATATGACTGGAGCCTCCGACTCGTTAACAGTTCTAAACATGAAGACTGCATATACCTGGGCGATCTGTTTACCTCTTCGAACAAGATCAGGCCTCCGCGCGCGGATTCGCGAGGCAGGAAGTCGGGCGGCAGATACGACGTGGCACCGTCCTTGATCTGGGGCAGGCCGACCAAGTCGGGCGGCTCCATCAGGCTGAGATCGCGCGTGATGAAATCGATGCCCATCGCGGCCGCGGCGGCGGCGGCGATCTCCGACTTGCCCACCCCGTGGGGACCGATCAGGAGCGCCGGAACGTTCGCCTTGTGGGCAAGCGTGAGCAATTCGATGACGGCCGGGCCGATCGGCGCCGCGGTGCCGAGTTCGGCGGCAAGGGCACTGGGATCGACATCCATCCGGCCGGCGGCCTGCAGGCGGGCGGCGCGGCGGGCGAGCTTCCGCGACAGGATCGTGCCACGCGTGGCCGGGGCGGCGGGACTCGCCGCGGGCGGGCCGGCGGTCGTGTTGCGGGCCTGCTGCAGGATATGAGTCACCGACATCTTGGGGGCCGAACTTGCTGCGGCGTTTGGCACAGGCTGGGCGGCAACGCTTCTGATTCTTGGCATGGGGTTCTCCGAATTGCTGGGTTGGGGAGTTGGGAGTTGGGAAAGTTTTTGTCGGGCGTTCAGCTGTTGAGCCCGAGATGCTTGACGAGGTCTTTGCCAGTGTCGGTGAGCACCCAGCCGCGGCCCGGGGCGGCCTGCGTGAGCTGCCGCGCCCGCAGTTCGGCGAGGGCCTGCCGCGTAAACGGAATGTCGAGGCCGAGGACCGTGGAGAGCAGTTCGGCGGTGGCCCGGCCGTGCTGTGCCATCGTGGCGAGGAGCGTGCGGCCGGTGGCGTCGAGGCCGTAGAGGTCGAGCCCCATCCACGCGAGGGCCCGCTCGACGAGTTCGTCGGGGATGCAGGGCACGCTCGCGGGGAGGCCGCCGGTGGTGAAGCAGGTGCTTGTGGTTGCGCTGCTCACGAGGGCCTGATGCTCGAGCGGAAAGTCGCCAAGGCAATCACCCACGAGGCTGCCGATCTCGTCGCTTGTCGCGTCGCCGGCGAGCTCGGCGTTTGCATTTTCCATGTCGCAGTTGAACCGCCAGGAGGCGCTCGTCACCTCGATCGACTGGAGGATCTGGACGATGGTGCGAGGCGAGCCGCCGCTGGCGCGGACGATGAGATCGATGGCCCGGTTGCTCAGCTGCAGGAAAAACTGCGTGGCCTTTTGCGAGACGATCGCGCGCAGGTCGCTATCGGAATAGTCGTCCATGACGACGTTGACCATGCGGGCACGGAGGGCCGGCAGGAGCCGGCCGGGCTCGTTGGTGGCGCCGATCAAGACGAAGGGCACGACCGGCATCGGCTCGGCACAGCGGTCGAGACGGCCGTGGTCGAGCGCGGGCACGACGCTCGCGTCGATCGCGCTATAGAGGATCTCCTGCACCCGCTTCCGCATACTTTGCATTTCGTCACAGAACACGACGGCAAGCGACTTGAGGCCGGTGAGCCGTTCGACGAGGTGCTCGCTCTTGAGCTCAGGGCCGCAGTCGATGCGCACGAATTCGGCGCCGATCGAATCGGCATAGGCCTTCGAGAGGGCAGTCTTGCCGTGGCCGGACCGGCCGAGGAAGAGGAGCGGCCGCGGATGGGCACCGAGGCAGATGCCGTCGCGGATCTCCTTGAGGAACGGCACGGCCCGTCGCTGCCCGATGATCCGGGTGAAGGGGTCGTTGGGAGAGTTGGAAGTGGAGTCGGAAGCGGAGGGTTGGGCGGCAGCGATCATGGAATTGGCTTTCTGGGTTTGGAGGGCTGGGTTTGGGCTTGGTGGGCGGGGTCTTGCTCACATGGGCGGGATTGGACACCGCGCCCCCTGACGCAATTGGTCAACCACCTGCCGCCCCCGGCCAGAAACTGGCTTTTCGCCGGGAAAACCGCCACAAGTGCAGGGCAAGACTGCAGGGCAAAACTGCAGGGCGGGGGTGCGGCTTAAAAGAGTGCGCGCAATTTCTAAAAATAAGTTGCTGCACTTCTTGCGCAACCTTTAAAAGCGCGTGATCGTGAAAGCTTTCAGCGTGAAAGCTTTCAGATAGCTTCTATAGGAACCACAACGCCGGCGAGGGGAAAGTAAAGATAGACCCCGTCGGGCGTGAGGGGCGTCGAGTTGGTGCCGAGCGCCTCGGCGTAGGCCGACACCTCCCCGAAATACTCAGCCGCTTTTGCAGTGCACGCATCCCGCTCGGTCAGCACCATTTTGTGGTCGATCAGCACCGGCTGGCCGGTGTGGATTCCAGCCTTGGCTTGGATCAGAAGATCGATCCGGCCGCGCCACATGCCCCCGGACGCTGCGGGACCAGCGATTCCTACTTCGACCGCCCAGTCTGCGGGCTCCACACCGAAAGTCTGGCGGCACCAGTCGATGAACGCCACGCCCCTCTCGACGAATGTGGCTGGCGTGATTCCGGCCGCTACGACCTTTGCTGCCGCTCTGCGCTCCAGAAAACCATGCATGCAGCGGGTTGCCACCCGCTCCCATACCTGCGCGCACGCCGCATCTTTCGCCCTGAACTGAGGCAGCGACGGGATCGCCGCCATGAAGGCGTGGAAGGCCTCGCCGAGACCGTCGGCCACACTCCCGGCAGCGGCCCGGACGGCGCCAGTGACCAGGTCGCGCGCGGCGCCGATGGGGAGTGGCACATCGATCGACTGGCCCGCCCTGCTCCACTTGCACGCTGTGGTCACGTTGCCACTTGGCGAGCGATATCGTGGGGGAGCCGTCACGCATCGCAACGGCCGGGGCTGGCCCGAGATGATCGCGTTGACCGTCGTCGCCGCTCCCGTCGGCCCCGACGTCACGTTCATGAGATCATCGACGAATGCATAGTCGGCGGCATTCAAAGATACGCCTGTCGATGGAGTCGGCGGCGGCGGCGATGGCAGGGGATAAATCACCTGGTTTGCCGCGGTGTTTCGTGGAAGGAAATGATCGATGCCCGTGGGCGCGCCGGCCGCGGGATTGCTCGCGCCGAAAATCCGCGTCATCCATTCATTGGCTGCAGGGTCGGCGTCGTGCGCCAAGACGAGCGTGCCTTCAGACCGCGTCAGCGTCACGTAAAGCAACTGCGACTGATCCCCGAGGGCGTCTTGTTGCCGAAGTTGGTGGCTCGGGATCCCAGCCATGATGCGTTCGAGATCCACATTCTTTCGATCCTTCAGCGGCCACGGGATGACCACGGGGCGGCCATGGACTGAGTGGACGCCGTGCGGCCGGCCCTCCTTTGCCGACACCGTGAAATCGGCGACGATCGTCACCTTGAACCCGAGCCCCTTCGACGCGTGTCGCGTCATCACGCGCACTCCCGGCATGTCGCTCGGCGGCGTGTCGCCTTCCGGCTCGTCGGCCGTCCGATCCGGCTTTACGCGCGACGCTTCAACCAGGAACCCCGCCACTGTCGCCAGCCTGCCGGCAGCTGCTTGGCTCTTCTCATAACCCAGAGCAAAGCCAAGCATCGAATCGATCTGCGTCTGGCGCTCGATGCAGTCGCCCCACCGGGCGATCCGATCCACCAGGCCCGTCACTTCGACGGCCAAGAGGACGGCCGCCGATGGCGACAGCATGGGCAGCACGCCACGGTCACGGGCGTCATGGATCGCGGCGAGCCAGGGCGGCATGTTGACGCTGGGCGACCGTGTGATTTCATCGAGCAGCCAAGGCTCAAAAGATGTATTGCCAACGCCTGGCGTGGGATGGCCATCAAGCAAAAAGCGAAGCGACGCTTCCGCGAACCGATTGCGGCCATCGAGGAGCAGCCGGATCGCATACTGAATGACGAGCCCCTCCCGTGAAGCCGTGACGTCGGAGGATCGCATCGCGACTGGAATGCCTCGCTCGCGCAGGGCATGAGCGAGTTTCTTCTTTGACTCGTGTGTTCGGACGAGGATGCATATATCCCGGTCCGACACCCCTCGGGTTCGCAACCGCTGGACGCCTTCGGCGACCTCAGCGCAGCGGGTTTCAGGGTTGGTGCCCTTCAATTCCCAGCGCTCAATCCGTCCTCGCCCGTGCGCTTTCACAACAGGCGCATCTTGGGCATGACTCACCGGTAGCGGCGGGGCTGGGGATGATCCAGACGCGAGAAGATGAAACAGGTCGTTGACGAACCTGATCACTCCCGGCTCGGATCGATGGTTCTCACCATATTCCGTTTCCGCTCCTCCCAGACTTGTGACGAGCCGCTGGGCTTCGGCCGTGACGGCGCGAGGATCCGCGCCGCGGAACCGATAAATCGACTGATTTGGGTCCGCAATCCACATCCCGCGTTTGATTTCGTCGGTTACTTTGCCAAAGGCCGCAGCACTCGCGGCCGTCATGTCTTGTGCTTCATCGATGCCGATGAACCGAAAGCGGCTGCTGAAGTCCTTGCGAATCGTGGAGTCGTCGAGCAGTTTGTTGAAGGCCTGCTCCATCTCGGCGAAATCGATGCGACCCATTCGCGCGAGCATCGCGCGATACTCGTCAAACGCAGCATGGGCGACGCGGGCCAGCATTTTCACATAGCGTTTCAGATCGGCCGCCAATTCCGGCAGCAGGTGATAGTCTTGGGCGGCTGTGCGAACGGGCGCGACGAATCCGTCTGTGAGCGGTGTTTTTCCACGACTATGCCCCTTTGCTTTGGCAAGCGCGGCAAGCGCATTCCAGGATCCAACGCTGAGAAATTCCAGGATCGCATGAAAAGCGTCTTCAGTCTGGCCGCCATGGCCGGCCGCATGCGGCTGCAGGAGCGGAATCGCTCGACGGCACTCCTGGATAACCTGCGCTCGCGTTCCCGTGACTCCCTTACGCACCCTTTCTTGGGCAAGGGCTTGGCAGAGTGCGTCGATCTCGGCCTCGCAGGCCTGAACGAATGTTGCGCGAGAAAAACCACTCGTCGGGATGAATTCAATCAGCCCGCGAATGTCATCCATGACCGTGCCCGCAGTCGAATGAAGGGAACGACGCTCGGCTTCTCCGCGCCCCAGCCGACGCACCAGGCGGTCAAAGACCCGGCGGTTCCGCCGCGACAACTCGCGACGGCGGGCGCGATCGATGGCCATCCGCATGAGTTCCTGCTTCGTCTCACTGCTCACGACGAGCGGTGCCGGCGTGCCGCCATGCTCCAGCCAATGCTGCTCGACCGCAGCCCGCCCAAGAGCATGATTCGTGCTGATGGTGGCTGTATCCAACGCCTTGATCAGGACGCGCTTGTCTTTCCATGGAAGCGAGGGATGCTGCAGCGTCAGCACCCGGATCCGGTCGAGCAACTGGCCCGCGGCGTCGCGGGAATACGTCGTCAGTATCAGTGTGCTCGGGTGTGCCGCCGTCGCGATGAGGTAGTCGAGGGCCTCCCTGCAGAGGCGAGAAGTCTTGTGCGATCCGGCGCCCCCGCGGCGATACTCGAACGGCGGCGTGGCTGAGCCGGCTGCTTTTTGCTTGGCCATCAACGCACTCGGTCCTTTCCGCAGAGCAAGGAATGCTCGCAATATTTGCATGCCGCTTCTGCCGCATCCACGGGATTGAGCCCGTGCATGAAGGCCAAATCTTGGTGCGGCGTGTTGCCCGCGGCAGCGAACCGCGGATGGGCCTCGAGCACAGCCCCGGGCTGGTGCATCCTGGTCGCGGAGGCTTTTGCACGCGCATCGAGATCAATGATGAGTTGGGGCAGGGTAAGGCTGGTTGAGCCCCCCGTGACTGTGACGACCCCAGCGAGCGCCGGACTTGCCAAATATCCAGCTGCCCAGGCAGGAACCAGCAGGCGGCCGTCCGAGATCACCAGGTAGCCGACCGAGTCGACCGGGGTCGTGGGATCGCGAAGCTGTACAAACTCGGAGTACAGCACAAGCTGCGTGCAGTTGCCTTGCTTGAGACGCTCCTCATGATGTTTTGCACCTCCAAACTTCATGTCGATCACGATCGGCACTGGGCGGTTTTTCACGATGACCGTGCCGAGAGCATCGATCGCCCCGCGCGGCGACAGACCTTGCCACGCGATGCCGTTCCCGGATGGATTGGTGAAGTGATCAAGTTGTGCCCCAAACGTGATCGCGATACCAGCGTCGACGAGCGCCTGAAGCACCGGCACGGCCTTGCGGAGCGAACGCTCGAATTCCTTGCGTTGTTCCCGGGCCAGTGGGCTGCACAGTTCTGCGTGGAGTCGCGGTAATCGCCGCCGAAGAATGCGGTCGAGCTTCGAGATCGCAGCCGCTAGGTTCTGGGGCGGAGATGTTGCAAACACCTCACGCAACACCCGTTCGCCCACGGTTCCCCGGCTGATCTCAGGCGATGGCAGGGCGGCATCGGCGGCAGGCGACAGATTCGCACCGTACCGAAAGGCCCAGGCGACTGGGCATTTGAATCGCTGCTCGACGTCGGAATGGGAAACCGTGGGTCGCTGAGGCATGGCCGTGCTCGGATCGAGAGAAATCCTGGTGATCCAAGCGGGCTGGGGCTCCAGAGGCTGCGTGGCTCGAGCGATTGCCCACGGGGCAAGCGGCACGGGCGATTGCGATGAATCCAATAGATCTGGCTCGTAGGTAAACGGCTGTGGAGCGGGCAGCGCGTTTCGTAGGATCTCGGTGATCATGAGCCACAAGGGATGGGGACGCGATGCTCCATCTCCTGATGGATGGGCAAGGACGAGCAGCGATCCGGAAAGGTGGCATATCCCCGCCTCCTCGGCGCGTGTCTCCGCCTCGAGCCGGCCGGCGGTGAAATCCAGGTTAAGCGAGTGGGCGGAGTTCGTCCGGGCAATGTCGCCCGACGACCATGGGGCTCGCGGAGAGGGCTGACGAAACGGCCCAGCCCAGATCGCGCGGCTCACTGGCCCCAAAAAATCTCCGATCTCGGCGAGACTACGAACCCGCCGCGGCCCGCCTGCGCTATCCGGATGAACTGCCAGCGTAACTACGCCCGCGTGGACCGTATCGATCAAGTGCATGATCGTGGCGCGATCAACGACTCCAGAGAGATTCCGCTGCTCGATGAGCGACAGCATCGCGCGGCAACGGGCAAACAGGGTCTGAAAGTGTTGATTGCGCGTGACGAAGAGATCGAGCTGCGCCCCTTCGGCAGCCGTGTGCACTCCTGCCGCCAGCGTCTCACGGATTTTCTTCTTCAGGCGGCGGCTGTTCAGATTTGCCCAACGAGACACGCGTTTTACAGCGGCCCTCAACGCAGCAGCGTCAAAGCCTGAGTGCGAACGACTCCATCTCCGCGGCACAGGAATCCATTCCTCAATGACCGCCGCCTGCTTCGTGCCGCGTTTCCACTTTGTTCTTATTGTGCGCACCACGCGCGTCCATGCCGGACTGCCGACGGCCGGCAGGTCGTCGAGGGCCTTCAGCAGCCTGTCTCTGGCCGCTCGGCGGATCGGAGAATACGGCAGCGACAGGAGTTGCTTTACCTGACTTGGATCGGCGGGGGCTCCGATCGCTTCGATTGCCAGTGGCAGCGTTGCAAGAATTTCCGACGTCTGTGAAGCCGTTGCGATCCCCATTGTCGGCAGGCCGTAGGAGTGCAGATGAGCATCGATCATGGCGGCGACTGCGTCATCCGCGCAGATCACGACTGCCGTGGGCAATTGATCGGCGGACAGCCCGTGAAGCGCATTTGCCGCAGCCTGCGCGGCAACAGCTTTGCTGGCGCATCGAGCGACTCGCAGTGTGTCATCGGGCTTCGCCATCGGCGCCGCGGCAGGCGTGAATCCCGGAACCAGAGCCGACTGCACTGTGTAGAGGGCGGAGCCATTCGGAGCCTGCGGCGTTGGCTGGGCAGGCAGCCAGTGAATAGAAACGGGCGTATGTGGAGATGCGAGAAGATTCAGGAGGCTCTGCCAACGGGCAGGCCAATCCTGTTGCGCGTCATGAATGATGACGTTGCACGTCGGCAGTACCTGCCCGTCGAGAATGGCTTTGAGCACCATCGCCAGCCGATCGGCTTCGCCACCGCGGATCAAGGCGCGTTCGTCTGGGGTTACTGATGAAATCGCGATGTTGTATTGGCGAATGATCGTCGGCAGCGCCGGCGAAATCGCAGATGGAGCGCTCTCGTCTATGTCGAGTGGCGGAGGTGTGCCTTCCCTGGCGAGCGGCACCGCCATGAGGAAGGCATCGCGATGGGATAGCACGCGCGACGCAACGGCGTACGGATGGCTCGCGAAGCTTTTGCTGAGGTTCGGCAAGAGTCGCCCCATAGCGCTGGCACGCTCGATCGCAGCGTACATCGCTCCCAGCCTGGTCCAGTCGTCGGTCCGAGTGATAAGGCCGAGCCGCGACTCAAGCCATGCGAGGAGATCGGCCGGGCCGCCGACAACCTCGGCAAACGTGCCTCGGCCGCCGGCAGGGGCCACAGTGTTGCGCGTAAGCGAAATTCGCAGCGACCACGTCGGAAGGGAACAGGGAATAGGTGGCGATGCCGTCATTGGCTTTGAAGATTTGAGCGGACTGATGCCGGAAACCGAGGTAGCCTACCCCACGCGCGGGAGGGGTGTAGTGGGTCCGCTTGCTACTCGCGTTTCTTCGGCGGCCCCTCGCTCGCTTCCTGCTCCCAAGTGCCCGTCCACGCCGCGAACATCTTCGCCATCCGGGCGATCTCCCGCCGGGCGGCCTTCTTCGTCGGGAACAGCAGGCCCTCGGGCATCACCATGCCGTTCGGCCCAGTGTAGAGAAACGTTCCCGAGTTTTCCGACCGCACGATGTCGCTGATGCGGAAGGGCTCGATCTTCGGCTTCTGGCCGCAGAGCATCATGATCGACATCGTGTCGGCCGGATGGGCCCGAGGCGGCTTCATCGGCACGCTCCAGGGCATAATCCGATACCGCCACAGAATCCACGGGTGCTCGTCCTTCATCCACTGATCCGCCCGGTTGAACTCGGGCCCGCGGTCGGAGCGAAACACGATCCAGTAGACCCGCTGGCCGAAGCGATAGCGGGCAAGGTCGAGCAGCTTCTTCTTCAGCCGCGGCGCGGCGGGCTTGTCGTCGGGCTGGGAATCGTTGGGGTTCATGGTTCCTCCTTGGGTTACTCCGTGTGGCGGGTGATGCCGCCAGCATCCACACGGGCATTGACGCAATTGGTCAGGGAGCCCGCCGGCCTTGACCACATCCGTCAACACCCGCGCGGACAATCGCGATGGTGCAGGGCAGAGGCAGTTCAAAAAGGAAATCAAAGCGACACAGGA
>Ga0315901_10006415_pt1 | contig 14102 bp, 15 predicted proteins | sample LakEriMetagenome_10_FD_203761 | JGI IMG/M metagenome (GOLD analysis project Ga0315901, IMG submission 203761) | Freshwater fungal communities from buoy surface, Lake Erie, Ohio, United States - Buoy 2 MA116 | ecosystem: Environmental > Aquatic > Freshwater > Lake | place: USA: Lake Erie, Ohio... | reverse complement strand
AAGGATACGTTTATCTCTTAAGTAATCTTGGTCCCAGGTCATTCTGTTAAAACGAGTGAATTTCGAACGGCAAGATAGTTTACAGAGGGGCTTTTGGCATATTTTACGAACAATTTAGTTTGCTAACTAACTGATAATGAATTAAAACAGAAAGAAAGTTGGCTTGAAAAGCAAAAAAAAGTGCGTACGTCATGAAAAGTTGTACTTTTGCGGCTGTATTTAACCTTTAAAAAACATCAAGACAATGTCTGAAATTGCACAAAAAGTTACCGAAATCATCGTAGACAAATTAGGTGTTGAAGCATCTGTAGTTACTCCAGAGGCTAGCTTCACAAATGATTTAGGAGCAGATTCTTTAGATACAGTTGAACTTATCATGGAATTTGAAAAGGAATTCAACATCGCTATCCCAGACGATCAAGCAGAAAAGATTGTCACTGTGGGTCAAGCGATTGATTACATCACAGCGAATAAATAATCATTCGGATATTACTCAACTTTCCTGAAAACTATGGAGTTAAGAAGGGTCGTTGTTACCGGACTAGGAGCACTAACACCCATTGGTAATACTGTCCCAGAATACTGGAATGGCCTTATCAATGGTGTGAGTGGTTCAGATTTAATTACACGCTTTGACGCAAGCAAGTTCAAAACGAAATTTGCCTGTGAAGTCAAGGGGTTTAATATTGAAGATCACATTGAGCGAAAAGAAATGCGCAAGATGGATCCTTATACCCACTATGCGTTAGTGGTTGTTAAGGAAGCTATCGCAGATTCTGGTATTGATGTAGATTCGGTTGACAAAGATAGAGTTGGTGTCATATGGGGTTCCGGTATTGGCGGTTTACTAACCTTTCAAGAGGAGTGTATGAATTTCGGAAGAGGCGATGGTACACCACGCTTCAATCCTTTCTTCATTCCGAAAATGATTGCCGATATCGCTTCAGGTCATATCAGTATTCAATACGGATTCAGAGGTCCAAACTACACAACCGTTTCGGCTTGTGCTTCTTCAACCAACGCATTAATCGATGCCTTTAACTACATTCGTTTGGGTAAGGCAGACATTATTGTTAGTGGTGGTTCTGAAGCTGCGATTTGCGAAGCTGGTGTTGGTGGATTCAACGCTTGTAAAGCGCTTTCTGAAAACAATGAGAATTTTAAAACAGCTTCTAGACCTTTCGATTCAACCCGCGATGGTTTTGTCTTGGGCGAAGGAGGCGGTTGTCTTATTTTAGAAGATTTAGAGCATGCTAAAGCGCGTGGAGCTAAAATTTATGCTGAATTAATCGGCGGCGGAATGTCTGCAGACGCTTATCACATTACAGCCCCTCATCCTGAAGGAATTGGCGCTACCAACGTAATGAAGAACGCGCTATCTGATGCAGGTATTTCTTCAAACTCAATCGACTACATAAACGTTCACGGAACTTCTACTCCGCTTGGAGACGTTCAAGAAGCAAAGGCTATCCAAAACATTTTTGGTGAGCACGCTTACAATTTGAACATCTCAAGTACGAAGTCAATGACTGGACATTTGCTTGGTGCTGCAGGAGCTGTTGAAGCTATTGCTACCATTCTTGCAATCAAAAACGGAATCATTCCTCCAACCATTAACTTCGTAAATACCGATGAAGCTCTTGATCCTAAATTGAACTTTACGTTCAACAAGGCGCAGCATCGTGAAGTGAACGTAGCCATGACGAATACGTTTGGTTTCGGCGGGCATAATACCTCAGCCATTTTTAAGAAGTACGAATGATTTGGAAATTCTTTTCCAAAACACACCCCAATAGGGAACTATTCTCCTATATCCACAAGACATTTCATGTAAAGCCCAAAAACATTGCGCTTTATGAAACTGCTTTGCGTCACGCAAGTGCTGCTGAAGAAATTCGCGCAGGTGTTAAGAATAGCAACGAACGCCTGGAGTTTTTAGGCGACGCTATTTTGGATAGCATTGTCGCGCATTATTTATTTTCGAAATATCCAGCCCTTACTGAAGGTGAATTAACCAAAATGAAATCGAAGATTGTCCGCAGAGATAATCTCAATGCCATTGGTTACGAACTGAAGTTATATGAGTTTCTTCAAGTCAGTATTGGAAGACAAGAAATTCATGAGAGTCTGATTGGAAATGCGTTAGAAGCCTTATTTGGCGCACTGTTTCTCGATAAAGGATATAAAGTAACACGCGAGATTGCACTGAAATTATTGAAAGAACATGGGCTCGATGAGCGAGTGCATTTAGACGTAGATTACAAAAGTAAATTGCACGAGTGGGGACAGAAGACGCGCAGACACTTGGTCTACCATGTTCGTGAGCAACGCAATATGGGCGCCCAAATGCTCTACACCATTGCGTTGGAGTTAGACGGAAAGGAAGTGGGAAGAGGAACCGGAGGATCTAAAAAAGCGGCAGAGCAAGCTGCAGCGGAAGCAGCGGCCAAAGTAATATTGACAACTTAAAACTGAAACGTATGTACGGAAAAATGCAGGAACATTTGCAAAATGAATTGAACAGTATTCGCGAAGCCGGACTGTTTAAAAGAGAGCGCATAATTACTACCCCTCAAGCAGCCGTTATTAAAACGACTGAAGGAAAGGAAGTCTTGAATTTTTGTTCGAACAACTATTTGGGACTGTCAAGTCATCCGGCTGTTTTGGAAGCTTCAAAAGCTACAATTGATTCACACGGATTCGGTATGTCGAGTGTGCGTTTTATTTGCGGAACACAAGACATTCACAAAACGCTTGAACAGAAACTTTCAGACTTCCTTCACACGGAAGATACCATTCTTTACGCTGCAGCATTTGATGCGAACGGCGGAGTTTTCGAACCGTTATTGAATGAACAAGATGCAATCATTTCAGATGAATTGAATCACGCTTCCATTATCGACGGAGTGCGTTTGTGCAAAGCACAACGCTTCCGTTATAAGAACAACGACATGTCGGATTTGGAAGAGCAGCTGAAAGCCGCTTCAGGAGCGCGTTTCAAGCTAATTGTTACAGACGGAGTTTTCTCAATGGATGGCTACGTTGCTCAACTTGATAAGATTTGTGATCTAGCTGATCAATACGGTGCAATGGTAATGGTAGACGAATGTCACGCTACCGGATTCATCGGAAAAACAGGTAGAGGAACAATAGAATTGAAAAACGTTTTAGGTCGTGTAGATATCATTACCGGTACTTTAGGTAAGGCATTGGGTGGTGCAATGGGTGGATTCACCAGCGGAAGAAAAGAGATTATCGAATTGCTTCGTCAACGCTCAAGACCTTATTTGTTCTCGAACTCTTTAGCACCTTCAATTGTTGGAGCTTCAATCGCGGTAATGGATATGCTTAGCGCTTCTTCAGACTTACGCGATAAACTTGAAGCGAACGTTAATCGCTTTAAAGCTGGAATTAGAACTGCCGGATTCGATATAAAGGACGGGGATAGTGCAATTGTTCCGGTTATGTTGTACGATGCGAAATTGGCACAAGACTTCGCAGATGCATTGTTGCAAGAAGGAATCTATGTAATTGGATTTTTCTATCCAGTTGTTGCGAAAGGTCAAGCGCGTATTCGCGTTCAATTGAGCGCGGGACATGAGTTCGAGCACATTGACAAGGCAGTTGAGGCATTTACCAAAGTGGGTAAAGCGCTAAACGTGATTCAATAATTATGTCGAAATATTTAATCGTAGGACAAGGGCTAGCAGGAACACTGCTAGCCTTTTCTCTTCTTGAAAAAGGAGAGGAAGTTCTAATTGCCGACGATTATAAGCACGCTTCTGCCTCACAAGTAGCCGCGGGTATGTGGAATCCGGTTACCTTCAAAAGGCTGGCTGCGTCTTGGTTAGCGAAAGAAATGCTTGAAGAGATGAATCTAACTTTTCGAAAGTTGGAAGATCAACTTCAAACAAAGTTTTTTCACGTTCTTCCCGTTGCGAGAATTTTCAACTCCATTCAAGATGCTAATTTTTGGGATGAAAAATCAGATCATCCTGAAGTTGGACGATACCTTTCCGCACGTTCGAACAAAAGCGTACAAGAGAATTTCAATTCTCCATTTGGAAACAGCGAAGTCAATGAATGCGGCTGGTTGAATGTTCCCTTGTTCCGCGAAGCTGCAAGAAATTATTTCATTCAACATGGAAATTTCATTGAAGATACTGTGAACGAAAAGGAAGTTGAATTCATAGAGAGCAGCGTTGTGTGGAAGGCAAGTACCTTCGATAAGCTTATTCTTTGCAATGGAATTGGAGTGAATCAATGGAAGGGATTGGAGCACCTCGATCTAATTCCTAATCATGGTCAGGTGTTAGATTTAAAAATCGAAAATTTAGAACTTGATGCAATTGTAAATTTTGGGCAGTTTTTACTACCATACGGAAACAACAAATTTCGTTTTGGGGCAACCTACAATTGGAATGAGGTTCCCGACGAACCGACCGATGAGGCGAAGGAGTTTCTTCTTGCAGAATTGAAACAAAGGATAGACAAATATATCGTTGTTGAAAGTCAAAAAACCGGCTTTCGTCCCACAACCCGCGACAGACGTCCGATTATAGGTTTTGCTAAGGAGAATGAAATGCTCGGTGTATTCGGAGGATTGGGTTCGAAGGGTGTACTTTTGGCGCCTTACTTCTCAAAATTATTTGCCACTGTTTTAACGGAAGGCACTTCCATTCCAAAGGAAGTGAGTGCTGCTCGATTCTAACAATTCAAGGTGAAGAACCTTTGTATTTGAGCACTATTTGCATCACTAGTTCAAATAGATTTGTTATGCGCCTGAATAGCGTAAAAAAATGAAACGAATCTTTTTACTCTTCCTTGTTTTGTCTTCAAGCCACGGACTATTTGCCCAGCAAATAGATGAGGGAGATTCACGCGCTATGATTCAGGCGAATTTTATTTATCAGTTCGCGGTAAATAGCAATTGGCCTATTGAAATGAAGAAGGGTAAATTTCTAATTGTAGTTTATGGAAATGATGCAGTTTACAAACATGTGGTTGAGAAATATGGAATGAAACCAGTGGGTGCTCAAACCATTGAAGTTCAGTCGTGGACCGACTATAAACCTGGCATGGGTAGCCACATTGTTTTTGTAGATAAATCGAAGAAGGCGGATCTCGCGAAGATTATGAAAGAGGTGAAAGGAAAAAGTACATTGGTAGTCACGAATTGGGAAGGTGCTTTGGGCAGTGGGGCTGCAATTAACTTTAAGACAGTAGACAATTCAATTCGTTATGAATTGAGTGAGGCGGCGCTTTCAGAAAAGAAGATTACGCCTGGGAATAAAATTTTACAATGGAAAGTTCAATAATATGAAGCAAGCACTTTTTCTCCTTTTCATTTTTTTGGGTTTCGTTAGTGTCGGCTTCACGCAAGTGAATGAGCAAGTAGCGAAAGCTGCCGAATTGTGCGCAGAAAAGAAATTCGATGAGGCCTTGGTTCAGATAGACGAAGGATTTAAATCGAACGATTTGAATTCCGATCCGAATGCGTGGTACGTGAAAGGATTTATTTTAAAAGAACTATACAAGCAAAAGGAAGCCAATCAACGTCAGAGTAATTACAGATACCGGAGCGTAGCGGCTTTGAAGAAAGCTCGTGAGTTCGATACGAATTTAGAGTTTACTGCGAACATTGATGCGGCTTTGCAATTTGTAGCCTTTACTTATTTCAACGACGCGTTGCTTCGCTCTGCCGAGATGGACAGCGAGTCAGAGAACGAACCCATTGATTTGTACAAGAAATTTGAAGAACTCTACAAAGGATCAGATGCTGAATTGAAAGACTTGAAAGTAGAGTTCAACAGCAAGATGGCTGAAGGTCATTATCGAAATTGGATCAAGAATACGGAAGACAACCACCATTATACTTTGTGTTTGGAGTATTATTCGAAAGTGCTAGGGTTGGACAATCGCAATTGCACTGCAAATTTGAATCTGGCTATTGTGAACTACAATCAGGGGGTATACATGATCCGCAAGATTGGAGCGCAAACAGACATGATGGATTTAATAGCCATTCAAGATGAAAGTGTAAAGAAATTCAAATCGGCTATTCCTTATGCACAGCAAGCGTTTGCTTCATGCACACCTTCAATAACGAATTACAAAGTGCTCATGTTTGTTAATCGTGCGTTGGGAAGAGAGGAAGAGTTTATGCGATTGAAGAAAGAGTCTGAGAAAAAATTCAAAACGAACTAAGTGAATCCTATGAATTGGTTCTTCAACAAGAAGTATCGTCTTGGATTTGGCTTTGGAGTCATAATTTTCATTGTTGCTGGAACGCTTGTCATGACAATGATGACGCTTCAGCGGAGTTATGATATCAATCGTAAGATTAACGACAAATACGTTCCTTCAATAGGAAGATTGCAAGATTTAGAGAGCTACACCTTGCGTTCGAAAGATTTAATCAAAGAATGGGCGTTCGTTCAGCGGGTGGAAGAGGATCTTCACCGCAAAGAGATGAAATCGATTAGCGACAGTTCACTTGTGAAATCTTGGATGCGATTGAAGGAAGTGAAGAGTAACTTTAATGCAGAGGAACAGCTCAGCATCGATTCACTCGAGAAAAAGATAGGAGAGATGTTGATTCAATTTAAAGCGGTTCAAGAACTTCTTCCGACATTCGACAGTTACAGCAATCCTATTGCACTCATGGATGCTGAGTCTTATTTCATTGAAGGAAGCGGCATACCGCTGGTGGTTGAGGAGACAGAAGGCATTTTGAATAGATTGCGTAAGAAGCAAACCGAACGCATGAATGCGGAGATTGAAGAAATGAATGTTCAGTTTTCGAGGTTGACAGGAGTGTTGGTTGTGGTTTCGTTGTTCGTTTTATTTGCAGGAATTGCAATCGCTTACTTCACAACGAAATTGCGAAAGCAGAAAGAAGAATCTGAAGTCCAGAAGGAGCAGTTGAATTTGTTGTACCGCGATTTAACAGATAGCATCAACTATGCGCAGCGTCTTCAAAATACAATACTACCGAACATTGGTGCAGTGCGACAAATTTTCAATAAGAGTTTTGTTTTTTATGTACCGAAGGCCGTTGTAAGTGGTGATTTTTATTGGTTTAAAAATGTAGGTGGAAAAAAACTGTTTGCTGCTGCAGACTGCACAGGTCACGGTGTTCCAGGTGCTTTTATGAGTTTAGTAGGTCATAATTTTTTGAACCATGTGACGAAAGTATTTTTGGATCCAGCACAAATTCTGAACAACATCAATAGATTGGGCACAGAGGTTTTGCGCAATAATAATACTGGAGTTCGTGATGGAATGGACATTGCTTTATGTGCAATTGATGAGAAGGAATTAACTTTAGAATATTGCGGTGCGAACATTCCGCTTTATGTTGTTCGAAACAACGAGCTCATGGAATTGGCTCCAACCAAGCGAAGCATTGGAACTTTTGGAGAGCGAGGCGAAACCTTTGAAACGCAAAAGTTTCAGTTGGAGAAAAATGACATGGTTTACGCTTGCAGCGACGGATATGCCGATCAATTCGGGGAGGCGAATAACAAGAAATTCATGCGGAAGCGTTTCAAAGAAATACTTACATCTATTTCAATTCAAGAAATAGATGCACAAGAAAAAACCCTTCACGAAACGTTTAACGCTTGGAAGGGTTCTATGGAGCAAACCGATGACCTATTGGTGATCGGTATTCGAATCTAATTTTTACGAAGCAAGGCTTGAACGATCGGCAACGTATGTGTCAACAGGGTTCACGCACAACACAGGAATTTGCGCATCATTTGTTATGACCTGCTGCTCGTAACTCGAGTTGAATACATTCAACAATGAACTTTCGTAGAAATTCATAATGCAAATCAAATCCGCTTCAACTGCCGCTGAGTATTTCAATAATGACTTCACGAAAGAACCTTCAGACTTCGTCTCAGTAATTTCAACTTCAACTGGAATATCCAATGAAGTCAAATAATCTACTGCGTAATTCATGTTGCGGTCCAATTGATTTTTCAAAAACTCATCGGTTTCATTCGGAGAAATCAAATACACTTTCGAGTTGAAGTATTTCGCAACATCACGAACCGCGCTCAACTTTTGCTTGGTCTCTTTGTGAAGATCCAATGGAACAACGATACGGTTGTAACCGTGTGGACGAATGGTTCTTTCTTGAACAACGATGAAAGGAATTGAACTTTCAGTTACAATTTTCAAGGCACGACTTCCAGACATGAATTGCAATCCGCGTGCACCGTGCGTACCCATGATGATAAGGGCAGCATCCATTTCTGTCGCAGCTTTGTCAATGTCTTCGAAAATATTTCCGATGCGAACATGTGTGTGAATTTCAACACCGTTTTCAACGCGAATACGATCTTTAAGTGCATCTAGTTTCAGACGCGCTTCAGAGACTTGCTTCTTGTTTTCGACAATGTGAATAAGGTGAATATTGGCAAGAATGGTTTTGCCCATTAAAAGTGAATGTTCAATAGCAATGTCGCTCACTTTAGTGAAGTCAACAGGAACTAATATTTTTTTAGAAAATCCCATAAAAGTAATTTTTGCAAAGGTAAAGTATTTAGTCCCTATCCGTTTAGACTAAAATTGAGCACTTCTTGGAAAAAGAAATCAGGAGACTCAGCATGTGGCCAATGTCCAGAATTTTTTACTTCAGTGATTTTTACTTTCGGAAAGTACTGTTCGATCTGCGGTTGATCTTCGTTTAAAATGTAATTGGAAAGTTCGCCTTTCATGAATAGCGCAGGTAATGGAACAGCCTTGCTCAAAGGCACTTCTGCAAGAATTTCATCGATGTGATTTTCGAGCGCATTTAAATTGAATCGCCAATCTAATTTGCCGGGCTCTTTCCAGTACAGATTTTTTAGTAGGAAGAGTTGCGTGGCCTTGTCTACCGTTGTTTGAGCGAAGATTTCTTCTGCTTCTGCTCTCGACTGAATTTGTTCTATTGGAACGGAACGCAGCGCTTGGAAGACCGTGTCGTGGTGACGAGGATATCGCTTCACACCCATGTCTACCACAATGAGCTTTTCAATAAGGAACTCAATTTCTTGAGCAACATTCATCACTGTTTTTCCACCCATGCTGTGACCCATAAGTATGACATCTCGAAGGTTTTCCGATGCAATTAAATCAATGGCATCATCGCGCATGAGTGCGTAATTCATTTCTTCCGAATGAGGAGATCTTCCGTGATTGCGTTGGTCAATGGTGTATACACAGAATCCATGTTCCGCCCATTTTTTTGCATGCGTTGTCCAGTTATCACCTGTCCCGAAAAGTCCGTGAAAGATGAGCATGGGTTTGCCCTCTCCGTATTTATTGAAATACAATTGCATTAGCGTAATTCGTTTTTGTACATCTGAACCGTGTTTTCCAATCCGAAATACAAAGCGTCAGATATGAGCGCGTGTCCAATCGAAACTTCATCTAAATAGGGAACCTGCTGCGCGAAATACTTCAAGTTTTCTAAATTTAAATCGTGGCCTGCATTTATTCCTAAACCCGCTTCGTGAGCGGCTTTCGCAGCTTCAATAAACGGAGCTACAGCCTTCTCTTTATCAGTAGAATATCCAACAGCATAACTTTCGGTATACAATTCCACTCTGTCGGTTCCAGTTTCAGCTGCTCTTTTCATGAGCACCGGATTGGCTTCCATGAAAATACTCACTCGGATTCCGTGAGCCTTCAGTTCCTTAACTATTCCAGATAAAAAATCGAAATGCGTTTCAACGTCCCAACCAGCGTTGGAAGTAATGGCATCGGGTGCGTCTGGAACCAATGTTACTTGATGTGGTTTCGATTGAATAACCAATTCCATGAAGTCTGGCGTTGGGTATCCTTCAACATTGAATTCAGTTGTTACGACTTTCTTCAATGCTGGAACATCTGCGTAGCGAATGTGACGCTCATCTGGTCTTGGATGAACTGTAATTCCCTCCGCGCCGAAGCGCTCAATGTTCTGTGCTGCCACAATGACATTGGGAGTGTTTCCGCCACGTGCATTGCGAATGGTAGCGATTTTATTGATGTTTACGCTGAGTGCGGTCATGTATTCAAAATTGGTTGTGCAAAACTCGGCAATAATCGAATTGAAATTCACGTTGTGGAACGAAAAATGAATGTACGTTTGACCGTCGTTTTAAAAATCCATGAATAAAGCACTGAATTTGATATCTAAAAGCCTTCCCACCCTTAACCGCGGTGAGTCTGCTTTACATGTATTGAATTTGATGGATGAACTTCGCGTGACTGACTTACCTGTTGTTGAGAACGGCTTATTCATAGGACTAGCGAATGAAAGCGATTTCTTGAATGCGGAAGTTTACCAGGGTGAGGTTCAGGCGGAATTGGATTTGCTTAATGTTTCAATCTTACCCGATGCACACGTTTTAGATGTGTTGAAGGTGGTAAGTGAAAATGACATTTCTGTTGTTCCCGTGGCAGATGAAGGAAATAATTATCTCGGGAGTATTACTTCCGCCGATTTATTGGATCACTTGGCGGAAATGCTTGGTGTCATGCGCGAAGGAGGTATTATAGTGCTCCAAGTTTTAGAGCGAGATCATAGCATTCAGCAAATTGCAAGAATCATTGAAGAGAACAATGCTAAAATTCTGAGTCTTTCTGTTGTTCCAGCCGCTGAAGGCAACTTGGAGATGCATATTAAGATAGACCTTCCCGATTTGAATCCGATTTTACAAAGTCTCGAGCGATTCAACTATACCATTCTAAGTAAGTTTCAGGCCTCACAGTATGACAATGAATTGAAGGACCGTTACGATGAACTCATGCGTTACCTGAACATGTAGTGTTTGCTGAAAAGCGCTACCTTTGTTTTTTAATCAATTATGTTAGTTTACGTTTTTGGAAAAAAGTTTGAAGCCGATTTGGCTCCTTCGGTGCAACAATTTCTTGAGAAAATGGTGCGGCGTGGTATTTCCATTTGCGTGTTCAAAAGTTTCGAGCGTTTTCTGGAGTCACACATACAAATCCCGGCACATACCACCTTCGAAGAAAATTCAGAATTTGAAAATGCTGCGGCATTGTTCAGTTTTGGTGGAGATGGAACATTTCTAGATGCTGCGAGATTGGTAGGTTCGAAGCGCGTTCCTATTTTGGGGATCAACACGGGTCGACTTGGATTTTTATCGCATGTGAGTGTATCTGAAGTAGATGAGGCCTTGGAGCAATTTGTGAATTCAGAATACACAATAGACCCGCGCTCATTCATTCAAGTAAAATCAGAGCAATTCGATTTTGGAGATTTTCCTTACGCCTTGAATGAGATTACGATCAACAATGCTACGCGGAATGAAATGATTAAGATCAACGCTTCAGTTAACAAAGCTTTTTTGAGCAGTTACTGGGCAGATGGATTAATTGTGGCTACTCCAACTGGATCGACAGCATACTCGCTTTCATGCGGTGGACCAATCGTCACTCCGAATTCGAACAATTTCATCATTACTCCGATTTCAGCGCATAATTTAACGGCTCGTCCGCTTGTAATCGGCGATACTTCAACGGTTAAGTTGAAGGCAGATTGTAGATCTGGAAAGATTCAAATTACGCTAGACAGTACGCAGTACGTTTTAGACAGTGGCGCAGAGATTACCCTAAGTCGTGCACCTTTCGAGTTGCAAATGATTCTTTTGGAAGGAAGGAATTTCTTTCGCACCATTCGAAAGAAAATGGGTTGGGGATTAGACATTCGCATGGATTGACAATATTTAATTGAAAAAAGCATTGTGCAGGTATGAATAACCGTTTACTTCTTTTCGTCTTATTTCTAATTGGAAATTTCTCGGCTGCTGCTCAAGGATTGAGCAAAGAGAAAAGCAAGGAACTCTCTATTTCTGCGGGAACGGCTTATTACATTGGGGAGATTAACCCTGCAAAACATTTCGGAACAAAAGAAAAATTGGCTTTGGGCATTGCCATTCGGAACAACCTGAATAAGCGTTGGTCTATTCGCACCGGCCTAAATTACGGGAATGTTGAAGCATTCGATTCAGACAGTAAAGACGCTTGGCAGCAAAACAGAAATTTAAATTTTAGAAATAGATTTTTCGAAGGAAGTATCATTGCTGAATTGAATTTCTTCAACTATCAGCTCAATTCCAAGCACAACATTTCGCCGTATTTATTTTTGGGAGCTGCCGTGTTTCGCATGAATCCAGAAGGAAATTACAACGGCTACTGGCATCCCCTTCAACCAGCAGGAACAGAAGGACAAGGAATGGCGGGAAAGGACGCCTTGTACAAAACAACCGGATTTACCATGCCCATGGGCGCTGGGTTGAAATGCAACATCAAAGGATTGTTGGGATTTTCTTTGGAATGGGGAATGCGTAAGTTGTACACCGATTATTTCGATGACATCTCGGGAACCTATGTGAATCCTACAATGCTAGCTGCTGCACGCGGACAATTAGCAACGAATTTGGCCGATCAAAGCCTTCTTCCAGAGAACGCGAACAATGCTTCTATGCAACGCGGAGATCCGGGAAGAAAGGATCTTTACTTCTTCTGCATGGCCTCATTAAATTTCAGAATTGATAAAAAAGGAAATAGCTGCGCCACTTGGCAGTAATTGCTTGTCTAAACACAGGCTTTCCGTATCTTCGCACTTCGATGAAAAGTGCCTTCGAACAAATAGACTTAAGTAAGACCCCACGCCATGTTGCAGTAATCATGGACGGAAACGGACGTTGGGCGAAAAACCAAGGGAAAGACCGTATTTTCGGACACTTCAATGGGGTTGAATCTGTTCGCGCCACAATTAAAGCTGCACGCAGAGCAGAGGTTGAGTTTCTTACCCTTTATGCATTTTCCACAGAGAATTGGAATCGTCCGAAAGAGGAAGTTGATGCCCTCATGGATTTGTTGGTTACAACAATCATTAATGAAGTTGCTGAGCTCATGGAGAATGGCGTGCGTTTATTAGCCATCGGGGACATTGAGCAATTGCCAAATAAATGTCGCGATGAATTGAAGGTAGCAATTGCTAAAACGGCAGATAACAAAGACATTACTTTAGTCTTAGCCCTTAATTACAGTGCTCGTTGGGAAATTGTGAATGCGGTTAGATCAATTGTTGCACAACAAATCACGGCTGAAGACGTTACGGCTGACGTGATAGCCCAAAACCTTTCAACTGCTAATATTCCCGATCCTGAATTGCTTATTCGCACAAGCGGTGAGCACCGTATTAGCAATTTTTTGCTTTGGCAAATTGCTTACACAGAACTTCACTTCACACCAATCATGTGGCCTGAGTTCCGAGAAGAACATTTTTTTGATGCATTGTTAAGTTACCAGAGCAGAGAAAGAAGATTCGGAATGACTTCAGAGCAAACAGAACAAACGAATTAGAATAAGTTGAGAAAGACGCAGAAAAATATCCTCCCAAACTCAAGAACGATTTTATTTGTTCTGTCTTTAATTGCGTCAATTTTTGTTGCTCCTGCGCTACAGGCCCAAGTCGAATTAGGTGCCAACATCGATTACGCTGAACCTCGTAAAATGAAAATAGCGGGTATCACAGTCATGGGAGCTGAATATACCGATGCGCAAGCAATTCTCCTTTTTTGCGGATTGAAAACGGGACAAGAAATAATGATTCCGGGTGACGAGATTGCAGATGCGCTGCGAAAACTTTGGAAGAATCAATTGTTTTCTTCAATAGACATTCGCCTTGCTGAAGCGCGCGGTGACGATGCGTTCTTGGTTATTGTAGTGGAAGAACTTCCAAAGTTGGGAGTCTTCAAATTTGACGGCATTAAGAAAGGAGACGCCGACAACATTCGAGAGAAGATGAAGATTCGTTCAGGAAATATCGTGAATGAAAATTTGAAGGCTACCGCAACGAATATCATCAAAGATTTTTATGTGGAAAAGGGTTACTTCAATGCGAAAGTAAATATCATTGAGAAGCCTTATCCGAATTTACCGAATGCAGTTGAATTAACTTTCGACATTGAAAGAGGCAATCGGATTAAGATTGAAGAAATTGAATGGGTAGGAGCCGATAAGATGTCCGTAGCGACTTTGAATCGCACCATGAAGAATACCAAAAAAGCAGCTTTCTATCATGTATTCAAATC
>Ga0315901_10006411_pt1 | contig 14105 bp, 9 predicted proteins | sample LakEriMetagenome_10_FD_203761 | JGI IMG/M metagenome (GOLD analysis project Ga0315901, IMG submission 203761) | Freshwater fungal communities from buoy surface, Lake Erie, Ohio, United States - Buoy 2 MA116 | ecosystem: Environmental > Aquatic > Freshwater > Lake | place: USA: Lake Erie, Ohio... | reverse complement strand
CCATGTCTAAGTCCTACAATATGGGCGGTTTTCGGGTTGGGTTTGCCGTCGGCAATCGCGAACTCATTAAGGCTTTACGCCAAATTAAAGCCGCTGTAGACTTCAATCAATACCAAGGGATCATGCGCGGTGCAATCAAAGCTTTAACAGGCGATCGCACACCGATTGATCGAGTAGTTGCCACTTTTCAGGAGCGCCGAGATGTAATGATCAAGTCACTTCAAGCGATAGACTGGGAAATCTCCATTCCTAGTGCCACAATGTATCTCTGGGCGAAGTTGCCTGATCGCTATGCCCATAATTCAGTTGGATTTTGTCTGGATTTGATTAAATCGACAGGTATTGCCCTAGCTCCTGGGGCAGGATTTGGCAAACATGGCGAAGGCTATGTAAGGTTTGCGCTGGTACATCCACCCGAAGTTTTACAAGAAGCTGCCACAAAAATCGGTGCTTTTCTGCATAATTAAAAAAACATACTTAAAATCTGAGCCGGCTTCTAAGTAGGCAGTTCAGATTTTAGAGCTTTATCAACTCTACTTTTGTTGGCTTTGTTTGTTAAAATTACTTTAAACTTTGTCTGCGAAGAAATAATTAAAGCCTGCGAGAGTCTAGAATAGAACGCTTACAGCTACAGGTTTAAGATTTGCTGATAAAAATCGTTATTTGTTGAAATCATTTTTATGCTGTTGTTAAGCTATTGTTTGCAACAACACAGATGTATCCAACCAAGTTGCGATCTGAATTTTAGAAAGCGCCTAATGGTGCGAGCCCGAACATAATGCTGAGGATTGATTCATGGCTTCCAATAAAAACATCCCACAAAAAGGCCAAGGCGCTAACGAACCAGATAAGAGACAATCAGTACAGTCTGATGCTGCTGATGTTGATTGGATGATTATGTCAGATATTAGTACGCGAATTGGCGGATCTCCAGCAATCAAACCAAGCGCGAATCAATCTCCAGCAAAATCGCCTTCGCAAATATCTATTAACCAAGATGTCACCGATGATCTTGAAGATTTAGAATTTTTGCGATCAATAGGTTTCGATGATGCAATTGAGAGTCCATCTTCTTTAAGGCGTGAAGCAAATATATCAGGTAATAATGAGGTTAACAATATTGACTGGTTAATTGTGACCGATCTCAATGTCCGAAAGGAAAATGCAGAGAGTAAAGCACAATCCAATCCTTCATATCAAGATATAGGTCAATCTCAGACCACACTTCAGACACAAACAGATAATATTACGGATAGTCTAGATGAAGATCTTGGCTTGAATTTAGATGGATTCGACTTTTTAGAGAATTCTGATTTTCCTGATCTAGATTCTCTAAGCTTGGGTACTTCAGCCTCAATAAGTACTGATGATTTGCAAAATGAGATCGATAATACCGAAGGTAAGATCCGAGGACTAGCAGAATTGCTAGATGATAACGATGACTCCAGTTTCGATTTAGTTGCTAATGAACAAAATGATGATTGGGATAGTATTTCAGGGATCTTTGAAAACGATTTTGATCAGTTATCTAGCGAACCAAATCTAGGTGCTGCCGATGAATCTCCTGAAATTCCATCTCAAGTTTCAGAAGTTTTTGGAGCTAGTGAAGATGCTTCAGGGAATATAGATTTAGGTTCTAATTTGTTTTCTGAGGATAATGCTTCAGGAGATTTATTAGTCGGTGATTTGGATTTATCAGATCAGATTCAAGATGATCTGATAGTTGAAGATCTTGAAAGTAGGAATGGCTTTCAAGATCTTCAACTATCAGATCTGCTAAGTGGACAAGATCAAGATCTATCTTTTGATGAATTTGAAGTTGTTAGTCTGGAAGCAAAATCTAGCAATAAACTAGGTGATGACTTTGGCACATTACAGTCTCTTGGATTTGATGAATTTGGAACTAGCAGTCCCGAAGCAGAAGTTGATAATAAACTAGATGATAACTTTGGCGCGGCCCCTTCTCTCGAATCATTTGCTCCAAGTGTGGCTGAAGATGAGTTTTGGTCGAATACTGCGTCAAATTTTGAGGCTGAAGCTGCCCTTGATGATTCAGTTGCAAATACATTCACTAATGATTGGGGAGTGATTGCCGAAAATGCGATCGATGATGCCGTTTGGGATACTACGCCTAGCATAGCTAATGATCTGGTATCATCTACATCTATTAACAATGCCTTTGGTATAACTGATGACTGGGAAATCCAGCCAAAGATAGGCAAATCTGAAGCAGAAGACAATATTGATTTTGAGCTTCCAAATCTAAATTCTTTTGAAGTGTTTGATGTGTCTTGGGATACTACTCCTAGCATAGCTACTGATCGAGGATCATCCACATCTATTGATAACGCTTTTGGGACTTCAAACGCTTGGGAGAGCTTACCAACGATAGATCAACCTGAATTAGAAGAACATGAAGAACATATTGACTTAAATCTTCCTCTTATAGATTCTCTAGCTCCTTCTGAAGTAGAAGAATATGTTGATTTTGAGTTGGCTAATGTAGATTTTAGCTTAGAGTCTATTGAGTCAGAGTTTGAGTCAAAATATGGTCTACAGCTTGAGCCAGTTTTTGAACAGTCTTTTGATCAGATAGATAATGAGCTAGAAGCTGAAATTGAATACAATGAAAATTGGGGTGTGAAGCTTGATGATGCTAATGAAATCAGTACTGAGAATATTGGATATGAGACAAGTTTGTATTCATCGAGAGAAGATGACATAAGTATCACTGATTCTGGTGAAGAAGCTGATTGGAGCAAAGATCTGGAAACTGAGATTGAGGTTTCTAGTGAAGAAGCGGATTGGAGCGCAAGTCTAGAAGCTGAAATTAGTAATGGTAACGATGTCAATTGGGATGCAGCTTTAGTTGAGTCAGAAGATTATTTAACATCCACAGAAGAATCTTCTGAAATTTTTAATGATAACTTGCTAGGTTTAGTTAATAGCACAGCAGAGCAGTCTATCAGCGAAGACTTTAACTTTGCTGAGAATCTTGAAGTCAACGATTGGGCGATCGCAGATCACGCCAATAATTTGGATGAAAGCTATAGTGAATCTGAATCTGTTAATTTAGGGATTCCGGAAATACTTGGTGATTTTAGTGATATATCGGAAAATGTAGATATACCTGAACAATTTACCGATCAGAAACAATTTGCTGATTTCAATGAATTTATTGATCCATCGCTGAATGATATAGAAGCAAGATTAGAAGATGGTGGATTTGACTTTTCTGGAACCTCTATATTGGCATCTTCAGAATGGGAAAATCTCAGTGAACCTATTGCTGCGAGCATTACAGAATCTAACGCTAGTTATGCTGATAGCTTTGCTGTGGAGCAATTTACAGACTCAAGTTTGATTAACAACTTTGCTAGTACCGATAGTGTAGCTTCTGATTCTGATTTAGCTGCTTATTATGTTAATTATGCTGATGGTTTTGCTGCTGACTCAGGGCTAACTGATAATTATGCTGATAGTTTTAGCAATGATATAGCCCCAACAGTCAAAGCCAACCTAGGAAGATCTAATTCGGAGCCCAGCATAACTGAAGCAAATGCTTTATCCAGTCAAGATGATAATAATCTTGGAAGTATGCTAGATGAAGATTTTGATCTAGCCGCTTTTGATGAAGATAGTTTGTTGGATATCTCTAATCCCGACTTTAACTTTAGTAATACTCCTACAACACTCACTCCAGTCCGTTCTACTCCTGACGCATTTTTAGATGACTCAATCACTTCAGGATATACCCATCAACAGTCTTCAATCAATTCTATAGATAGTTTTGCAGACAATCTCGTTTCACAAGCCGATCCCTTTGAAGAGGCTTTGGTAAATGATTTACTTAACGAAAACTATGAAGAAGTAAATTTTGAGGAAGAAGCTTTAGCCCGTGATTTGCTTATTAATAGTCTTGTTTCAGATTCAGATGGTTTTGTGCCAGCAAAAGAATCTCCAACTATGCCAACTCCTATGCCAACTCCAAACTCAAATATAGCAGCGTCTACAAAGTTCGATCTAGGAGCAGATCGTGACTTTTTAGATGACTTTGATTTTGATCTAGAAAGTATCGATCCACTTGATGACGACGGATTTAACGATGCATTTGCCTCCGCCCAAATATCTACTGGGCTAACTCCACCAGCGCCATCAATTGCACCTATACCTGCAAGTCTTCCTCCCCTAACTAAACAAGAACCAACTTCTCCATCTATTAATTTACCGCCACCACTACCATTCTTGCCACCATTACCTCCAAAGCGTAACCCTACTCAAGGTAGTACAACTCCTCCAGTACCAGCATATCCTGCTGTAAATACTGGCGGTCGACCGCTACCCCAAAATAGAATGGGTATAAGAAGTGAAGAAGACGATTTTGATCGATTTCATGATCAACCAGATAAACATAGAAATCGCAACAAACCTATCGGCTCAATTGATGAAGGCTGGTCAGATTTATTAGATGCTGATACCGTACTTTCTGGAGGAAGATCTTCATCTGAACCTTCCTATACTGATATGAGCAGTAATCATCATAGTGCAGGTAAATCTTCGGGAAGAGATTCGCAAGGTGGAGAAAGGGAAGCTCACAATTCTTCTTCGAGTAATTCTGGACGCAAAGAAACTGGGTTGCCAGATTGTAGTGATTTTGGCTTAGAAGTTTATGCTGACAATACAGACTGGTCAGGGCTTTTGGATAGTGGTGATTTATCTGATAGTATCACCACTATTAGTCCTCAAAGTACACAGTCCCCTTCTCAAATTAGAACTAAACAAGCAAGAATGAGTGCGCCTCCAGATCAAATTGATTTTAATCGGTTTACTGAAGATAACTATGATGCATATAGTGGCTATGAACAGACAGCCCCTCCGTCTGCCAAAACTTTTAGTAAGCAAAAATTAACTATACCTAGCGTTAGTTTGGAGTCGCTATGGCAAAATTATCTTAAAATTCCTGCGATCGGATTGGGTGTGATCGGTGGAGCTTTTCTACTCTATACATTTCTCAATAGACCGATTTTTGATTTGGGTCTGAGGTGGGGGCTGTTTAAAGATGCTAGTGGAAGAGACTTTACAAATGCAGATTTCAGAGGAGTCAATCTGGATAAAGTGGACTTCAGCAAAGCTACTCTTACAGGTGCAAAGATGCAAGACGCTAGCCTTGTTGGGGCAAGCTTTCAAGGGGCAAACCTTGATGGAGTAAACTTTGCTAAAGCAAATCTCAATAGAGCTAGATTGATTCAAGCTAGTGTAATTTGGGCAGAGTTTGGCAGTGCTCAAATGAATCTTGTCGATTTGGCGGGTTCAGATTTGACTCGTTCTAATTTTGTTGGTGCTAAGATGGAAGGAGCTAATCTAAAAGATTCTAAAATAGGCGCTCAAGGAACTGAGAAGGCAACAAAATTTAGTCCAACCACTTTGCTCGCTTGGCAAATAGTTAATGAACCTCGCGAAGGAAGAAATTTGGCTGGACAAAATCTATCAGGTTTAAATTTAAGCTTTACCAGCCTAAAACGCGCCAATCTAACTAATGTTAAGCTCAATTTTACTGACATGACAAATACAGATCTTAGTGGCGCAAATCTCTCTGGTGGTGAGATAAATGGGGCTAACTGGAGTGGGGCAAAGCTAAATGGTATTAACATTAATGGTGTTCGGTTCGATAAAACTAAACTACCTAAGACAGATGAGAAAACAATCTGTCCGAATAGTAAGAAGGGTCCTTGTAAGTTCTAAACAATGAGTCTATTTCACCTATGCCCTACGTTGTAATTTATGACGGTAATTGTAATCTCTGTGCAAACTTTGTCAGCATCTTAGAGAAGTTCGATCGCGGTCGTCAGTTTTGCTATATCCCGATGCAAGATGATCAGACATTGCGGCAATTTAATGTCACACCTGAAGATTGTGAAATGGGCATGATTTTAGTCGATCGCACTGATCCTACGCAAAGATGGCAGGGTAGCGATGCGGCGGAAGAAATTACGCGATTATTGCCAATGGGTAAAGTTTTAATTGCTGCTTATCGGGCGATCGCGCCAGTTAAAGCTCTTGGTGACTCAACCTATATCCAGGTTCGAGACAATCGTTATAAATTGTTTGGAAAACGCGATCGCACGTATCACACTGCTTATCCTGTTGGCTGTGCTGCGATCGTCAAGAAGTGACCCAAAAAATGTAGGGGCAATTCATGAATTGCCCCTACATTTTTTGTTTTTTAATTTTTTTTACCCCAAAAAAGAGTAGGTCTAAAAAGGGAAGGATTTATATGGGTAAGGATAGGCGGTGCTTTACGCCGCCTATCCTACTATCCAAAAAAGGATGTCGGTCCTTTGCGCCGACATCCTTTTTTGGGGATTCTAAGCGATATAATTATTTTTGGAAAGTTACAGGGCAAAATCTGTGTATAAAGTCTCCTCCGCACAAAATCAATACAATACCTATACCTTGTCTGATGACAGTACAGGTTCTCAGATAGAAGTTGTTCCAGAACGTGGTGGCATTGTCACTAGCTGGCGTATTAATGGTCAAGAGGTCTTCTATCTTGACGCTGAACGCTTTACGCATCCAGATCTGAGTGTTAGAGGTGGCAATCCGATTCTATTCCCTCTCTGTGGCAATTTGCCTAATGACACTTACAATGTTGACGGAACTGATTACAAAATCAAACAGCATGGCTTTGCCCGTGAGTTACCTTGGACAGCTACAGCGCAGAGTACTAGTGACGGTGCAAGTGTTACGGTTGAGTTAAGCAGTAACGAACAAACCAAACTTGTTTATCCCTTTGACTTCCATTTAGCTTTTACCTATGTATTGCGCGGTAACACTTTAGAAGTTCGTCAGGAATACAAAAACCTTTCCTCTACGCCAATGCCTTTCTCCTCAGGGTTTCATCCTTACTTCCTCTGCGGTGACAAAAGTAAAATCGAGGTAGATATTCCTTCAGTTGGCTATCAAGATAATCGTACTAAAGAGAATTTCGCTTTTGACGGGAAGTTTAACTTCGAGCAAGATGAGATTGACTCGGTATTTGGTAAGCTTTCCAGTCGTTCAACCTCAGTGACTGACAACGATCGCAAACTGAAGATTGCGATCAATTACGATGATTTTTATACTTATCTTGTATTTTGGACTGTTAAGAGCAAAGACTTCTATTGTCTCGAGCCTTGGAGCGCAACTCGTAATTCTCTAAACACGAAAGAGTATCTAACCGTGCTTGAGCCCAATGCTAGTTGTACTGCCGTGATGCAGATCACTGCAAACTTCTTTTAAACAAAAAACAAAGGTGGTGCTTCGCACCACCTTTGTTTTTTAGCTTTGAGTTATTTGCTCATCTGTGGAAAAGTCAATATCGGCTTGCTGACGATTAGAAGGAAGATAGTCTTGTTCAAAAGATGTTCTCAAACCAGATAATAGATCGTATTGGGGATTCCAGTTTAAATCTTGCTGGGCTTTGTTTACTGAAGCAAAGAAGTGTTGTAAGCGAAATGGGAATGCTTTCTTTTTACCAAAGTCATAATCTTTGGGATTGTAATAGACAAAGTTGAGTTGACTAGGATCTTTGCCTGCCGCGATCGCACATTGTTGTGCTAGACCGATAAATGTGACATAGCGCGTATCAGAAACATTGTAAATTTCGCCGATCGCTTTTTGATTGCCTAAGATGGCTGCCATTGCGGCAGCAAGATCATCAACATGACCAAGTTGGGTAATAAACTTGCCATTGCCAGGGAGCGGGATTGGGCGATCGCGGACAATGCGATCAAAGAACCATGCTTCTACATCATTATAGTTTCGTGGTCCATAAATATAAGTGGGACGAATAGAACTGTAAGGCAATCCAGATTCAGCGCGGACTTGCTGCAAATAGGCTTCGGTGTCCAGCTTGCCTTTGTGTCGGCTTTTCTGATCAGTGGCATCGGATTCGTGGTAGGGCAGAATATCGCTATTGAGATACACTCCTGCGGAACTCATGTATACAAAATGCTGAATGCGATCGCGAAAAATTTCGACTAGTGGCTGAGTATCACTGAGTTCGCGACCGTTATTATCAAAAATCGCATCAAAGGATTCGCCACTAAGTTTATCTTGCAATTGCTGTGAATCAGTGCGATCGCCAATAATTGTGCGAAGTCCTGCTACGGGTGATGGCTTTTTACCCCGATTAAATAAAGTTACTTCATGTCCCTGTGACACCAACAATTTGACTAGCGGCACACCAATAAATCTTGTGCCACCCATTACTAAAATTTTCATTTTTTAATTGATTTTAATTACATTTGCCAATCCCAAAATCTGTACCGCCCGCTAGGCGGGCGGTACAGATTTTGTTTTTGTTAATCTCAGAATATATCGTTTTGCGCTGTAGATTCCGCGATGACGATAGTATTAAATGGTCTATTTGTATTGCCAATCTGAGCAAGTAATTTGAATTATGCGGCGACTGATCGGAATTTTTGTCATTGGACTGTTGAGCTTTGTCTTTGCGATCGCTGTGGGCGCACAAAATTTTGTGCCACCTACGCAACTGCATCTTACCTATCCGCCCTTGCAACATACCACCACCAGCGATCGCCTATTTTTTATTGGTACTGCGCCTAAAGATGGCAATGTCAGTATTAATGGCAAAGCTATATCGCGTACTGATAAAGGACATTTTGCTCCAAGCTTGCCGCTTCAGTTGGGTGAAAATAGTTTTGCGATCAAGTACGTTGATAGTACAGGAGATCGCAAGAGTGAGCGTCAGATTAATGTCAAAGTCTTGAGAGAGTCACGCATTACCCTGCCTCCAAAAGATTTTGGATTTGTCAAAGAGTCACTATTGCCAACTGTGGATACGGCGCGACAACCCAATGAAAGATTCTGCTTTGATGCGATCGCTACGCCTAATTCAACAGTTTTAGTGAGAATTGGCAATCGCGAAATCCCGCTTTTGCCTCGTCGTCGTAATATCCAATTACCGCCAAATTCTTCTGTACTGACAGGCAACAATGAAGCCACAGCCGAGTCACCCTCAGGATATTTTCGTGGCTGTACAACTTTTGAAAAGCCAAGTCAATTGGGACAACCTGAATATGAAATGCGCTTGGGCGATCGCGTAGTTAAACAAAAAGCCAAAGGCAGCCTAGAAATTCTCTCCCCGAACAATATTCAAGTTGCCGAAATAACTGCGATCGCGGCTGACGCAAGGACTGGTGCAAGTACTGATTTTTCAAGAATTACGCCTTTGCCTAAAGGAACCAAGGCTGTAGTGACAGGCAAACAGGGTGATTGGCTACGACTTGACTATGGCGGCTGGGTAAGGAAGAGTATGGCAAAGCTTGAAGCCGCAGAGTCTCCACCACCCTCAATTGTCCGCAGCATTAATACTAAGCGAGTATCCAATCAAAATAATCTGTGGACAGAGGTGACAATTCCCCTAGAAGTGCCAGTACCGCTAGCGATTACCCAAGGTGATCACGTATTTTTTCTCTCTCTATATAATGTGACTGCTCAGACCGATACGATTTCAATCGATCCAGAATCGATTATTAATAAGCTGGAATGGGTACAAACTGACCCTAATAAGGTGACCTATACGATTAGTCTCAAACCCAAGCAGCAATGGGGATATAAAATTCGCTACCAAGGTTCAAATCTGATTTTATCCCTCAAGCATCCACCCGTTCTTATATCCTCTTCAGTCGATTCTCAGCCTCTTCAAGGCGTAAAGATTCTTGTTGATGCAGGACATGGAAGCTCTGAAGACTTAGGAGCGCGAGGTCCCACAGGCTACCCCGAAAAAGATGTCACACTGATCACATCCAAACTATTTCAAACTGAGCTACAAAATCGCGGCGCTATGGTCATCATGACCCGCACTGATGATTCAGATGTTCTTTTGGAGCCAAGGGTCGATAAAATTAATCAAGAAGAGCCAACTCTGGCGATTAGTATTCATTACAATGCTTTGCCTGATAATGGGGATGCAATTAATACGTCAGGGATGGGAAGCTTTTGGTACAATCCACAAGCTGAAGACTTTGCCAAGTTTATTAATACCTATGTCGTGAAAAAGCTGAATCGTGCGGATTATGGAGTTTATTGGAATAATCTTGCCCTCATCCGTCCCACAACTGCTCCATCCGTACTTTTAGAATTAGGTTTTATGATCAATCCTGTCGAGTTTGAATGGATAATCGATCCACAACAGCAAAAGCTACTTGCTAAGACCCTTGCCGATGGCGTTACCGAATGGATTTTGAATGCTGTTAAGTGATCCCGACCAATTTTGGTCTATCTTCCATTTTGACGAACTGATCAATGCTTATATCCCACTGATGGTATGGACGGGTGTCGGCTTGGTAGCGTCTAGATTTGCGCCAATCAATACCTCCAAATTTATGGGTGTTACTCTCTACTGGGTAGGAGTACCACTGCAATTATTTGTTCTTGCCAGACATACGGAATTTTCTGATACTCCCTATATTCCCTATGTGGCGATCGCCGCATTGATTCTCAGTTGGCTGTTAGCTTTAGTCGGTTGGCAGTTTGCGAAACAGGAGAATAGCGATCGCTCTAGTTTGGGGAGCTTTATTTTGGCGACAATGCTTGGTAACACAGGCTTTGTGGGCTTGACGCTAACCAGTTCTCTAGCAAGTTCTACCTATGCTGATTGGGCAGTTTTATACAGTATCGCCAGTAATGTCGCAGGCAATTATGGCATTGCGGTTTTTATTGCCAGCTACTTTGGCAAAAGCGATGTGAAGCCACCTTGGTGGAAGCTATTGCTGGATGTAGCGACTGTGCCGAGTCTATGGGCTTTTGCGATCGGTTGGTATACGCGCCCCATCGGTTTACCTGATGCGATCGAGTCGGGTTTGGATATCGGGGTATGGGTGACGATCGCCTTTGCGTTGTCTCTAGTAGGCTTACGATTAGGCAAAATCGAGAAGTGGGACAGCCTCAAACCTGCGGCGATCGCCGCTTTTTTGCGCGTGGCAGTTGTACCCTTAGCGATCGGGCTAGGAGCAACCATGTTTGGACTACGCAATGATCCGCGTCTGATTCTCACGCTGATGTCGGGGACTCCGACAGGTTTATCGGTGCTGATTCTTGCGGAAGTTTACAACCTTGATCGCGATCTACTAATTAGCACGATCGCCTTCTCTTTTATCGGACTAATTTTTATGCTACCGATCTGGATCGTATTTTTTGGCTAAAGAATTCAATTCAAGAAAGAGGCGATGTTTGATGGCGTGGCAAAGCAGCACCATCAAACATCGCCTCTTTTAATTTTACGGAGAATCCCTAAGGCTCAATGGGTAAGATTCAGTTACTACTGATTTGCTATCCCCGTCTGCAAAGTCTTGAGAACTGATGACATATCACTGTTCAAAATTGCGTTTACATTTAGCCATAAACCCAGAAACTCTTGGCTACGGATAATTCCTGATTGCTCAGGTTCTAATCTAATATATTTGCCATTTTCGAGAATGAACCAATCGATTTGACGATCTAATGTTCGCCAGACGATGTATTCCTTTACGCCGTTATGTTCGTATGTACGTTTTTTGCTGTGTAGATCGTAGGAGACTGTGCTAGCAGCAATTTCAGCAATCAGTTCGGGTGCACCTGAAATATAACCATCATCATCGATTTTTGCCTTGCCATCAATACGGAAAAGTACAGCATCGGGTTGAGGTTCGTTGTCGTCATCGAGTCGGACTGTTGGCTCGATACCAACTTCTAGCCTCTCGACCATTGATTGATAGGTAACTAACCAGCCAATGATTTGGCTATGGGGTTTACCATGAGAGGTAAAGCGTAGGGGAGATGCCACGTGTACGATGCCTTCGATGAGTTCTGCTTTTTTGATATTAGATGCTGTGTAACGCCGCTCAAAATCGTCTCGATTAAGGCGATCGCCATTTTCGAGAATGGTTAGTGGTGATGAAGAGTTGACAATAACCATAGCTTTTAGAAGTTGTTCTTTTGGATATTTTAGCAGTCTTGGCTTTGGTTAGAGATTGAGATTGAGATCTACGACTTTTTTTGTGATTTTGAAGGTTAGTTGTGATAGCAGATAAAAAGTCGGAGATCTTGGCTATCTAGATAATCTACAATCTAGATATGCTATGTCTTTCCACGAAACTCTATGCAAGAGCATTACTACCACGTTTATAATCGGGGGAACAATTACCAAACAATATTTTTTGAAAGAGAAAATTATTTGCATTTTTTAAGGTTAATTCGTCAATATGGCTCAATAGGTGAATCGGGGAGGTGAGCCAAAGGCAGGAATTGATAAAATTGTATCGAAATCTATAAGCGACGATCGCGATGCTGAGCCTAAACTTAACCCATCTAATCGATGACGCAAAATGCTACGAAACAGTGCGTCAGATGAGATGGACAGCAGGAGTATGCTGTTCCAAATGTAAAAGCTTAGAGGTGAACAAGCGCGGGAAAGATGAAACATAACCTGCCCGACAAAGATACCAGTGTAAAACTTGCAACGCCAACTTTGACGATCTGACCGACACAGCACTATTGAGCTTCTGATTAAAGCAACGATTGCTTTTGGTACGATGGTTTACACTGATGAATATGCAATTTACAATTCTCTAGAAGATTGGGGCTATGCTCACAAAACTGTTTGTCATGGCGCGGGAGAATATGCTAGAGATGAAAATGGTGATGGCTTTTGCGAGGTTCATGTCAATACGATGGAAGGGTTTTGGTCGCTTTTGCGCTCTTGGTTACGTCCTCATCGTGGTATTTCTCAAGAAAAGTTGCCTTTGTATTTGAGCTTCTTTGAGTTTGTTCATAATGCTAAGAGGAGGGGTAAAGCTTTGCTAAGTGCTTTGTTGGACTCTCTCCTTTCTTTACCTCCCCGATTCACCTATTGAGCCTATATTTTTAGTTTAGGACATAATCTGCGATCGCCTAGCGCTGTTACATTTTCTGTAACTCCATAAAAGCAAGTTGCTACTAAGTAAATACGTGGTGTGCGGCTTCGCCGCACACCACGTATTATTGCTGTATGCCAGCAATTCTCATTATGAAAACTTTGTCTTGATCTGGCGGTAACTATTGAGAATATTCGTAATAGCAATCTTTGAAAAGCAGATTCCTTCGTTCAAAATTTGACTGCTTAGGCAAATCAAAAGTCATAATGAGAATTGCTGGCTATATGCGATCGCGTTTGACTTGATCTTACTTTTCCCTTTATCTTGTTGTTTCAGAGTACACGTCAATATGCTTACCGCTACAAACCTTATTCTAGCGTTGGATATTGTCATTAAGCAAAACTTATTGCATATGAGCTTCTTTTTGAACCTCTAGCATAGAGAGAGTTTCTGAGATAACGGGAAAAGTAAGTTGACTTGATGGGGAAATTTGCGGTAATTTGTGCTTGATCAGAAAAATGTATTTTACTTGATAAGAGATATTTATGGGAACTTGGGCTGTTGATTCCTTTGGAAATGATGATGCTTGTGACTGGACTTATGAATTGGAGAAAGTTAGTGACCTCACTCCAGTTGAAGAAGCTCTAAATGCATTACTTAATTGTGATGAAGAAGGTGTTGAAGCCTCTGAAGCAACGGAGGCGATCGCGGCGATCGAAGTCATTGCTCGTTTGCAAGGCAATTGGGGTAAACGCAGTGCTTATTCCGAGAGGGTAGACAATTGGGTTGAAGCCAATAAAATTCAGCCTTCAACCGATTTAGCCCAGAAGGCTCATTTAGCGATCAATCTCATTATTGCTGAGAATTCTGAATTGAATGAATTATGGCAAGAAACTGAAGACTATGAAGCTTGGTTAGCTTCTGTCACTGAGTTAAAGAATCGCGTCAATTTATAAGATTTCATTATTTAGCTGATTGGGAGACGCTTCATGGGAACTACTATTTGGGTATTAAGTTAAGAGCAAGATGACAGAAAACGATGAATGGGAGCATTCAGCGTTGTTTTATGTTGTAGATGCGCTCGATCATATTTGTGAGAAATTAGGTTTGGTGAAGCTCTCTTCGTTTCTAGATTGGACGGACTTTGAGATAAATATAGCAATGCAAGAGATAGCTAGGACAAATCAAAACCCAAAAGATGAGTGGCGG
>Ga0315901_10006408_pt1 | contig 14108 bp, 9 predicted proteins | sample LakEriMetagenome_10_FD_203761 | JGI IMG/M metagenome (GOLD analysis project Ga0315901, IMG submission 203761) | Freshwater fungal communities from buoy surface, Lake Erie, Ohio, United States - Buoy 2 MA116 | ecosystem: Environmental > Aquatic > Freshwater > Lake | place: USA: Lake Erie, Ohio... | reverse complement strand
GCTGACGACCTGCCCTGCTTTGTGGATTTGACAACCGTTCCGGATTCAGCAGCACTCAGTAGCTGCTCTTTTCACCCGGATCGTCACAGACGATGGACAGGTTTTCGTCGCAGTCACACTCGTCCGGAACGTCGTAGTAGGAAGCTCCGTAGGTGCGAGCCTTAACCCCGCCGCTGGCCTTGTAGGACACATAACCGGAAGTGCTGTAGCTCTGGTCCACATTACCGAAGGCCGAAGCGACGTCGCTCAGTTCGCCAACGATCGCACTCTGCAGTTCGGCCAGACCAACCACCATACCGAGGACCAGAATGGTCGCAACCAGTACGATTTCAGCAGAAACAATTACGCCGTTTTCGTCGTTCAGGAAGTTCTTAATCATTGTTGTGCTCTTTATTTTTCTGTGTTTGTCGAGAGAGAAGAAGCAGTATCCAGCTGAGACTTGTGAAACAGTGTCGAATCTGCAGAGCAATCGCTTCGACGGGATTGCAGGCAAACCTGTTGAACAGGCCCCGGAGGTGTCAGCCGGAAAGAACTTCGGGTGTCGATCAGTTCGACCTTCCGAGTACTTTTATCCGGTCAGTTGCACCGTGTTGGACGTGAGAGTGTAAAAGCGAACGCCGGACCAAAGGCGGACCAAATGTCGTTCGGGAAGCTGTCGCGAACCCACAGAAAAAATCGCAAATCCTTACTGCAAATCATCTTACAGCAAATCAAAAAAAACTTCTGCGGATCCGGCAGGCTGCGATTCACTGTAAACCATGTTGTCACAGGGCAACATCATGAACACAGGGTGATGCATTCGCGTTCCGTTGCGTAAACATGTTGTCGATTGTCAACAATGGCGGTCGATTGGGGCGTCCGTCAGAGTCCGAATTTTCCGGAGCTGCGACGATTCAATCAGTGGGCACTTGCTTTCCGTGCACGGTTCTCGGGAGAATACCGGTATGTTTCCGAAACACGACTTTCGCCTCCAATCTCTCTGGCATCGCCCATGAACGCGTTTGCAGGCACTCCGCCCAGGACGTCTGAACTGCGGCACTGTCATGCGCCCGCGGTGGCGGCTGGCGTCTCTGCTGCGGCGTGGTGCCTGCGCAGCTTCTGTCGGGCAGTGATTCAGGCGCTGCTGATCACTGTCCTGTGGTTGCAGGCAGAATCACCCGTGTCTGCTCAGGCTGCCCCAAAACCTGCCGAGCCTGCCGCGATGGCTCTGGATCTGCTGGCGGCCGATCTGAAGCAGGGATGGAAAGCGTATCCTGCAGAGTCACTGGAGGGTGCTGATCCGGACTGGACAATACTCAGAGAGCCCGGTGAGTCTGAACCGATCCTGATCTGTCGCGGCCGAATGAAGGGATTTCTGTGGACGCTTGAGAAGTGGCAGGACTTTGAGTTTACGGGCGAGTGGAAGTATCCGCAGGACAACGATGGCAACAGCGGAATTCTGGTGCATACGCAGCGTGAGGACCGAATCTGGCCGACGGCGATTCAGATCCAGCTGCATCAACCGAAGGCTGGCAGTATCTTTCCGGGTGGCGACGCGATGACTGACAACATGCTTGAGGCGGCTGACGGCCTGGCTCGCCCAATCAACTCGTGGAACGAGTGTCGCGTGGTTTGTCAGAATGGCCGCATCTCGGTGGAAATCAACGGCAGGCGGGCTGGTGAAGTGACGGGGGCTCGGCCTGCTGGCGGCCATCTGGCTCTGCAGAGCGAGGGTTCAGAGGTGCATTTTCGGAAACTGCGAATTCGCAGACTGGCGGCAGGTGAGTCAGCGGCGCCGGGTGCGGCCGCAGCGCCTGATGGCCCGGCCCCCCCTGCTGCAGTGAAGTGAATCTGCCGGACTGCAGCCGGGCTGCAGATTCGTTTGCATGTCGCAGGCCCTGCAATCAGTGCCACCGCCTTTGTTGTGGAAACTGCTGTCAGGACGGCAACTGCGTGCTGCGGAATCGGGTTCTGAACTGGTAGAATAGCATCAGAGCAGCCAGTCTGCTCAGTCAGGCCGATCATTCACAGCAGGCACCGCAGCCCGGTGATCGCAGCTATGCCACAGGTCAAAGCTGCCAACGACGCAGTTCACCACCATTGCAGCCTGGCCGGCTGTTGAGCGGCCGGATTTCAGCCAGTGTCTCAATGAGTCGCAACCAGGATTACACACATGTCAGCTCTGCCGGAGCATAGCCCACCACAGGTACGAGCCTTCATTTGTGATCGCGAGGGTCAGTTCCGGTACGCATCAACGCCACCGCATCCCGACGGTTTTGGTCGCGGACTGGAAGAGTGTCTTATGCCGTCGGATCTGCCGATGCTGCGACGACACTGGGAGGACATGCTCAGGACCGGGTCCGGATTTCAGCTGCAGGCGGAATTCTCTGCTCGGCTCGATGAATCCGTCTCTCGCTGGGCGATTCATGCGGCTCCGCTGCGGCTGGTTGACAACGAAGATGTTTATCTGGTGCTGCTGCACGCCGGACTGGGAACGCCAAAGTTCGGGCCGGACGAGGCGGTTCGTTATCGTGCTGTGCTGAACACCGCGGTTGATGCCATCATTACCATTGATGAATCAGGAATCATCGTCTCGTCCAATCCCGCCACGACTCGTATGTTTGGCTACACAGAGCAGGAGCTGCTGGACCAGAATATTTCGATGCTGATGCCACAGCCCTGGCGTTCCGAACATAATGGCTATCTGGCCCGTTACCTGCAGACGGGGCGGGCCCGCATTATCGGCATCGGGCGGCAGATCAACGCCGTTCGCAGAAACGGTGACGAGTTTCTGGTGCACCTGGCAATCAGCGAATTTAACGTAGCCGGCCGCAATTATTTCACCGGCATTATTCGCGATCTGTCGGATCTTGAGCGGGTTCAGAAACAGTTGCTGCAGTCGGAACGGCTGGCGGCAATCGGACAGATGGTCACCGGTCTGGCTCACGAAAGCCGCAATGCTCTGCAGCGTGCTCAGGCCTGTCTGGACATCCTGACGCTGGATCTGGAGGAGCAGCCGGAACAGCTGGATCTGGCCCGCAGGGCGCGCACCGCTCTGCAGGACCTGTACCGGCTGTATGAAGAAGTGCGCGGATATGCGTCTCCGATCCATCTGGAATTCCGCGACTGCGATCTGAGCACAATCTGGCGAAAGGAGTGGGAGAATCTGTCGGGGATCCGTCGCGATCGGGAGATTTCGCTGCAGGAACAGCTGCTGCAGGGGCCGCCCCGGTGCGAAGTGGACATTCACCGGATGGAGCAGGTCTTTCGCAACATCCTGGAAAACTCGCTGCATGCCTGCGGCGACAGCGGATGTGTGAGTGTGTCGACTGACAACACGGAGCTGGACGGTCGGGCAGCAGTTCTGGTGCGTTTCAGTGATGACGGCCCGGGGCTGAGGGGCGATGCTGTCCAACGGCTGTTTGAGCCGTTCTTTACCACCAGACAGAAAGGCACGGGGCTTGGGATGGCGATTGTGCAGCGCATCGTCCATGCGCACGGAGGGACGATTGCCGCAGGAAATGGGCCGTCCGGAGGAGCGGAGATTTCGCTGGTGCTGCCGCGGCTGCAGCCGTCGCGCGGGGACCACCATCTGCCGGATCCCGACTGAATCCCTCGCATGACGAATCTTTTGACTTCGGAATGCCGTTCGCTTGTCTCCGGGACCGTGGTTGCAACCGCCAGAAATTCCCGGTAATTGCGACCGCAGCGCGACATACAGGCACACAGATGCGCCGTTTTCGCACACTCGCAGTCATTTTTAGGTTCAGGCCGTCGGGCGGAGGTATGCATGTCATCACCGGCATTCAGTCTGTTGATCGTCGAGGACGATCCGGATTTTCGAGAGACCTGTGCGCGCTGGATGGTGCGGAAGGGTCACAGTGTGGCGGCTGCGGCGAACGGCCATGAGGCTCTGGAACTGTGTGATCGACGCACATTTGATGTGGCTGTTGTGGACATGAACATGCCGGGGCTGACGGGCCTTGAGGTTCTGGACCGCATGAAATCGGCACAGGCAGAGACTGAGGTGATTATCCTGACGGGTCAGGGGACGATTGAGAGTGCAGTCAACGCGATGAAGCTGGGGGCCTGTGATTACCTGACGAAGCCATTTCCTTTGGACGAGCTGGAGCAGCGTTGTCTGATGGCGTGGGACCGCAGCCGTCTGCAGCGTGAGAATCGTCAGTTGCGGGCATTGGTTGAGCGTTCCCAGCCGCCGGTGAAGATTGTCGGGGAATCTCAGCGGATGAAGGATGTGTTTCGGCTGATCGAGCGGGTTGCGCCGACCGACAAGCCGGTGCTGATCCAGGGTGAGAGCGGAACGGGGAAGGAGCTGGCGGCGCGGGCCTTGCAGCAGCAAAGTCATCGTGCGGGTCGGCCGTTTGTTACGATCAATTGTGCGGCCCTGCCGGAGCAGTTGGTGGAGAGCGAATTGTTTGGGCACCGGAAGGGGGCATTTACGGGAGCGACGGAGGATCGAGCGGGTCTGTTTGAAGTTGCGGACGGGGGCACGCTGTTCATTGACGAAATTGGGGAGTTGCCGGGAGCATTGCAGCCGAAGCTGCTGCGAGCTCTGGAGGATGGTTCCATTCGGCGAGTTGGTTCGCATCGCGAACGTCGTGTGGATGTGCGACTGATAGCGGCCACGAACCGGAATCTGGCAGACGAGGTGGTGGCAGGGCGATTTCGCGAGGACCTGTATTATCGGATCAACGTGATGTCGCTGGAGCTGCCGCCGCTGCGCAGGCGCGAGGGTGATATTGCGCTGCTGGCGCGGGGTTTTCTGGGCGACGGATGGTCAATCACCGCTGAAGCGATGCAGGCGATTGAGCATTATCACTGGCCGGGGAATGTGCGGCAGTTGCGAAACGCCGTGGATCGCGCTCAGATTCTGGCGAATGGGCGGGTGATTACGCTGGCGGATCTGCCGCTGGAGGTGCAGGCGGGGTTTGCCCCGCGGGTTGTGCATGAGCAGCCGGCGGCGGGAGCTGCGGGGTTCGAAAGGGCCCATGAGCGTTCGGCGGATGAGCGAATGGCAGCGAGGGTACCGGCTGCCGCAGCGGAAGTCGGGGGTCTGCCGAGTCGCCTGGAGGATCTGGAGAAGGCTCACATTGTTGAGATTCTGCGGCAGCAGAACGGCAACAAGGCGCGGGCGGCCCGGGTGCTGGGGATTCACCGCCGGAAGCTGTATCGACTGCTGGAGCGGCATGGGTTGCACGAGGATCGTCCTGTGTGCTGAGCAGCAGCGGGCTGGTTGAGACCGGATGGCATTCTGCCCCCTGGAAAGCCTGATTTTCGCCGGAATTCCGCAGAGCCCGGGCTGCCTGCAGCCGCTTACCGGCTACACTGAAGTGTGCAGCGATCGCTGACGGGTGGGCCGGAAGCTGCACAGTGGAAGCTGCACAGTGATGGCTGCGGAATGGTGGCCGGGGATTTTCATGCGACGTATCAGGCTGGGTGCCGGTATTCTTAATCAGACTCCGCTGGACTGGCAGGGCAATGCTCAGCGGATCTGTCAGGCGCTGGACGAAGCGCGGCGGCAGGGCGTACAGGTGCTTTGTCTGCCGGAGCTGTGTCTGACGGGTTATGGCTGTGAGGATATGTTTCTGGCTCCGCATGTCTGGCGGACCGCCTGGCAGCAGCTGCAGGCCATAGTTCCCCGGACACACGGTCTGCTGGCAACGATTGGCCTGCCGCTGTCGCTGGGTAATGGAGTTTATAATGCGATCTGTGTCGCGGTGAACGGGCAGATCGCGGGTTTTGTGTGCAAGCGTCATCTGGCGGGTGACGGTCTGCATTATGAGCCGCGGTGGTTTCGGGAATGGCCGGCGGGGCAGCAGACGCGTTATTCGGCCGACGGTGTCGACTGGCCGGCAGGTGATCTGCTGTTTGATTGTGCGGGTGTCCTGATTGGATTTGAGATCTGTGAGGATGCGTGGGTCGCGGATCGTCCTGGCGCCGAGATGGCGCGGCACGGGGTGGACATTATCCTCAACCCCAGTGCCAGTCATTTTGCTTTTGGCAAGCATCAGGTGCGGCAGCGATTTGTGCAGGATGGATCGCGGGCCTTTGGCTGCGGTTATGTTTATGCCAACCTGTGTGGCAACGAGGCAGGTCGGGCGATCTATGATGGCGGAGCGCTGCTGGCTGCGGGTGGTCAGATGCTGGCCACCGGCCCGCGATTCCGTTTTGAGGAGGTGGCGGTTGTTTCGGCGGTGCTGGATCTGGACGTGCTGCGGACTCGGCGTGCGGCAGTGCATTCGCTGCCGGCGGATCTGACAGGGCGGGCATCGGGCAGGATCGTCACTGTTTCTGCGGCGGCGGTCCTTGATCAGACTGCCGCTTCCGTGTCGGCGGTGACTGCTGAACCGGGGGACTCGCAGCAGGGGGAATCAGAGTGGAGCGAATCCGACGAATTCGTTCACGCTGAGGCTCTTGGGTTGCATGATTACCTCCGCAAAACCCGCTCCCGGGGCTATGTGGTCAGTATGAGCGGCGGGGCGGATTCGTCGGCCTGTGCCGTACTGATTCGGGCGATGGTGGAGCGTGGACTGCAGGACCTCGGGGCTGCCGGTTTGCGGCAGCGTCTGTCTTACATCCCGGATCTGGCGGCGGCGGAGACGGCAGCGGACTTCATGCAGGTGCTGTTTGCCGGTGTGTATCAGTCGACCCGCAACAGTTCCGAAACGACTCGCGCGGCCGCCGCGGGTGTCACCAGAGCTGTCGGCGGTCGCTACCATGAAATCAGCGTCGATGACACGGTTGAGCGTTACACACACCTGGTGCAGCAGATGATCGGCCGTCCGCTCACCTGGCAGACCGATGATGCAGCCTTGCAGAATATTCAGGCCCGCAGTCGTTCGCCCGGCGTCTGGATGCTGGCGAATGTCAGTGGCTCTCTGCTGCTGGCGACCAGCAATCGTTCGGAGGCTGCCGTTGGTTACGCCACCATGGATGGAGACACTTCGGGCGGCCTGAGTCCGCTGGCCGGCATTGACAAGTCGTTTCTGCGTCGCTGGCTGCGACAGATGGAGAGCTGCGGAGTGCGGGGCATGCCCCCGCTGCCGGCTCTGCACCTCGTGAATGCTCAGCAGCCCACGGCCGAGCTGCGTCCCGAAGAGTCGGGGCAGACCGATGAAAGCGATTTGATGCCCTATGACGTGCTGGAGCGCATCGAAGCACTGGCCATCCGTGATCGGCTTAGTCCTCGCGAAATTGTGTCTGAGCTGCAGACCGCGGGACTGAATCAGAGTCCTGAAAAACTCATCGAATGGGTCCGCCGATTCTTTGTACTGTGGTCACGAAATCAGTGGAAACGAGAACGTTTTGCACCGTCGTTTCACCTCGACGACCGCAATCTCGATCCTCGCTCCTGGTGCCGTTTTCCGATCCTTTCAGGAGGTTTTTCCTGGGAACTGCAGCAGTTGCAGGCCAAGGATTACCCCTCGGGGAATTGAACAGATATGCAGTAAGCAAACGGAATGCAGTCTTTAGGTTCAGGTCGTGTGATCACTATATTCCGCATCGGTAAACTCTTAGTGATGGACCTTACGCGGTGCCCCCCAAGGCTTTTGAATTCGAGACTATGCCGTTTTTACTGAAAAGTTTCAGCATCTGATTTGATTGGCAGTCAGAGCGGTGCTAAGAACGGGCTAAGTCAGGAGACAAAATCTGCGACCGCAGGGATGCGTATTTACTTAGGGGCGGTTTTCCCCAGACCGTACTCCTGTTAATTCGGGGTGAATCAAGGAACAGCAAATGGCTAAGCGTGCCGCAGCCGGCAAGGGCGACGTGACAGTGAACGTTTCCAAAGAGGTTCGTGCACTGGTGGAAGGCAACCAGGAGATTCGCGGACCGGAAGTGATCGCGAATCTGAAAGAGCGTTTCCCGACCATGGTATTAAACGAGAACAGCGTTCAGGTGGCATTTGCCAACGCTCGACGGAAGCTGGGCCTGACCCGCACAATCAAGAAGCGTCCTGGCAAGCGGAAGGCCGGTCGTCCGGTTGCTGCTGTCGCTGCTGCACCAGCAACGGCTTCTGCCGGCGTGAACATGCTGGCTTTGACAGCCGCCAAGGAACTGCTGAAGGCCTGCGGGGGCGACCTCGCCGCTGCCCAGACTGCCATCAGGCAGATGCAGACCCTGATGAACTGAAGCCGTGTTTCAGACAACGGCCTGCCGGTTCCGGCAGGCCGTTTTTTTTGATGGTCAGGTCAGCCAGGGCTGCATGACTGTGCCGCCGACGTCCGTCAGGCGAAAATCACGACCTTGAAAGCGATGTGTTAACTGCAGGTGATCCAGCCCGAAAAGGTGCAGCAGAGTGGCCTGCAGATCATTCATGTGGACGGGCTTTTCCGCGACGCCCCAGCCGATTTCGTCAGATGCCCCCCACGTTTGTCCGCCACGAATCCCGCCTCCGGCCAGCCACAGACTGAAGGCGAACGGATGGTGGTCGCGGCCGGTATTGGCGGCCCGACCTTTGCGGTTTTCTCCCAGTGGCGTCCGGCCGAATTCCGCACCCCACACCACCAAAGTGGTCTCCAGCAGCCCGCGCTGCTTCAGATCCCGCAGCAGGGCGGTAATCGGCTGATCCACCACCCAGCAGTTGTAAGGCAGGTCCTTGTTCAGATCACTGTGCTGATCCCACGCTTCGTAGATAATGTTCACAAATCGTACTCCACGTTCCACCAATCTGCGTGCCAGCAGGCAGTTGCGAGCATAGGTGCGATGAGCTTCTGCGACATTCCCGCGACCTGTGGCCTGCGGATGCTGCGCCCGATCAACACCATAGGCGTCCAGCGTACTGCGGGATTCACCGGACAGGTCAATCAGTTCCGGTGCCGCGGACTGCATCCGGAACGCCAGCTCATAGTTGCGAATCCGACTGTCAATTTCCGGGTCCTGCACTTCATTTGCCCGGGACTGATTAAGTCTCTGCAGGGCATCCAGAGTTCTGCGATGTGCCGCAGCAGAAATTCCGGCAGGATTCGAAAGATTCAGCACCGGATCGCCCTGATTGCGAAACAGTACTCCGGCATAGTGCGACGGCAGAAAACCACTGCCCCACAGCGACGCTCCGCCGCTTGACCCACGGCCACTGGTCAGCACGACGTAGCCTGGCAGGTTCTGTGATTCGGATCCCAGGCCATAGTTCAGCCAGCTGCCGATTGTGGGCAGTCCAAACGCAGCTCGACCGCAACTCAGCAGCAGCTGGCCGGGATGATGATTGAACTGCTCGGAAAACATCGACCGCACCATCAGGATATCATCGGCACAGGTGGCCAGCTGCGGCAGATAGTCACTGAAGTCCATGCCGCACTGGCCGTGCTTTTGCCAGCGTCCGGGAGATCCCAGCAGCACAGCCGAATCTTTCTGAATAAAGGCGAATCGAACTTTGCGAACTATTTCTTCAGGCAATGGCTGACCGTGCAGTTCCGTCAGTCGCGGCTTGGGATCAAACAGATCGAGATGGGACGGGGCGCCTGCCTGAAACAGAAAAATGCAGTTCTTTGCTCGCGGCGCAAAATGTGACAGAGCAGATCGGACGTCAGCACCCGGAACCGGGGATTCCCCGGCCAGCACACCGTCCTGCTGCAGCAAAGCCGCCAGCGCTGCCGCGCCAGGTCCGCTGGCCGCGGAGGTCAGCCAGCTGCGACGAGTTTCCGCGGCTCTGCGCTCAGCAGCCTGTTGGATGTCCCACGCGTAACGGCTCATGTTTCATTCCCGAGTGATGAATTCATCAAGATTCAGCAATGCCCGACACAGTCCGCGCCAGGCAGCCGATTCGGCCTCTGCTGCGGGCACCTTTTCTGCCACTGCCAGCTGCTGCAGGTCCAGCAGCAGCTGCTGCAGTTCGGCCAGTTCGGACGCTGTCGCAGAGCGCCCGAGGCACCACAGAAACGCCTGCCGGATACGAGCTTCCGATGTGGATGCCCCGGACTGCCGCAGACGATCGGCCAGCGATACTGCACATTCTGAAAACACTTCGTTGTTCAGAGTGACCAGGGCCTGCAAAGGCGTATTGGAAACTCCGCGCTCAATGCAGGTCAGATTGGCATCCGGACAGTCAAACGTGGTCAGGCTGGGATGCGGCGAAGTCCGCTTGAAGAATGTGTACATGCCACGGCGATAACGATCCGCTCCCTGGGATTCCACCCATTTGAAGTTGCCGGCATAACTCAGCTCGGCGATTCCCGCCGGCAAAGGTGGAAACACACTGGGGCCACCCACGCGGCTGGTCAGCAGACCGGCCGCCTGCAGGCTGATGTCGCGAACGATTTCACCCTCCACCCGCAGCCGGTTCTGTCGCGCCAGCAGCCGGTTGTCGGGATCCGCACTGTGCAGGTCGGGGCGATGAACTGAGGACTGCTGCCACGTGGCAGACAGGAGTATCAGGCGAATCAGTTGTTTGCGGGACCACGGTTGAGCGGCACCGGAAATCGGGCTGGATTCGGCGGCTGCAATGCCGGCGAAACGCGCTGCCAGCCAGTCCAGCAGCTCGGGATGTGTGGGTGCATCTCCGCGAACGCCGAAATCACCGAGGGTCCGCACAATGCCGCGTCCGAACAGCCGCGCCCAGATGTGATTCACAGCGACTCGCGGAGGCAAAGGGTTGTCGGGCGAGACCAGCCAGCGGGCAAAATCCAGCCGGTCCGGTGCCTGTCCGGACTGCCGCGCCGTCAAGAGAGGCAGGATCGCGGGTGCGGCCGGAGTCACTTCGAGCTCCGTCAATGGGTTGAGAAATTCACCGCGATGCAGGACGAAGGTTCGCCGCGGCGTCTGCGCCCTTTGCAGCAGGACTCGCACTGTCAGCTCAGGTTTTGCCGGCTGCGTTTTCAGATGCTGGTCCAGACGAGCTGCCAGCGGCTTCAGTTCGGGATGCTGCCGGACCCAGAATTGCTGCAGGGTCTGCTGCTGCTGAGCCGTCTGCTGCTCAGGTGGAATCTGCAGTATGCCGCGGATCTCACCGGGGATTTCCGCGGGCAGGCGTTTCTGCTTCAGCAGGTCCAGCTGCTGCCCGAGCCATTCCGGGAATGCGGCGGACCGAGCATTCAGTGCAGCGGCCAGCTCCTGCTCCAGTTCACTGCGGCGAGTTTCAAACGCCTGCTGCAGTGCGGGCCAGGCCTGCACCTCCGCGGTCGGTGCCGGGACCACAGCGGTCGATTCGTCCGCATTATTGAAGATGGAAAACAACTGATAGTACTCACGCTGAGTCAGCTGCTCATACTTGTGCGAATGACAGCGAGCACAGCCGACAGTCAGCCCGAGCCAGACCTGTCCGGTGGTTTCCGTGCGATCGAAGCAGGCTTCGACCCGGAATTCTTCCTGATCCGTGCCGCCTTCCGTGTTGGTCAGCGTCTGGCGATGAAAGGCCGTCGCCAGTTTCTGCAGCGGATCAGCATGCGGCAACAGATCACCCGCCAGCTGCTGAATGGTGAATTGATCGAACGGCAGATCCTGGTTGATCGCATCAATCACCCAGTCTCGATAACGCCAGGCATCGGGGCGAGCGTTATCCTTTTCGTAGCCGTCGGAGTCGGCATAGCGTGCCAGATCCAGCCAGTGTCGCCCCCAGCGTTCTCCAAAGGACGGAGACTGCAGCAAACGGTCAACGACCCTGGGCCATGCATCCGCCGAGGTGTCATCGACAAACCGCTGCACCTGCTCAGGCGTGGGCAGCAGCCCCAGCAGATCCAGTGATGCGCGGCGAATCAGAGTCTGCCGGGACGCCGGAGTCGCCGGCTGAACCCCGGCAGCATTCAGCCTGTCCAGCACAAACAGGTCAATCTCATTGCGCACCCAGTCGGCTGAATCGGGCGCGGCCGCTGGTGGCACACGCGTCCGGCTGATCGGCTGCCATGCCCAGTGCTGCGAAGCTGTCGAGTTCGGGGCAGCCTGCGGCCACGGCAATCCACTCCGGACCCAGTCGGTCAGCAACTGCTGCTCAGCGGCACTGAGACGCTCACCCTCGGGCGGCATCTGCTCGTCCGGCAGAACACTGCGAACCCGCTGCAGCAGCCGACTGGCGTCGGGCTTGCCTGGCACGACCGTCAGTCCGCTGTCAGCACCACTGAGGATCAGGCTCCGTTCGTCCAGCCGCAGCCCGGCTTCACGTCGCTGCGGACCGTGGCAGGACCAGCAGCGAGCCTGCAGCAGATCGCGAACAGCGACCGCCAGTTGCTCGTCCTGAGCAGAAGATGCCTGCTCCTGCCACAGTGGCTCGACCGGCAGCATCACAGCCACAGCAGTGGTGGCTGTCATCGACAGAAACAGGACTCCTGACAGGATCTTCCAGAACAGCATGCAGGCCTCCGGAACAGCAGAACCTGAAACCAATCAATAAGTCGTCGCGCGAAAAAAAGCCCGGCACTGCAGGCCGGGCCGGATTCGTGATGCTGACGCGGCACCCCGCGAGACCTGCAGCCGGCCTTCAGACAAAGGGCGTCCGACCCGGAATGGCAACCGGGGGAGTCGGTACATCGGTCCATTCATACGCCTTCGGGCTGAGAACTTCCTTCGAATTCAGGCAGGCCTCCCAGCTGAGCCGCTGTCCGGTGTAGGCCGCCATTCGCCCGGCAATTGCCATCAGCGTGGACTTGCACATGTAGTCGCCGTTGTTAATGACTTTGCCCGCGCGAATCGCAGCAAACAGTTCGTTGTGCTCGATCTGGTACATGTCCCCGTCAGGACCTGAGTACTTCCAGATCTCCTTGCCCGCCAGATCCGTGATGCGATGCGACATGACGTCCACACGGCCTTTGGTGCCGAAGATGTAATCCTCAACCTCATTTTCGCAGTTGGGCCAGTGACGGCAGCGGGCAAACGCCTTCACTCCGTTTTCCCACGTGTAGACAACGTCAAAGTGGTCGTAGATGTTGCCGTATCGAGCGTCCGTACGGGCCTGACGTCCACCGGAACCACTGATGACCGCCGGTGCCACGTCATTCATGGCCCACATCATTTTGTCGAGACTGTGAATGTGCTGCTCGACATTAAAGTCCCCGGACAGCCACGTGTAGTAATACCAGTTCCTGAGCTGATACTCCATTTCACTTTTGCACTGATCACGCTGGCGACGGGGATCCCAGACACCGCCGGTCATGTAACTGCACTGCATGGCGACAATGTCACCGATGGCTCCGTTGCGAATCTGTTCAAACGTCGCACGCTTGCCAGGGTGGTATCGCCAGCAGAGTCCGGACACCAGATTCAGATTTTTCTGCCGGGCAATCTCAGATGATTCCATGACGGATCGCACGCCCGGCCCGTCCACTGCCACCGGTTTTTCACAGAATACGTGCTTACCGGCATCGACCGCGGCACGCAGATGCAGTGGCCGGAAATGCGGAGTGGATGCGAGCAGCACCACGTCGCAGCTGTCAATCACTGTTTTGTATGCATCAAATCCAGCCACGCAGTGAGCATCATCGGCTGTGACACGTGCCGGCTGGCCGTCCTTATTAAACATGCGGCTAAGCTGCCGACGGGCACGAGCCACTGCGTCTTCGAAGACATCGGCAATTGCCACCAGCTCCGTGCCCGGGTCAGCGTTCAGTGCCTGCTCAGCTGCACCCGTCCCACGACCACCGGAACCCACCAGACCCACTTTCAGACGGTCACTGCCACCCGCCCACGCCCCGGCGGAAACAGAAGATGCTGCCGCAGCAACCGCCGCTGCTGCCGTAGTGCCAGCCAGAAAGCCACGGCGCGATGCCGGGGAATTTGATCCAGGTGTTGTCATAAAAATTGCCTGTCGCAGGATGTGCTGAAGGAGGGATCTGAGCAGGTACGGCGGATTCCCAGGCTGGACCTGACCGCCGCAGATGCTGCAGAGTGACCTGGGAACGAGGAATGGTCAAGGGAGCAGTCAGAAATGCAGGGGGAAGGCCTGGAAAATCCGGAACAGATTTTCAGTGTGATGTGAGCCGGGTGAAATTCGGTGCAACTCGGGACTCTGGGAGGCTCGGGCAGACAGCGACAAGTCGGTCACGGGCATTTTGCGGAAAAAGGCGGTAAGGACGTCCTGAATTCCGAGAAGACGTTGCAGTTTTGGCAGGGGCGTGCGATATTTCAAATGCAGGCTCCGTGGTGCTGCCTTCATTTCCTGCAGAAATAACCATGCCCATACT
>Ga0315901_10006403_pt1 | contig 14113 bp, 15 predicted proteins | sample LakEriMetagenome_10_FD_203761 | JGI IMG/M metagenome (GOLD analysis project Ga0315901, IMG submission 203761) | Freshwater fungal communities from buoy surface, Lake Erie, Ohio, United States - Buoy 2 MA116 | ecosystem: Environmental > Aquatic > Freshwater > Lake | place: USA: Lake Erie, Ohio... | reverse complement strand
TATCCCGCCGGCACACGGTCGAACTCTGTCCCGCCGTCAGTGATGGTGCGGGTCAGCAGGTCCAGCCGCCCGGTTGAAGACTTGGCATTGGCCACGGCCTGGATGTCGGACGGCAGGTCGAGCGACTCCATCAGCGGTACAAGATAGACACAGCCCTTTTCCAGCACCGCGCCCTGACCAAGGTCGATGTCATGCATCGCAAAGTCCGGCAGGCGGGCGGCGACGCTGCGCCCTTCGCCGGCAAGGAACGATGCGCGCACACGGTAGGCGCGCGGACCAAGGCGCAGATCAAGGCTTGCGGGCTGGACCTGTGCCGGATCGGGCGCAACAGCGGCGCGGATCGCGCCCGAGCCGATCATCGCGCGGATTGTCTGGCTGGGCAGAACGCCGGTCATTCCTGGACCTCCAACGTCCGCACAGGCCAAGCGGACCTGTGCATGATCCTAGGGGCACCCTCCGGACGGGGCAACGGCATCCCCTGCCGAGGGATCGCCGGCATCGGCGACATGGAAAATGATGGTCGGGCTAGCAGGACTTGAACCTACGACCTTCTGTCCCCCAGACAGACGCGCTACCAGGCTGCGCTATAGCCCGACTGGGGGCCCTTCTATCCCTTTCTCCGCCAAGGGCAAGGGGGTATGCAGCGGCGGGCGAGGCTGTCAGGCTTCGGCGCGGAGACGGTCGCGCAGGGCCGCAAGCCGCGCCGCGACCGGCGCGATCCGCGCAGCCTTGCGGCTGAGCGCTGCGGGTTCGCAGGCGAGGATCGCAGACAGAAGGCCCGGTCCCGCCTTGGGCTCTGCGGGCAGTTCTGCCCGGGGCGGCGGGGCAGGGCGGGGTTTGCGGCCTGCCTGTCCTGCGGCAGGACTGATGCCGGCGGGGCGATCATCCCGGTCATTGGCAGCCGTCCGGGCTGTCCGGGCCGGAGCGTGGCCGGCGGCGGGTTCCGCCGGCACCGCACCGGCCGTGCCGTCGGTGGTCGGTCTGCCGGGCCGTGCGGCAGGCTCTGCCGGTCCGCGCAACGGCGCGTCCGCCCCGTGTTCAGCCCCGTGTCCTGCCTCGTGTCCGGCCCCGTATCCGGCCGCGATCACGCCGCCATCGGCGGTCCCGTCTCCGAAGTTTTCGCCGTCGTCGCCGCCATAGCCCTCTGCCGTGGCCAGCGGAGTCGGCCCGAGTGCTGCGACATGGCCGATCCCCTGTTCGCGCAAGAGCTTCTGCACGCCCTTGATCGTCATGCCCTGTTCGTGCAGCAGCGTCTTGATCCCGCCAAGAAGCGCCATGTCCTCGGGCCGGTAGTAGCGCCGCCCGCCGGCACGCTTGACGGGCCGGATCTGGGTGAACTTGCTTTCCCAGAACCGCAGCACGTGGGCGGGCGTGTCAAGCCATTCCGACACTTCGCTGATGGTGCGGAATGCGTCCGGCGACTTTGCCATGACCCGGGTCCGCCTCTCAGTCCTTCCGGCCGTGTGCGACGCGGTCCTTCATCAGATGCGATGACCGGAAGGTCAGCACGCGCCGGGGAAGAATGGGCACCTCTTCGCCCGTCTTGGGATTGCGGCCGACCCGCGCTGCCTTTTCCCGCACCGAAAAGGTGCCGAAGGAGGAAATCTTGACAGTTTCCCCGCGCACGAGCGAGTCGGAGATTTCGGAAAGCACGGTTTCGACAAGCTGCGCACTTTCGTTGCGCGACAATCCGACCCTGGCATGAACCGCGTCCGCAAGGTCCATGCGGGTCAAGGTTTTATCCGACATCTGTGTCCCCCTGTTTTGCCGCAGACTAGGCCGGGGCACAAATCCGAGTCAATATCAGGGGGTTGGAACGGGCCTTTCGGCGCAAGGCGGTCCGCAGGATGCGCGCCCTTCCGCCGTCCTTGCCTACCAGCGCAGCACGACAGCCCCCCAGGCAAGGCCGCCCCCGATTGCTTCGGTGACGATGACATTGCCGGGGACGATCTGCCCGCGCTCCACCCCGACCGACAGCGCGAGCGGGATCGACGCAGCCGAGGTGTTGCCGTGATCCTGCACGGTGATGACGACACGCTCGATCGGGACCTGCATCCGCTGTGCGGTCGCGGCGATGATGCGCAGATTGGCCTGGTGCGGCACGATCCAGTCGACATCGGCGGCGCCGAGCCCGGCTTTGTCCAGCGCGGCATGCGCGGTTGCGGCAAGCTTTTCCACCGCGTGCCGGAAGACTTCCTTTCCCTGCATCCGCAGATGCCCGATCCGGCCCGTCGATACCCCGCCGTCGACATAGAGCAGGTCACGGAAGGCGCCGTCCGAATGCAGGTCGGTGGACAGGATGCCCCGGTCCGCGGCCGTGCCCGCGCCGGGACTGGCTTCGAGGATCACAGCGCCCGCACCGTCGCCGAACAGCACGCAGGTCGACCGGTCAGACCAGTCCATGAGACGGGAGAACGTCTCTGCCCCGATGACAAGCACCCGTTCGGCCGCACCTGCAAGGATCAGCGCATTGGCATTGGTCATTGCATAGACAAAGCCCGCGCAGACGGCCTGGATGTCGAAGGCAAAGCCGGATTTCATGCCGATGGCATGTTGCACCATGGTCGCGGCTGACGGAAAGGTCAGGTCGGGGGTCGAGGTGGCAAGCACGACCGCGTCGATTGCGTCCCCGGTCAGGCCGGCGCTGGCCAGCGCCCTTTCCGCGGCGCGGGTGGCCAGTTGGGATGTCGTTTCCCCCGGCGCGGCAATATGGCGCCGTTCGATGCCCGAACGGGACCTGATCCAGTCATCGGATGTATCGAGCAGGCCTTCGAATTCGGCATTGGTCATGACCCGCTCGGGCAAGTAGTGTCCCACGCCCCTGACCACGGCGCGCAATGTCATGATGCCTGCCCGTCCCCTGCTGGGGACGGCCCTGTTCCGGTCCGCCCCGCTGCCCTCGCGGCATCCTGCGCAATGGCGGCAGCGGATGCAAGTCTCGCGGCGACCCTGTCGCCAAAGCGGATCCGCGCCAGGTCGTGGGCCAGCCGCAGGGCTGCGGCGATCCCGGTGGCGTCGGCGGATCCGTGGCTCTTGATCACCGTTCCGTTCAGTCCCAGGAACACGCCGCCATTGACGCGCCGCGGGTCGATCCGCGTCTGGAGCCGCCGGAGCGATGTCAGCGCCAGCAGTGCCGCGATGCGCGACAGGGGCGTCTTGTTGAAGGCCTCGCGCAGGAATTCCGAAATCAGCCTGGCCGTGCCTTCGCCGGTCTTCAGCGCGACATTGCCGGTGAAACCATCGGTGACGATGACATCGACCCGGTCCGAGGGGATGTCGCTGCCCTCGACAAAGCCCACATAGTCGAAGTCGCCCGGCCCGGCGGCGCGGGCCACAAGGTCGTGTGCGATCTTGAGTTCGGCGCGGCCCTTGTGATCCTCGACACCGACGTTCAGGAGCCCGACACGCGGGCGGGCCAGTCCGAGCCCGTTGCGGGCATAGGAGGCCCCCATCATCGCATAGGTCACGAGGTCTTCCTCGTCGGCGCGGATATCGGCGCCGACGTCAAGCATCACGTTGAAGCCGGCGGGGTTGCGCGAGGGCCAGAGCGCGGCAATCGCGGGGCGGTTCACCCCTTCGGCCTTGCGCAGCCGCAGCATAGCCACAGCCATGAGGGCTCCGGTATTGCCGCAGCTGACGCAGGCCTCGGCCCGGCCTTCGCGCAACTCGTCGATGGCAGCCCACATCGATGTTTCCTTGCCATGCCGCATGACATGGCTCGGCTTGTCCGTCATCTGCACGACGCCGGCTGCGGGAACGACCGTCACGCGTGCGGAAAGCCCCTCGCGCGCCACAAGCCCGTCAAGCACATCTGCCGGCCCTGCCAGACGGACCTCGGCGTCGGGTGTGTCGGACAGAAACCGCTGCAACCCGGCGATGATTGCCGCGGGCCCCTTGTCTCCGCCCATGGCATCGACCGAAATGACTGTCCTGCCCTCTTTTTCCGGGCCTGAACCGCCCTCCGGACGGGGATCAGACATGGCGCCCAGCGCCTGCCGCGGCCTCAGGCCGCTTCGTCATCCAGTTCGACCGCGCTGCCAACTGCCACGACCTCGCGCGAGTTGTAATGACCGCAAGACGGGCAGACATGATGCGGCCGCTTGAGTTCGCCGCAATTCGGGCATTCGCCGGGATTTGCGGCGACCAGAAAATCATGCGCGCGGCGCTGATTGCGGCGCGACTTGGAAATCTTGTTCTGCGGGACAGCCATGTCTCAACCTTCGATCCAGATGGGGCACATGGCCCGGATTCGCCGCTCTACCCGGCGCATATCTGGGCCGACATAGTGGGTTGCTCCGCCGCTGTCGAGCCATGTTCTTCAGAGGAAAGGGAGCATAGCCGGAAATCCGTCTGGCGCAAGACGGGCTGCACGGCCCGTCAGGCCCTCATCGGCCTGCACCGGGCGCGGGGTCCGGGCCGGGTCCCGGCTCTTCCTCTCCGGCATGATCGAGCCTGCGGCGCAACTCCGCGAGTTCTGCAAACGGCCGTATGGCAGCTGCATCGGACAGGCTGCCGGCCGCGTCGCCCAACGTGATCTCTCCCAGATGGGCGCCGGGTGCGCGAGGAAAGGCAGGCAAGGCCAGCGACAGCGCCTCGATCATCACATCGCAAAGATCAACGCTGGCGGGCAGTTCCTCCACGCTGTCATCGCCGGGCATCTCGATCTCGCCCGGACCGGGCGCCGGCAAACCGTCAAGGTAGCGCCGCAGAACCGGTTCGTCGATCCGCGTCACCACGGGGGCAAGGGTCACGACGCAGTCCTGCACCACGGTCGCGCCAAGTTCACCGTCCAGGGTCCAGTCCCGCCGGCCCGTGGGTGTGAGGCGACCGGCAAACCGGAGCTTGCGCAGATCGGCAAGACCAAGATGGCGTGCGATGGCACTGCGTTCGCCGGCCGTGGGTTCGATCACGAAATCCTGCCGGGAACGGGCCCCCCCGTCCGACAGCCGCACCACATGCACAGGCAGACGTGCGCCAGAGGCTGCCGGCTCTGGTGGCGGCGCGGCGTCGGGACCGGACATGGGCGCATCCTTCCTTGAAGAGGGGCACATGGTTGATGTAAGCCCCGAGCGAGGCGGAACCAAGCAGCAAAAGGGGTCTGGGATGGGTGGTGTCGGCGGCAGGCGGCCTTCCGGGCGCAGCCTCGGCCTGATCCTGCTTCTGGCCGGGGCCCTTTCCGCCTGTTCGCCGATGTACCGCTATCACGGCTACATGCCCTCCGAAACCGAACTGGCCGGGGTCGCGGTCGGCCAGTCCACGCGCGACGATGTCGTTGCGCTGGTCGGCGCGCCGACCGTGACGGACCTGATCGGCGATGACGCTTTCTATTATGTGCGCAGCCGCTTCCGCGACTACGGCTATCGCGCATCGCGCGAGGTGGAGCGCGAGGTGCTGGTCATCAGCTTCACGGCCTCGGGCGTGGTCAGCAATGTCGAACGCTTCGGGCTCGAGGATGGCAATGTCGTGGCCCTGTCACGTCGGGTGACGGACGACAACCTGCGCGACACCACGTTCATCCGCCAGCTTCTGGGCAATGTCGGACAGTTCGACGCGGGCCAGTTCCTGGGCGAGGGCTGAGCGCGGGCTCAGGCGTCCGGATCGAATCGCAAAGCCACGCCGTTGATGCAGTAGCGCAGGCCCGTGGGCTTGGGGCCGTCGGGAAAGACATGGCCAAGATGGCCATCGCAGCGGGCGCAATGCACTTCGGTCCGGCGCATGAAGAAGCTGCGGTCGACGCTTTCGCCGACCTGGGCCGGATCGATCGGCTGCCAGAACGAAGGCCAGCCGGTGCCGCTGTCGAACTTCGTGGCCGCGTCGAAAAGCGGTGCGCCGCAGCCCGCGCAAAGGAACCGCCCCGGCGCCTTAGGGAAATCGTCATGGGTGAAGGCGCGTTCCGTGCCGTGCTGGCGCATGACCTTGTAGCCCAGATCGCCGAGCGCCGCGCGCCATTCGGCCTCCGACTTGGTGACTTTGTCCATTCCCGCCTCTATCCTTTTGGCATGCGGGAGGAGATGTAGGTCGTGGGCGCGGAAACGCCAGCGGGTGTGATCGGTCAGGGTGCGCTCGAAGTCCGTTCCGCGGGCGGGCGGCTTCGGACGCGGCTTGCCACGGGCGCCGACGATGTCGCCGCGACGCAGGCGCTGCGCCACCTCTGCTTTGTCGAGACTGCGGGCGGCCGGCCCCGTCCGGGCGGGATCGAGGCCGATGACCGCGATCCCCTCTGCCGCCATGTCATGATCGAGGAGACCGCCACCGGGCAGCTTCTCTGTTCCTTCCGGATCATGGAACTGCCTTCGGGCGCGGCAATCGGGCCGGGCTATGCCGCGCAATTCTACGACCTGTCGCGGCTGGCGGCCTATCGCCGGCCCCTGCTCGAGCTTGGCCGTTTCTGCATCCGCCCCGGCACGCGCGATGCCGATGTCCTGCGGCTGGCCTGGGGCGCGATCACCCGCATCGTGGATGCGGCGGGCGTGGGGATGCTCTTCGGTTGTTCCTCCTTCGCCGGCACCGATCCCGCGCCCTACCGGGCGGCCTTTGCGCTGCTCGGGGCCGGATACCGTGCGCCCCCGGCCTGGGCCCCGGGCCCCCGCGCGGCTGAAACGGTGCCGCTTGGCGGGGCCCTCCGGGACCGGCGGCAGGCTCTGGCGGCCATGCCGCCGCTTCTGCGGACCTATCTGGGCATGGGGGGCTGGGTCAGCGACCATGCCGTCATCGACCGCGATCTCGGCACGATCCACGTCTTCACCGCGGTCGAGACGTCTGCCGTCCCGCCCGCCCGGGCGCGGGCACTGCGCGCGGTGGCGGCAGGCGCAGGGGGTTGAAGCCGGGGCCGCGCGGGTCTAGCTGCCCTGCATGGCCCAGGCACCGCTCCTGCAACTCTCGGACATCGGCTTGACCTTCGGGGGCGATCCGCTCTTCGAGGGGCTGACGCTGGCCGTCCAGCCCGGCGACAGGCTGGCGCTGGTCGGGCGCAACGGGTCTGGCAAATCGACGCTGATGAAGGTGATGGCCGGACTGACCGAGACCGACAGCGGCCTGCGCGCCGCCGCGCCCGGGGCGCGCATCGGCTACATGGAGCAGGACCCCGCGATGGACGGCTTCGCCACGCTTGGCGATTATGCCGCCGCCGGGCTGCCGGCCGATGAAACCTGGCGCATCGCCGCCGCGGCCGAGGGGCTGGGCTTCGACCCTGCGCGCCCCGTCGCCACCGCCTCGGGCGGGGAGCGGCGGCGCGCGGCGCTCGCCCGGCTCATGGCCGGTGCGCCGGACCTCATGCTGCTCGACGAACCGACCAACCACCTCGACATCGCCGCCATCGCCTGGCTCGAACGCGAACTGGCCGAGACGAAGGCGGCGGCCGTCATCATCTCGCATGACCGCGCTTTCCTCCGCCGTCTGGTGCGCGGGGTGCTCTGGATCGACCGGGGCGAGGTGCGCCGGCAGGAGGTCGGCTTCGACGGGTTCGAGGCCTGGCGCGACAAGACCTGGGAGGAGGAGGACCTCGCGCGCCACAAGCTCGACCGCAAGATCAGGGCCGAGGCGCGCTGGGCCGTCGAAGGCATCTCGGCCCGGCGCAAGCGCAACATGGGCCGCGTGCGCGCGCTGCAGGCGATGCGGGCCGAACGTGCGGCCCAGATCCGCCGGCAGGGCACGGCGGCCTTGGCCTTCGACGCCGGGCCGGTCTCGGGCCGGCGCGTGATCGAGGCCGAGGGGATCACGAAAACCTACGGCAGCCGGGCGGTCGTGAAGGGCCTGTCGCTGACCGTGCAGCGTGGCGACCGGATCGCCATCGTCGGCCCGAACGGGGCCGGAAAGACCACGCTTCTGCGCCTCCTCCTCGGGCAGGAGGTGCCCGATTCCGGGCGCATCCGCCACGGCACCAACCTGTCGGTCGCCGTGCTCGACCAGGGGCGCGCCGCGCTCGACCCCGACCTCTCGCTTTGGGATACGCTGACCGGCGATCCCGCAATCGGCCTGCCGGGGCGGTCCGATCAGGTCATGGTGCGCGGCCAGCCCCGGCATGTCGTGGGCTATCTCAAGGACTTCCTCTTTGCCGAGGCGCAGGCCCGCGCCCCCGTCCGCGCGCTGTCGGGCGGCGAAAAGGCGCGGCTGCTGCTCGCCCGGCTCATGGCGCGGGACAGCAATCTCCTGGTGCTCGACGAGCCGACGAACGATCTCGACATCGAGACGCTGGACCTCCTCCAGGACGTGCTGGGAGACTATGACGGCACCGTGCTGCTGGTCAGCCACGACCGCGACTTCATCGACCGGGTCGCCACGACAACGCTGTGGCTTTCGGGCGATGGCCGGGCGACCGCCTATGCCGGCGGGTGGAGCGATGCGCTGGCGCAAGGTGCCGTTTTCGGGGCGGGAGAGACGCGGCCGCCCGCACCCGCGGCCCGCCCAGCCGCTGCGGCCGCTGCGGTCGGGCCGTCGCCCGCCCGCGCGCCGGGGCTGAGCTTTACCGAAAGGCACCGGCTCGACGCGCTGCCCGGCCTGATCGACCGGCTGGGCGAGGAGATCGCGCGCCTCTCCACCCTTCTGGCCGAAGCGGACCTCTATGCCCGCGATCCGGCCAGGTTCCGCAAGGCGTCAGAGGCGCTGGCCGACCGTCAGACCCGGCTCTCGGCGGCCGAGGAGGAATGGCTCACGCTCGCCGAAAGGGCGGAAGGCTAGCCCAGCCCCGGCGGCCGGCCCGCGCCGTCTCAGCCATCGAAGTTGACCTCTTCCATGATGCGAAGCGCCGCGGCGCGGTGGCCCGCGATCCCGGTCAGGTCGGCCGGATCGGCGACGAGCGTGCCCCAGCTTGCCACCAGGTCCGAAAGCGCGGCCCCGTCCAGCACGGGATATTCGTGGTTCACCTCGGCATAGATCGCCTGCGCCCCGGGCGAGACGAGGAATTCCATGAGCCGCAGCGCCTCGTCATGGTTTGGCGCGGCGCGCGTCATCGCCATGCCCGAGACGTTGACATGTGTTCCCCCCGTCTCGAAGACCGGAAAGACGATCCGCACCGAGTCGGCCCATTCGCGCTGTTCGGGATCGGCCAGCATCTGCCCCATGTAATAGGTATTGCCGAGAGAGATGTCGCATTCGCCGGCCCAGATTGCGCGGACCTGCGCACGGTCGTTGCCCTCGGGCTTGCGCGCGAGGTTGTCCTTCAGCCCTTGCGCCCAGGTGCGGGCCGCATCCTCGCCGTGATGCGCGATGACGGCAGCCAGCAGCGCAAGGTTGTAGTTGTGCGTCCCCGACCGGCTGCAGATGCGCCCGCGCCATTTTTCCGAGGCAAGGTCCTCGTAGGTCGTCACCTCGCCATCGGCGACACGGTCGCGGCTGGCATAGACGATGCGGGCGCGTTCGGTCAGTGCGAACCAGAGGTTGTCGGGGCTGCGCAGTCCGGGCGGAATCGCGGCGGTCAGCACGTCGGATGCGACCGGCTGCACGACGCCTGAATCGACGATCTGCTGGAGATTGGCGATATCGACCGTCATGACCAGATCGGCGGGACTGCGGTCACCCTCGGCTACCAGGCGTTCGACCAGACCCTCCTCGATGAAGGCGAGGTTGACGGCAATCCCCGTCTCGGCGGTGAAGGCGTCGATCACGGGCTGGATCAGCGCGGGTTCGCGCGTGGTATAGACGTTGACATCGGCAAGCGCGGGCAGGGCGGCGACCGACAGCGCGGTGCCGAGAAGCAGGGATCGGTATGTCATGGCAGGGTTCCGGATGTGACGGATGGCACCGGATAACCTGACTCTTTCACTCAGGTCAATCCTGATTCTTTTACTCAGGTGATTGTGCCGCCCGGTCAGCCGCCCTGATCCGGTTCCAGATCGCGTCCATCTGGGCCAGGGTGGATTGCGAAGGCGTCGTGCCGCGGGCTGCCAGTTCATCCTCGATTGCGGTGAAGCGGCGCGTGAATTTCGCATTCGCCCCGCGCAGGGCGGCTTCGGGATCGACGCCCAGATGACGGGCGAGATTGGCCATCACGAACAGCAGGTCGCCGACCTCCTCTTCCAGAGCGGCCTGTGACAGGCGGTCACGCGCCTCGGCGACCTCGCGCGCTTCTTCGGCGACCTTGTCGAGCACGGGGGCGATGTCGGGCCAGTCGAAGCCGACCCGGGCGGCGCGGCGCTGCAGCTTGACCGCGCGGGTCAACGCCGGCAGGCCCAGGGCCACACCGTCGAGCGTCCGCGTCTCGGCGCGGCCGGCGCGCTCGGCTTCCTTGATGCGCTCCCAGTCGCGGGTCTGCTGCTCGGCCGTCTTGTCGCGGCTTTCCGTGCCAAAGACATGGGGGTGGCGGGCCACCATCTTGTCGGCAATGCCGCAGGCCACGGCGGCCAGGTCGAAATGCCCCGCCTCGGCCGCCATCTGCGCGTGATAGACCGGCTGAAGCAGGAGGTCGCCGAGTTCGGCCCGAAGGTCGGCCATGTCGCCGCGGGCGATGGCATCGGCAACCTCATGGGCTTCCTCGATCGTATAGGGCGCGATCGAGGCGAAATCCTGCGCGATGTCCCAGGGGCATCCCGTTTCGGGGTCGCGCAGGCGGGCCATGATGGCGGCCAGGCGCTGCATCTGGCGCCCCGTCTCGGGCGTGCGGTCGTGGATGAGCGGATCGGAATCGGGCATTGCGGGCGGTCCTCGGGCGGGCTAGGCCAAGCCTATCGCACCCTTCGCCGGAGGCCGTCCATGCCCGTGATCAACCGCATCGCCGATTTCGCGGAGGAGATGACGGCCTGGCGGCGGCATCTGCACATGCATCCCGAACTGGCCTTCGACTGCCACGAGACGGCGGCCTTCGTTGCCGCCAGGTTGCGCGACTTCGGCGTGGACGAAGTGCACGAGGGCATCGCGACCTCGGGCATCGTCGCGCTGATCCGGGGGCAGGGGCCGTCCGCGGGCCCGGTGATCGGCCTGCGCGCCGATATGGACGCGCTCCCGATCCACGAGGAGACGGGCCTGGCCCATGCGTCGGTCCGGCCCGGCCGGATGCATGCCTGCGGCCATGACGGGCATACCGCCATGCTGCTTGGCGCGGCGAAGTATCTGGCCGAAACGCGCGCCTTTGCCGGTACGGTCGCGCTGATCTTCCAGCCGGCCGAGGAACGCGGCGGCGGCGCCGAGGCGATGGTGCGCGAAGGTGTGCTCGACCGCTTCGGGATCGGCGAGGTCTATGCGCTGCACAATGCGCCCGGCACGCCGGTGGGCGACTTCTACACCACGCCGGGGCCGATCATGGCGGCGGTGGACGAATTCACGATCCATGTGAAGGGCCTGGGCGGGCACGGCGCGATGCCGCACGAGACGCGCGACCCCGTGATCGCCGCCTGCGGGATCGTGCAGGCGATCCAGACCATTGTCAGCCGCAATCACCATGCGCTCAAGGACCTTGTCGTGTCGGTCACCCAGATCCATACCGGCAGTGCCGACAACATCATCCCCGAGACGGCCTGGATCAACGGGACGGTCAGGACTTTTGCCCGCGACGTGCAGGAGATGGTGATGGCACGGATGGCCGCCATCGTCGAAGGCCAGGCGCTGGCCTATGGGGTCGAGGCGCGGCTCGTCTACGAGGTCGGCTATCCCGCGACGATCAACGATCCGGACCGCACTGCATTTGCCGTGCGGGTGGCCGCCGAGGTCGGCGGCCGGGTCGAACCTGCGGCCGGCCGCGAAATGGGGGCCGAGGATTTCGCCTATTTCCTGGAACGGCGGCCGGGTGCCTATCTCTTCATCGGAAACGGTGACACCGCAGGGCTTCACCATCCCGCCTTTGATTTCGACGACGCGGCAGCGCCTGTCGGAGCGAGCTTTCTGGCGCGTCTGGTCGAACGTTCGCAACCGCTGCGCTGACCTGCGCCCCCCGGGGGCCGCGCCTTCAGCCGCGTTGCGTTGGAAGCCAGCGCGCCTCGTTGCGTTCGATCGCGGCGATGCGTTCGGCCGCGCGGGGATGGCTCAGCAACCATGCGGGAGGGCCCGCGCCGCGCGGGCCGGCCAGGCCGTCAAGCTTGGTGAAGAGCGACTTCTGCGGTCCGGTGCCGATCCCGGCCTTGATGAGCAGGCCCGAGGCATAGGCATCGGCGGCATATTCGTCGTCGCGCGACATCCGCGCGGCGACAAGCGCGGTCAGCAGGTTGGCGATCAGCACGCCAAGACCTGGCAGAAAGCGCGACAGCGTGATCGCCGCCGCGGTCCGCAATGCGTTCTGGCCCGAAAAGTCGATCATCCGCCGCCGGCTGTGGCCCAGCGCGACATGGCCCAGTTCATGGGCGATGACCGAAGCCAGCTCCTCGGCCGTGACGTCGCCCGCGCGGTAGCGGTCGAGGAAACCGCGGGTGATGAAGATGCGCCCGTCCGGCGCGGCCAGGCCGTTGATCTGCGGAATGTCGTAAAGATGGACGCGGATGCGCTGCAGGCCAAGCGCCTCGGCCATCCGGTCGGTCAGCCGCCGCAGCACAGGGTCGGCAAGTTCGGCCGACCGCGCGTCAAGCTCGCGCGTCGTCCGCCAGACCGAGAGGCGGTACATGACGAGGCCGTAAGCCACGGCAAGCAGGACAGGCGTCAGCTTCAACATTGGCGTGATATGGGGTGGCGTGCCGGATGGCACAAGCGGATGACGCGTGTCAGGCCGCGGCGCGCGTCAGCACGATGGCCACAAAAAGGCCCACCAGGCCCAGGATAAGGCCATGCACGATACCCCATTGCACCATGTCGGCGGCCTTGCCGCCGCGGGCACGGGCGCGCACCGCCCCCGTGATCGCCCCGAGGATGAGACCGGCAACAGGAAAGATCATCGTCCTACCCTTTGCTCCGCGGGGTCAGCATGGCCACGTCCCGCAGCCGTTCCAGCACCCGGACATCGCCGCCAAAGCCGTAGCGCGCCCAGGCAAGGCTGTCCAGCCGGGTGGCCCCGGCCTCGGATGTCCGGCCGAGGAGGTCAAGCGCTTCGGCCCGGAACATCAGCAAAGTCGACAGCAGGGCGGCATTCTGCGCATCTGTCGCCACCGGGATTGCCGGGTCAACGAGGGCCAGAACCTTTTCGGGATTGCCGCCGGTCAGCGCGAATGCCGCCTGCTGAACGGCGACATGGGCAAGATGGATGCGCATGCCGGGGCTCGCGGCAAAGCTGCGCGCCGCCTCGTTGAACGCGGCCAGCGCAAGCCCCGGATCGGCGCCGATGTTCAGCCGTCCATAGACATAGGCCGAAAACCCCAGGCGCACGTCATCCCAGCCCGAGGCCCGCGCGAGGTCGAGCGCGCCCTGCGCCGCCTCCCGCCGCCGCTCCAGCGGGGCACTCCCGGTGACCGCGGTCTCGACGGCATCGACCCAGGCGCGGGGCGTGTCGGCCGATGGCCTTGACCGGCCCCTTTTCCCGGCGGGATTGATCTCGGCAAGGATCGCAGGCAGCCGGGCCGCCACTTCGGACCGGGTCATGCCGCTTTCAAGCAATGGGCTGTAATGCGCCCGCAGGATCAGCATGTCGAAATCGGTCAGCACGGCATGCATGTTGTCGTCGTTGAAGACCGAATCCGGCAGGCGGTAAAGATCGTTCAGCGGACCCAAAGCCTGCGCCAGATCTTCATGCAGGCAGTCCCGGATATCCTGCGGCGCGGCGTCCGCGGGCACAAAGACGGCCGCCCTGTCCCGCGATGTGAGTGTCGCCCAGTCGAGTTCGGGCGACCGCCGCAGGCGGCGGAATTCGGACCAGCCCGATACGCGTGGCACCACGAAACAGGCGGCACGGGGCACGGCCCGGACGATCTCGGACTGGGCAACGGCCTCGATCGTGATCGAAGCCTCGGGGGCACCCGTCAGGAAAATGTCGATCCCCGCCTCTGTGTTCAGCCTGGCAATCAGGGCGCGCAGGTCACCCACAAGGGTCGGCGGAACATCGCCCGTGACCCGCACCGAAACCGGACCCTCGAACCGGGTGAAGAAGGGCAGGGTGCGGCCGCTTTCCAGCGCAAAGGCGAGGTCCAGGAAATCGGCCGCGATTTCCGCGTTCGGGCGCAGGGGCAGGTGGGCCGGCGCGGCGGCAAAGGCGCGCATCGGCGGCAGGGCAAGGTTGACGGGCGCGCGGCTGACCGTATCGCCGCCCGGGGCAGGCGCACAGGCC
>Ga0315901_10006402_pt1 | contig 14113 bp, 11 predicted proteins | sample LakEriMetagenome_10_FD_203761 | JGI IMG/M metagenome (GOLD analysis project Ga0315901, IMG submission 203761) | Freshwater fungal communities from buoy surface, Lake Erie, Ohio, United States - Buoy 2 MA116 | ecosystem: Environmental > Aquatic > Freshwater > Lake | place: USA: Lake Erie, Ohio... | reverse complement strand
TCGGCGGTGGGCGGCTGCGGCAGGGGAATGAAGTCGGGGGTCGGTGGCTCCTTGCCGAGCAGACTCTCGAAGAACCGGGCGGGCGAACGGGTCTTCGCGCCCGCCGCCTCCACGGCGCGTGAAAACCCACCGCCGACGAGCACCGCCCACGCCACCAGCATCGCCAGCGCACGCGGCGCGACGGCGGATGACCGGCCGCTCGGCCGGACGGAAGACTGACTCATCGTGGATGCAGACTCTGGGTGGATCGCCATCTGGGACCAGGACGGTGGCGGCGGCGGTGGCAGCGGCGGAAACGGTGTGTGAGGGGTATCGGCACCGACCTCCGCCGGATCGTTGCGGCCCCGGGCGGTCGCCCGAGGGTCCGGTCAGCCCGCCCTCCCGACGCAGCCCCCCCGAATTGCCAAATGACCTTCCGGCGGCCGAACGCGACGGACCGCCGCCCAGACGGCGATGCATTCCGGAGCCGGCAGCCACAGGGCCGCCAGGGCCATGGAAAACCCCCGCTGACCGTCGTGGCCCGGGAGCGGTGCGTGCGCGAGGCTCGAGTGTGAGCCGGATCAGCTGCCGTAATGCTGGCGGCAGAAGGCCCGCCACTTCGCATCGAGCTCGTCCCGCGACAGGCCGAGCACCGGCAGCAGCGGCTCGATGGCCGTGGACCCGCTCTTCTGCACCGCGGCCACGACCGCCGGCAGCTTGGCCAAGTGGGCCCGCAGCGTCTCGGCCTCGCAGTCGGGGGCGTCGGTGATCACCGTGATCCCGTCGGCGGCGACGATCCGCACCTTCGAGGCGTCGGCCGCGGCCGCGCCGAAAGCGAGCGTGGCGACATCGTCGGCAGTCAGCACGGGCTTGTCATCGGGGCCGTTCGGCGGCGGATCGTCGGCCAGTGAAAAGGAGTCCACGACGACGTCGGCGGCGTCCCGAAAGAAGATCCCGAGACGGTTCACCTTCTCCCAGCGCGGAATGCGGGTGGGACTCCAACGGGTCCACTTGAACGGCACCACGACCTCCGTCCAGCCCGGCTGGTCGAGCACGACCTTGCGCCAAAACCAGGCGGTTCCGTTCGCCTCATAGAACCGCACCTCGATGGTGCTCGGCGCGGCGGCTCCGGGATCGCGGTGCACCCAGAACCGCAGGGTGTCGAAGTCCGACAGGTCGGGAGGCAGCTGACCGGCCTTGATGAACAGGCCGCTGTTTCCCGCCGTGTCGATCCGGGCGGCGCTGCCTGCCGGTCCGGTCGGGCCGGCCTGTTGCGGGCCGGGCGGGCCCTCGGTCCGCTGCACCGTGATGCTCCCCTGGGCCGACCATCGCTGCAGGTCGGCGCCGGTGTCGAAGCCGGCCACCAGGTCGGCCCGCGCCTGCCCCACGGCCAGAGCCAGCGAGCCGAGAACGGAGAGCAGCACATGAGGGCGGAAATGGCGCACGATGCAGGACATGGAAGACTCCGGCGGCTGGAGGCCGAAACGGACCGACGATCGGCAGGATGTTCGCCGCCGTCAGCGTAGCAAATGGACGGAACGACGACCCGCGACGACTGCGGCCCCGGATCAGAACAACTTCCGCCAGGCTTCGGCGATCGACCACTCGGCGGCGCTGCCCTCGGGATCGGCCGCCCATTCACGCCACTTGTTGACGTCGTCGCCCAGGTCGCGGCCGCTCACCTTCTTGAGCGCCGCCACCGCGCGATACTGCACCGCCGGATCGGAGTCTTCGAGCGCCCGGGCGAGGACGGGGATGGCCTGTTTGTCACCGAGCGTGCCAAGCTCCCGCAGCGCCCGCAGGCGGACGTCGAGCTCTGCATCTGACTGATACCGAGCGGCGAGCAGCTGCACCGCCTCCGGCCCGCCGCGCTTGCCCCACGCCGAGCAGGCCGCCATCCGCACCCGCTCGTCGGGATCCTCCAGCGCGCCCTTGCAGATCGCCGTGGCCGCGGCCGTGTCGAACCCGGCCGCGATCTCGAGCATCTCGGCCCGCACCCGCGGATCGTGCTCCGCGAGCAGCGCCGCGACGAGCGCCTGCGTGAACTCATGCTGCTCGTGCGCCGAGCCCGCCTGCGCCTGCTTGGCGTCCGCCGTGAACTGCTTGATCCGTTCGTCGGCCGTGGGCCCGTATTTTTCCCGTTCGCGGGCGGCCTTCTTGGGATCCTGAAACGGCGTCCATGGCTTGCCGGAGGCGCAGCCGACGGCGCCGAGCAGGCAGGCCACCACCAGGCAGGCGATGATCCGACGAGTGGCGAAGAACGTGTCCATGAGCGGCTCGAGGGGACGGGGAGGGACAGGCGGCGGGGGACGATAACCGCCGGCCCGCCGGGCGGCCAGAGCAGTGGGCACGCGGCCTTTTTCCGGAATCGCCCAGCCACCCAGGCCTGCCACGACTTTCTGGCTCGAGCGTTTCTGGCAAATGTGGAGCGTGAACCGGACCAACTGGGAAACGGAGGCGAGCCGGCGATACACCACAGCGAAATGCGCTCTGGCGATCCCGGCCGCAAACTGATTGCATCGTCACTTCCCCGTCGGAGGACCGTCACCCTTGCCCCGCCGGACATGCGTCCCCGCCGCCTGGTTGTCGCTGGCCGCGGCCGCGGCCGCGCTCGCCGCGTGCGCTGCAGCCGACGAGCCGCCACCGCTGCGCGAGCGCGTGGAGGTGCGGTCAGCCACGGGACCGCGCACGCTCGAAGGCACACTCGTGGTCGAGGCCCAGGATGGCGGGCTGCTGCTCGAACTTGCCGACCAGCGGTACGAACTCCTCCAGCCGGACCAGATCGTGGCCCGGCGGCGCGGCGACGCGGCCGAGCCTGCCGAGACGCCGCGGGAGTTCGGCCGCCGGATCCTCGGCGAGCTGCCGGCCGGCTTCGACGTGCACGTCACCAAGCACTATGTCGTCTGTTTCGACACCTCGCGGGAATACGCCGTGTGGTGCGCCGCCCTCTTCGAGCGGCTGTCCGACACCTTCGTCACCTACTGGACCAACGCCGGCCTCGACATCCGCCGTCCCGACCGGCCCCTGGTCGTCGTGATCTTCGCCGACCGGCGGGCATACGAGGCCTTCGCGGCCCGCGACCTGGGCGCGGCGGCCGACCGCGTCGTCGGCTACTACAACCTGCTCTCGAATCGGGTCACGACGTTCGACCTCACCGGCAGCGACTCGCTGCCGAGGCCCGCGGGCCGCCGGCCCGGCCGCGCCGGCCTCGAGATTCTCGCCAGTCCCGAAGCGGCCGGCCTCGTCGCCACGCTCGTCCACGAGGCGACGCACCAGATGGCCTTCAACACCGGCATGCACCGGCGGCTGGCGCCGGTGCCGCTGTGGGTGAGCGAGGGCATCGCCACCTGCTTCGAAACGCCCGACCTGGCGCATGCCCGCGGCTGGAAGGGGATCGGCGGGGTGAACACGGCGCGGCTCGATCGCTTCCTGCAGGGCTACCGGCCCGGCGGGCTGCAGGAGATCGTCGCCGGCGACGAGCCCTTTCGCCGCGCGGCCGACGGGCTCGATGCCTACGCCCGGGCCTGGGCCCTGACGCACTTCCTCATGAAGACGAAGCGCGACGCCTTCGCCGGCTACCTGCGGACGATCGCCGGCAAGCAGCCCTGCGGCGCCGATTCGCCGGAGCAGCGCATGGAAGAGTTCGAAGCCGCCTTCGGCGCCACCCCCGATGCCCTGGAGCCCGAGGTGCAGCGGATGATGGCCCGACTCCACGCCCGCAGGCCGTAGAAAGGGGGCGCAGGCGTTTGCCAGCGCCGCCGGCGCAGCCATACAACACTCTCAGCGGAGCCGAGCGGGTATCCCACCGGCTGCCCGCCAGCAGATCACCCCGGAGACCAAGCCATGCCCTCTGCACCGCTTCCCCGTCGCGCGTTCCTCGGCCATTCGTGTGCCGCAGCCGGCTCGCTGGCGGCCGCCACGACCGCGGCGGTCCCCGCCGGCGGGTTCTTCGCCGGCGGGGGCGACGGCCTGCGGGTCGGCGTCGTCGGGTGCGGTGGCAGGGGCACCGGTGCCGCCATCCAGGCGGCCGCGGCCGACCCGGCCGTGAGGATCACGGTGCTCGCCGACCTGTTCGCCGATCACATCGACTCCGCGGCCGCGGTGCTCGGCCAAACGACGCCGCGGGCTTTCGACTGCCCGTCGGGCCGCAGGTTCGTCGGCGCGGACGCATGGCGGCGGGCCATCGATGCCCAGCTCGACGTCGTGATCCTCGCCACATCGCCGGACGCCCGTCCGGCACAGGTCGACGCGGCGGTGGCCGCCGGCCGGCATGTGTTCTGCGAGGCGCCCGCCGCGATCGACGCGGCCGGTGTCGCCACCGTGCACGCGGCCTGCGCACTGGCCGCCGCCCGCGGACTCGCCTTCGGGGGCGGACTGGCCTGGCGGCACGACCCGGCGACGATCAGCGCGATCGACCGGGTCCGCTCAGGCGCCTGCGGCAGACCGGTCGCGGGCGTCGCCACGAGCCACATCGGGCCGGCCTGGCGCCGGTACACGCCGCACGGGAGGCCGTTCCCCGCCACCGACCTCCGCAACTGGATCGCCTGCCCCGCGCGATCCGGCGGCGATCTCGTCGAACATCAGGTGCATGCCATCGACAAGCTGCTCTGGGCCTTCGGCGATGCCACGCCTGCCTGGGCCGAGCCGCTCACCTCGCCAAGGGATGGGGGCACGGCCGTGCGCTACGTGTTCTCCAACGGCCGGTCCTTCGAGGCCGGCATCGTCCGGCGGGCGGGCGGCCGCGACGCGATCGCCGAGCTGGTCCGCGGCACCCGCGGCACCTGCGACCTGCGGAGTGCCGGCGTCGGTCGACACGGCCGCAGCATGGCGGCCTTCGTGGCGTCGATTCGGCATGGGCGGCCGCTGGCCGAGGGCCCGACCCTGTGCCGCAGCACCCTGACGGCCATCCTCGGCCGCGAGGCGGCGACGGCGGGCGTGGCCCGCGGCTGGGCGGAAATCGCCCCGCCCCCCATGTCGGCATAACCGATACAATCCGGGAGTGGCTGCACGCCCGGCCGCCCGGGCGACGATCTTCCTCCGGTCGTGCGCCGCACGGACCCATCCGACCGCGGCCAGGGTGATTCAGCATGCCAGCCAATCGCACCGTCGCGTCGCTCAGCATCGCCCTGATCGTGTTCGTGATGCTCACGTTCGTGCTCGCGGTCACGACCTATTTGTTCTTCAAGCAGCGGCTCGACGAACAGGCCAAGGCCGAGGCCGCCACCGCCGACACGAACAAGGCCCGCACGGAACTCAACACGGCGCTCGACGAGAAGCGGAAGCTGCAGGAGCTCCTGGGCGCCGCCGAGGAGAAGACCGTCGCGCAGATCGAGGCCGAGACGAACGAGCGGTTCACGAACGAGTTCGTGGGATTCGACGCCGAGCCGAAGACCTACCTCAAGTTGGTCGACTGGCTCGCGGAGGCGATCCGCAAGAAGGACGGCCAGATGAACACCCTGCGGCTCGACCATGAGAAGGTGGTCGCCGACAAGGACCGGGCCATCGAGACCGAGAAGTCGGCGGCGGCCCGGGCCGCCGCCGAGAAGGAGAGAGTCGCGGCCGACGCGGCAGCCGAAAAGAAGAAGTTCGACGACTCGCGCGGACAGCACGAAGCGCAGCAGCAGCAGCTTTCCGGGAAGCGGGACGCGGCGCTCAATCAAACCGTCGCCTTCGACAAGCTGAAGGCGGAGGTCGCCAAGGGCCGGCAGTTCCTCTATGTGGAGCAGCAGAAGGATTTCGACGAAAAGAAGGATCCGGAGGGGCAGCTCGGCGTGGTCTACGCGGCACTCCGGGCGCGGGCGCAGGTGATCGAGCGTCAGAGCGAGCTCCTGTCCACGCTCCGGGCCGGCGACGAGCCCGTGCAGGCGGCGGTCATGGCGGCCACGCCCCAGGACAATCGAATCGACGGCTTCGACGGCCGCGTGATCGCCGTCGATCCCGCCGACCGCACGGCCCTGCTCTCCTGCCGCTCGACCCGTGGCATGCGGCCCGGCCTGCTGCTGGCGGTGTACGATCCGGCCGATCCACGGCCGCGTCTCGGCGACCGTAAGGGCCTGCTCGAAGTGATCGCGGTCGAAAGCCCGACGGTGGCGCGGGCGCGAATCCGCCGCGACTCCATCCGCAACCCGATTCTCGGCGGCGACGGCGTGGCGACCAGCCTGTGGGCGCCGGGTGAGTCTCCCGAGGTGGCGATCGTCGGCTTCGTGCAGTTCGACGCCGATGCGGCCCCTGACGCCGACGCCCTACAGGCGGCGATCGAGCGGGCCGGCGGCCGCGTGGTCGATACCATAACGCCCGGCACCAATCTGGTCGTCGACGCCGGCGTGCCGAAGCCCGTCGCCGGGGGCGACGGCAAAATACCCGGCTGGCGCCCGAACGTGGACGACAAACGCCGCGAGCGCGAGATCAAGTCGGCGCGGCAGCTCGGCATCCGCGTGGTGGGTCTGGACGCGATGCTGGATCTGCTGGGACTGGAGCGGGCCGAACTGGAAACGGGCCGCCTGCCCTCGCGGGGCGACGATGGGCGGTCGCTTCCCCGCCGCGCCGCGGGCGTGGCTTACTAATTTCACGTGGTCAAAGCCCTCCATGGCCTTTGCCCACTTGATCGACCGCAGGCAACGCCAAGGGTTGCCTGGGTCGATGGCAATCGCATCCTGCTCTGGCAGACTGGTCCCACGGTCTGCGAACTGCCCGTGGTCAAAGCCCTCCATGGCCTTTGCCCACTTGATCGACCGCAGGCAACGCCAAGGGTTGCCTGGGTCGATGGCAATCGCATCCTGCTCTGGCAGACTTCCTGCCAGGAGCATCCGATCGCTGACATTTTGTGAGCGTCCTCATGTGACCTTTCGCCTCTCCCCCTGGGAGAGGCCGGCCGAAGGCCGGGTGAGGGTGCCTCCGATGACGCAACGGAAGCCCCCTCACCCCGGCCCTCTCCCAGAGGGAGAGGGAGGGAGTGACTTCTGATTCGAGCAGAGATGACAGTCTCGGATCGCGCGAAAGCGTGAACGCCAAGAACCGATCAACGTCAACACCATCATGCTCATGGTATTATCCGGTCGCCGGCCGGATCGCCGGCCGTCCTCCATGCCCGCTTCCCGCCCGCCGAGGTGATCATGCTCCCGGTTCGTGCCCTCCGCGCTCGCCTGGCATTCTGTTGTGCGGCCCTGCTGGTCGCCGTCCCCGCCCGTGCCCCGGCGGAAGACGGCACCGGCTTCGTCTCGCTCTTCGACGGCAAGACCCTCGATGGTTGGGAGGGCAGACCGGAGTTCTGGCGGGTGGAGGACGGCACGATCGTCGGCCAGACCACGCCCGAACAGCCCACCAAAGGCAACACGTTCCTGATCTGGCGCCAGGGGCTGGTCGACGACTTCGAACTCGCCCTGGCATATCGTCTCACCGGCGGCAACAGCGGCGTGCAGTACCGCAGCAAGGACCGCGGTGATTTCGTGGTCGGTGGCTACCAGGCCGACTTCGAGGCCGGCCCGAAGTTCAGCGGCATCCTCTACGAGGAAAAGGGCCGCGGCATCCTCGCCGAGCGCGGCCAGCGGATCACGATCACCTCCGATGGCCAGAAGGTGTCGGGGGAGCCGATCGGCGCCGCCGAGGAACTGCAGAAGGTGATCAAGCCCGACGGCTGGAACGAACTTCGCATCGTGGCCCGCGGCAACAAGCTCCAGCACTTCATCAACGGGCAACTGATGTCGGAGACGACCGACGAGCAGCCCGACAAGCGGCGGCTGGAAGGCGTGCTCGCCCTCCAGTTGCATGCCGGCCCGCCGATGAAGCTCGAGGTCAAGGACATTCGCCTCAAGCGGCTGAAGCTGGCCGATGGCCGCAAGAAACTGGTCCTCGTGGCCGGGCGGCCGAGCCATGCCTCCGGCGAGCACGAACATCGCGCCGGCTGCCTGCTGGCGGAGAAGTGCCTCGACGCCGCCGGCCTGCCGCTGGTCACGGCCGTCTACGCGGGGGGCTGGCCCGCCGATCCCACGGCCTTCGACAACGCCGACGCCGTGTTCTTCTTCTCCGACGGGGGCAACCGCCATCCGGTGCTCCAGAGCAACCGGCTCGCCCAGATCGCCGCGCTGGCGAAGCGGGGCGTGGGCGTGGCCTGCCTGCACTATGCGGTGGAGGTGCCCAAGGAACAGGGCGGGGCCGAGTTTCTCGACTGGCTGGGCGGCTACTTCGAACCCCACTGGTCGGTGAACCCGCACTGGAAACTCGCCCAGCCGCAGGTGGCTGACGGCCACCCGATCACCCGGGGCGTGCGGCCCTTCGCAACGCAGGACGAGTGGTACTACCACATGCGGTTCCGCGAGCCGGCCGACGGCGTGACGATGATCCTCACGGCCGTGCCCCCCGACGCGACCCGCGAGCGGCCCGACGGCCCGCATAGCAACAACCCTGCGGTCCGGGCCGGCAAGGGGAGCCGCGAGGCTCTCGCGTGGGCCTACGAGCGGCCCACCGGCGGCCGTGGATTCGGCTGCACCGGCGGGCACTACCACCGCAACTGGGCCGACGACGACTTTCGCCGGCTGATGCTCAACGCGCTGGTGTGGACCAGCGGTCTCGACGTGCCGCCGGGGGGCGTGCAGTCGGGCGTGACGCCCGAAGACATGGCGGCGAATCTCGACGACAAGACCCCGAAGAAGAAGGAACCGGCCGCGACGCGGCCCCAGGGAGGATGACGATGCCGAAGCTGACAGTGGAGGGAGCGGGAACGTTCGACGTGCCGGCCGGCAAGCGGCTGGTCAATGCGTTGGTGGATGAGTGTGGCACCGACCAGTTGCACGCCTGCGGCGGCGTGGCCCGCTGCACGACCTGCCGCGTGGAGTTCGTGGCGGGCGAGCCGGCGCGAATGACGCAGGCCGAGAAGGACGTGCTGGCCGCGAAGGGGATCACGACGCCGGGTCTGCGGCTCGCCTGCCAGATCGCCTGCGACGCCGACATGACCGTCCGCGTGGTCAGCCGCCTCGCCGGCTCGGGCCGCAAAGACTGCGGTCATCGTCCGGCCGACGAGATCCAGCCGCCGCCGCAGTGGACGTGAGGCGCACCGGCCGCGGCATGGGTTAGGCCTGCCCGAGAAGCCCCGGGTGGAAACCCGGGGACTCCGGCCTGGCCCGGCTTCACGCGCCGGCCAGCCGCTCCACGATGGCCGCGATCTCGTGCATCGCGAGCGTCGACCCGGCCGCCACGCCGGGCCGCGAGGCAATGAATACCGTCTCATGCGGGTTCGCCGGGTCGACGGCGCCGTGTGAGCCCTGCACGAGCGACGTGTCGAACGGAATGGCGATCTGCGGCAGCCGCGTGCGGTCGAGGTGGAGTTCCAGCGGGTCGTAGCCCGGCTTGCGGTGGATGTCGATCGTGCGGGCAAAGGCCGGCGCCCGGGCGTCGTCGAGCCAGTAGGGATAGGCGAACCAGGCGTCGAGATCGCTCTCCAAGACGACGTCGCCGCAGCGGCTCTCGGGCCCCTGCTCCGCCGTCGCCGCCAGGCCTGCGGCCACGAGGTCCTGGCCGGCCAGCACCCGACCCACGCCGCCCGCATGGCGAAGCACGTCGGCCACCCGATCGCGGAGGGCGCGGTCGGCGGAGTCGCGAACATAGACGTGGGCCACCTGGTGGTCGGCGAGGGCCCAGGCCTGGGAGCCCGGGATGTCGAGCAGCTCGCCGGCGGGCGTGTCGTGAACCCGCAGCAGGCCGGCGGCCCGGAGGATGCGGTTGGGAAACACCGCGCGGGAGACCGGCCGGATGCGGTACTCGCCCACGACGAGCACGGTGAGACGCTCCCGCCCCACGAGGCCGGCGAAGTCGTTCACGAGCGTGGCGATCTCCGCGTCGAGCTCCCCGCAGGCGGCGTGGGCCGGCGGGCTGTCGGGGCCGGACCGCTGCGCCGCGTAGTCGAGGTGGGGCAGGTAGACCCAGGCCACCTGCGGCGGCTGCGGCCGCGCGGCCGCGATGAAACTGCGGGCGATCCACCGGCTCGACTCGATGCCCGCCACCGGGCCCCAGAACTTGTGCAGAGGAAACTCACCGAGCCGCTCCCGCAGGTCGGCATACAGCGGCTCGGGGTTGGTGTGGCACCACATCGTCTCCGTGCCGTCGGGGTTGTGCTTCGGGGCGGGAAGGCAGACGAGGTCTGCGGTGGCGTGCTTCGATTGGAGCAGGAACCAGGCCGCCGTTCGCAGGCCCGGCCGCGCCGCCGCGAGCCGGTCCCAGAGCCGCGGCGCTCGGTGCACGCTGTCGGGGCTGATCCACATCTCCAGGTGCTGCGTGCGGCGATCGAAGAGGCCGTTGGCCACGATGCCGTGGGCGGCCGGGCGGACTCCCGTCGTCAGCGTGGCCTGCACGGGGCAGGTGACGGCGGGAAAGCCGGGGGCCAAGGGCAGGCACTGCCCCGCGGCGGCCAGCGCCGCCAGCGCCGGCATCCGCGGCAGATCCTCGGCCCGCAGGCCGGGGACGGAGAGAACGAGAACGTGCGGCGTGTGGCTCATGGCGTGAGGCCTCGGAGGAGCGGGGCGAGGAAGGCGAACGATTCGTGGGCGGTGTCGAACCAGCGGTGTGCCTGCCGCGGCAACTCGACATGCAGGCCACCCGGATAACCGGCAGCTGCGAGCGCGGACAGGAGCGCAGGAAAATCGACATCGCCCGCGCCCAGCGGCAGGTGCTCGTGGCGGCAGGCCAGCATGTCGTCCACGTGCACGTTCACGACCCGGCCCGCCCAGGGCCGCAGGTCGGCCGGCGTTTCCCCCATGCACTCGAGGTGGCCGAGGTCCACCGTCAGCCGCAGACCGGCAGGGTGGCCCATGCGGTCGAGCAGCGTGCCGTAACGGGCGAGCGTGTCCACGAACATCCCCGGCTCGGGCTCGAAGCCCAGGGGCATACCGCGGGCGGCGGCCCGGTCGAGCACGGGCGTCAGCCCGGCGACCAGCCGCGCCCAGACTGTTTCCTCGTCGGCCGCATCGCGGACCACGCCCGACCAGAGCGACACACAGCCGGCCCCGAGGTCCGCCGCCACGTCCACGGCGCGGCACAGCAGGTCGATCCGCCGCCCCCGGGCGGCCGCATCCGCCGAGACCAGTGTCGGCTCGTGCTTGACCCGGGCATCGAGCAGATGCCGGGCGCCGGTCTCGACCACGCAGGCCATCCCGGCGGCGGCGAGCGCGGCCCGCCAGCGGCCGATCGCGGCCGGGAGGTCCGTCGCGAAGGGATCGAGCGTGTGCCGGTCGAGCGTGATCGCGAGCGACCGACAGCCCAGAGCGGCCAGCATGGGCACCGCCGCGAGCGGGTCGATATCACCGATTGAATTGCTGCTGAAGCCGGTACGCACAGACGATCACTCGGCGGTGTCCTTCGTCAGGGATTCGGAACAACTGTACCGCAGGCCTGGCAAACCTACCCCCAAGGGAGCCCGTGGGGCGTCACGGCCGGCCGGCGCGCGGATCCGGCACCGCACGCGCCACCGAGCAGCGTGTGCGCCCCCGCCGCTTGCTGAAATGCCGTCGGCCGACCTATTCTCGAGACTCGTTTCTCCCTGGAGCCAACAGTCAATGAACGCGCACGCCAACCCTGCAGCCTTTCTCGACACCCTGAAGCGGCCGGAGGCCGGCGCCACGCCGGTGACCGTGGCGTTCGGCGACGGGATCGGCCCCGAAATCATGCAGGCGTGCCTGAAGATCCTCGTCGCGGCCGGCGCCCGGCTCGCCTTCGAGCCGATCGACATCGGCGAGCGGGTCTATCTCTCCGGCAACACCGCCGGCATCGCGCCGGAGGCGTGGGACAGCCTGCGGCGGACGAAGGTCTTCTACAAGGCGCCGATCACGACGCCCCAGGGGGGCGGATTCAAGAGCCTCAACGTCACCGTCCGCAAGACGCTCGGGCTCTACGCCAATGTCAGGCCGTGCACGGCCTATGCCCCGTTCATCGCCACGAAGCACCCGGAGATGGACGTGGTGATCGTCCGCGAAAACGAGGAAGACCTGTACGCCGGCATCGAGCACCGCCAGACCGACGAGGTGGTGCAGTGCCTGAAGATCATCAGCCGTCCGGGGTGCGAGAAGATCGTGCGCTACGCGTTCGAATACGCCCGGGCCCACGGTCGCAAGAAGGTGACCTGCTTCACGAAAGACAACATCATGAAGCTCACCGACGGCCTGTTTCACAAGGTGTTCGACGAGATCGGCGCCGAGTATCCGGAACTCGAGAAGGAGCACTGGATCGTCGACATCGGGGCGGCGAAATTGGCCGACAACCCGGCCCAATTCGACCTCATCGTGATGCCGAATCTGTACGGCGACATTCTCTCCGACGTCGCCGCCGAGATCGCCGGATCGGTGGGCCTCGCCGGGTCGGCCAACATCGGGGAACACTGCGCGATGTTCGAGGCGATCCACGGCTCGGCCCCACGGCGGGCGGGGCAGGATCTGGCGAACCCCTCGGGCCTGCTGCTCGGCGGCGTGCAGATGCTCGTCCACGTGGGGCAGGCCGACGTGGCCGAACGGGTCCACAACGCATGGCTCAAGACCATCGAGGACGGCGTGCACACCTATGACATCTTCACCGAGGGTGTCTCGACGAAGAAGGTGGGCACGCAGGCGTTCGCGGCGGAGGTGATCGCCCGGCTCGGGCAGCGGCCGACCACGCTGCGGGCCGCCGACTACGCCACCCGGCCGACGATGCGGCTGCCGACGTGGACGCGGAAGCCGCCGGCAAAGAAGGAGATCGTCGGCATCGACGTGTTCGTCCACGCCCCCGGCGTCGCCGCCGACGCGCTCGCGGCGACGATGAAGCAGGGCGTGTTCGGGCCGTACGAACTGGCCATGATCACCAATCGGGGCGTGAAGGTGTGGCCGGGCGGCCTGCCGGAGACCTTCTGCACCGATCATTGGCGGTGCCGCTACATGGCGGAGCCCGGCAAACCGCTCAATCACGCCATGATCGCCGAACTGCTCGGCCGCCTGGCGAAGGCCGGTGTCGACTTCATCAAGACGGAACACCTCTGCACGTTCGACGGCGAGCCCGGGTATTCGCTGGGACAGGGGCAGTGAGCCGAGCCTCATGACCGCTACGTCGGCGGCACGAGTTGGCGGCCGAACAGGAACCAGCCGAGGAGCGCCAGCACCACCAACGCCCATTGCTCGCCGCGGGCGGCCAGCACGAGCACGGCGTCGAGGGTGATGATCGACATGATCGCGTTGCCCACGGCCTGACGCACGCGGGCGGGCACCGGCACGACGATTCCCCCCACGGCCCGGAACAGGATCGAGGCCGCGAAAATGCCCCACAGGAGGAGCCAGTCGCGGACCCCGATCCGGCATCCCGCCGCGAGCGGCCCGCCCAGCGTGCGGGTCCAGACAAAGCCGGCCGCGATCACCAGCCCGCCGAGCATCAGCAGCGTGCCGCCCACGAGCGCCGCAGCCCGCGGCCGGCCGGCCTCGTCGCGGGCGTAGAGCGTGATCCCGGCGACGTAGACGGCCATGCCGAGGGGAATCAACCACTCGTGGGCAGCCTGCGGACCGCCCGCGGCGGTCATGCCGAGGAGCCAGTTGAGGCCGCGGCAGGCCCCCATCACGGCCGGGCCCAACGCCGTGCGCTTGGCATGCCGGTCGTAGCCCCACACGGCGGCTGTGAGGCCGGCACCGACCAGGGCGGGCCAGGGTGACTGTGTGACGAAGGACGCCCCGCAGGCGGCCGCAGCGGCCAGCGTGAGCAGTGCGGCCCCGACCGCGGCAGCCGTGCGCGGGGCGATCGCGCCGCCGGGCAGCGGCCGCTCCTGCCGCTCGACCCGGTCGAGCGGCAGGTCGTAGACGTCGTTCAAGATCATGCCGGCCGCGTAGAAGGCGACCGAGGCGAGGATCGCCAGCCAGCACGCCACGGGCGGCCAGCCCAGCACGGCCGGCCCCTGAGAGCAGACGAGGAAGCCGGCGAGCACGTCGGCGACCGCGGTCGCCAGGTTGGGCAGCCGCACGAGCCGCAGCCAGTCGCGCATGTCAGGCGATCTCCACGCCGGCGGCCGCGGCACAGCCGAGGAGATGCGTCCGCGCGGCCCGCGCGGCGTCGTCGGGCCGGTCGCGGTACGGATACAGCTCCACCGTGACCCACAGGTCGGGCGTGCAGGCGGCGATCGCCCGGAACGTGGCCG